>ENA-ORNT01002595-ORNT01002595.1-human-gut-metagenome-genome-assembly--contig:-NODE-2595-length-11057-cov-3.732685_pt1 | contig 11057 bp, 8 predicted proteins | sample MGYA00242120_ERZ509032 | MGnify/ENA primary metagenome ERZ509032 (study PRJEB26280, sample SAMEA2338729) | human gut metagenome | biome: human gut; feature: human-associated habitat; material: faeces...
CTGCCACTGCCGACACACATTTAAATAACTTTCTCATATCGTTAATTAGTTGGAATAGTAATCTAAAAATAGATGGAGATAAAAAACGAAATAGCGTCCCTTCTGTTTTTGCCAGAAGAGGACGCTGTTTCGGAGATTTTATTTAGTCTCTGTGTATCACTTCATTGCGAAGATTTATTTTGAAATCTTGGCAGAAATGCGTGAACCGTTTACCACGGCATTCACCACATACACACCTGCTGATTTACCATTGAGGTCGATAGATTCACCGCCACGGCTTTCAGCCACCTTGCGGCCAAGAATATCGTAAACGGCGATTTCGCTTGCACCGTCGATGCTGAGCACGCCACCTGCAATGTTCATCATCTTCTTAGCGTCGGTCACGTCGATTACGCCAGTAGAGGTCATCTTCTCAATTGAAATCGACTTCACATGGATTTCGCCAATAGCGTTGGCATGGAAACCAATCACTTTCACGCCTGGAAGCACATTCACCACAGGGTCGGTGCCGCCTTCACCCTCTACGAAAGTTGGCAGTGATTCGTCGGTGACATTGAATTGAATCACATCGGTTTGTGCCTTTGAACTTGATGATGCTGTGGCTGCTGTGGTGATAGTCTTCACAGTTGCCATCTTGGTGTGGTCGAGTGCTTGAGCCACTGCCAAATCCCAAGTTACATCGTTGTCGGCTTGTGATGCGTATGATTCGATGGTCACGGTCAGGTGTGAGCCGTTTTCGAATTGGAGGCGTGGCGACATTGCCCAGTCGTCACCCTGCACCTTGCCAGAGTTGTAATAGATAGAGTTGCTCGACACCTCCCAAGTGGTAGCATATTGCTCACCGGCGATGGTGCGGTAGTCGTTGTTAGCATTCACGATAGTCCAACTTCTCCAACTGTCGCTGCCGTCGTTCACGTTCACGCTGTAAGGCAATGGAAGACCTCCGCCCACCCAGTCGATAAGCACGCTTGGTGCAGCGTGTTCGCTCTTACCGTTTTCGTTGTAGATTTCCACGCTGTAGGTGTATTGACCAGGAGTCTTGATGGTGTTGTCGGTCCAAGTTGAAATTAAACCAGGTTTCAAACCTTCGGTCACCTCGCCCACATTCTCACCGTTGCGCAAAATCACAGCCTTGGTGATGGTTTCGAGTGCGATACCTTCGATATTGGTCTTGGTTGGGTTCACCCAAGTGAGGGTTGCACTGAGCGACTGGTCGGAAGCGGCTGTGCCAGTCAATCCTTCTGCAACTTCTGGCACCACTGGAGTGTATTCAATCTTAATGTCTTTGAGATAGAGTTTGTTGGTGCCTGATGAAGAAGCGATGCTGTAGTCCTGGAATGCGAAGTACATCTTTCCGCTTTCTTCAATCTTCACGATGCAAGTGTCGGCTGTGTAGCCATAGTCCTTGATGTAGTCCACATCGCGGAACTGCTTGAAGCTGGCTGCTGGATCGCTTACGCTCTTCACTGTGCCCACCTTAAACGATGCGCCCTTACCGTTGTAACTGTAGATGAAGCGGTAGTAACCGGGCTTGATATCGAATGGAGGGGTAATCAAATAGTCGTTGCATGAACTGTATTCGGTCATCTTTGAGTGGTCGTTTACAGCGCTGCCGCTGCTGTAACTTGTGCCATTGCTGTAAGTCCAACTGTAGCCGTCCTTGTTAGCGTCAACCACGCTGTAGAATGCCCATTGGTCAGGGTCGTTGAACTTAAATTCGTATGGCAGAGTTTGGGTGTTGTCGCCTACCCATGCGGTTCTCACGGTAGTAGGTTTGCCCACTGCCACGCCGCCTTCGCTGTAAGCAAGCGCTTGATATTCGTAGAAGCCAGAAGAAGGCACATTGTCGGTGTAGTTCATTGAGTCACCCACTGCTGGAGATACAAAAGTCTTCACCACTTCGCCATTGCGCTTCAATTCCACTTTTGTGAGAGCGGCGAGGTCGGTGCCGATGTTGGTCTTGGTTGGGTTGGTCCAAGTGAGGGTCACATTGTTGGTCATGTCGGCGAATGGAACGGCAGCAAGGTCGGTGATTGGTACGGGAACGATAGCGTTTTTTTCCACGTTCAAGCCATAGAGCTTGTAAGAGCAGCCGTAGGTAGGAACATTCTCGCTGCAAGCGTGCAAACCGAGGTAATACTTGCCACCTTCAGGAATCTGCACATAAATCTCATATTTGCTTCTTGAACTATTGAATGAGGTGATGGTCTGCACAGGGATGTTCAGTTCTTCGGCAGTTTTGCCCTTACCCAACACTAATTCAAGTTTTTCGCCACCATAGTAGCCCACTTGAAAATCTAAAGTCACCTTATAGGCACCAGCTTCTTCCACGGTGAGTGGTGGAGTTACCAAATACTCGTCTTCCACAAGGTTTTTGGTGGTGGAGAGGTTCAAACTGTTGCCTATGTATGATGATTTTGTGAATTTCCAAACTGCTGTCTGTGTGCTCTTTGGACCGTGATATTGGGTGAAGAAGGCATCAACATTTTCAGCACTTGAAAGGTCGGCTGTATAAGGCAGAGCCTGTGGAGCAATCGGACCCACATATTTGGTAGTCACGCTGGTGGTAGCACTCTTGGCAGCACCAAGCAGCGCTTTCACCTCGTAGGTGTGGAAACCTGAAGCCAAGCCTTGAGCCTCGGTGTCTTGCCATGCTGTGGCTGTTCCTTCAAGTGTCTTCACCAAAGTGCCATCGCGATACACCTCCACGCCTGTGAGTGGGGTGGTGAGGTCTTTTCCGTCTTCGTCCTTGGTTGGCAAAGTCCATTTCAAGTCCACGGTGATTGCCTCGTCGGCACCTTCTGTGGCTGTAAGGCCAGTAACAGGGGCTGGAGTGGTAATGTTCTCAGCCACAGAGAAAGCCGTTACCAACACATTTAATAAGTCTTTCTTACTGTATTCATAAAAGCCGAAATAGTAGTCGCCTGATTCTCTGGCCACATACACTACGCTTTTCTTAACGAAAGCCTTTTCTGTGAGTTCTGGGAAATCAAGAAGTGTTTCGCTCTTGGTAGCCATCGCATCGGCGGTGTTGGCGTTTGCCACAGCCAGTCGCAGACTCTCTTTAAAAGAACCAGACGTTTTCACATAAAACGAAACCTTGTATTCCTTGTCTGCCTCAAGATGAATGGCTGGAGACACCAGCCAGTCGTTGGCATCGGCTTTAGTGTTGAAAACGTATTTTGCCCCGGCGGTCACCTTCACGGCAGAAATGCTGCTATAAGTACTTGGCGAGGCATCGTTGATCCAAGTTTTTTCATCGCCATTGACGTTATACACTGTCCAATCGGCATCAAGTTTGCTCGTACCACCAATCTGAGAGAAGTACGGCACACTCTTCGCTTGTGCGAAGCCCAACAAAGGCAACAGCACAGCCAAAAGTAAGAAAAGTCGTCTTTTTAGCATGTTCGTAAGTGTTATATTTTATTTTATACAAGTTCGATAACGGTAAAAAAGAAGCATATAGCGAGGCTATTTAGCACAAACGGCGCATTATCGTAGCTATCAACACCACTTCTTTTTGCAAAAGTAAACTAATTAATTTATAATTTCAAAGATTTATTGATGTTTTTTGTATAAAACGCCACTACTATTCAAATAAATCCTAAAAAAATCCATTTTCCACCCCATTTCCCTTACTATTTGCCACAAGAAGAAATTAGAGGTTAGAAGATTTTTATAGAAGTTAAGGAGTTAAGAAGTTAAAGAAGTTAAGACGATACCATCGCCTCTTGGTAATTTGATAGGGTGTTCGCCCATCTGATTCGTCCGACTTGTCTGACTCGTCCGACTTGTCAGCCCCCCAAAAAAACTCGTTGACCTGTTGACTCGTTGACTCGTTGACTTGTACTTGTTGGCTTTTTTTGGGGATTCTTTCCAAAAAATAGTGTATATTTGTGGCAATGAAACTCAACAGCATTTCCATACTCAATTACAAGAACATCGGCGAAGCCACACTTACGTTCTCGCCTAAGGTGAACTGCCTGATTGGCAACAATGGCATGGGAAAAACCAACATTCTCGACGCCATCTATTACCTGAGCTTCTGCAAAAGTTCAACAGGGCAAACCGATGCGAGCGTAATCACACATGATGCCGACTTTATGATGCTTCAAGGCAAATACACGCGCCACGATGCCGACGAAGATGTATCGATGGGTATGCAGCGTGGAAAGCGGAAAACGGTGCGCCGTGGCGGCAAGGAATACAAGCGACTGAGCCAACACATAGGGCTGCTACCGCTGGTGATGGTGTCGCCAGCCGACTGGGACCTTATCAGGGGTGCCGGCGAACAGCGTCGCAAACTCATGGATATGATTATCTCGCAGGGCGACAAGGAATATCTGGCTGCCGTGATTGCCTACACCAAGGCTGTGGAGCAGCGAAATGCCATCATCAAAAAGGAGTTTCGCGACCCGCTGCTCTACGAAACAGTGGAGCATCAAATGGCAACCACCGCCGCCTACATTCATGCGGCACGAAAGCGGTGGATTGAAGCGTTTGAACCAATTTTCATGCGCTACTACAATGCCATTGCCGGCGATGGAGAATGTGTGAGAATGCTCTACAAAAGCCACCTCAACGAGGCTACTATGCTCGAACACCTCAATGCCACACGCGAGCGCGACTTCATTATAGGCTACACCACAAGAGGTGTGCACCGCGACGACATTGAACTGCTTTTGGGCGAACACTCCATGCGCAAAACCGGCTCTCAAGGCCAGTGCAAAACCTACACCATAGCACTGCGATTGGCACAGTTTGAGTTTCTGAAAGAGCATACGGCATTGACCCCCATTCTGCTGCTCGACGACATTTTCGACAAACTCGACGCTTCACGCGTGGAGAGCATCATCGAAGTGGTGTCGGACGAGCGTTTCGGACAGATTTTCATCACCGACACCAACCGCACGCACCTCGACGAAATCGTGCGTCGCGTGAGTGGCGATTTTGCCATGTTCGGCGTGGAAAATGGCGTTTGCTCACTTATCAACCGTTCGAATCAATAACACAACACGCTTATGAAACGCACAAGTGCCCAATCAGTTGGAGATATTATCAACCAAGTGCTGCGTCAGGAGCGACTGGATGTCCGCCTCGACGAACAGCGCGCTTTAGCCATGTGGCCCACCCTCGTGGGGCAGGGCGTGAACCGCTACACCACCGACCGCTCGGTGAAAGACGGCGTGCTCACATTCACCATCAGCAGCGCCCCCCTGCGCAACCAACTCATGCTCACCCGCTCCACCCTCATCGCCCGCATCAACGAATCGCTCGGCCACGAAGTAATCAAAGAAATCATCTTCCGCTAACCAAGTCAACAGGTCAACGAGTTGCCAAAGGGACGGTTCTTCCGGTCGCACCATCAAAGGGACGGTTCTTTTGATGGTGTCAACAATTATCTAACTAATACTCAATATAATACCACATCTATTTTCTCCACAATTTTTGCAAAAAACACACATTTCACCCTATTAACGCCCTTATTATTTAGCTATTTTTATCCCATTTATAAATCTATCTATGGTGGTGCTGTATATCTGAAATAAAAACACCATCACACACACCATCAAAAGAACCGTCCCTTTGATGGTGCATAACCACCGCTCGCACGATGCTCAACAGCGGCGACCCCGTTAACCTCCTTGTGTGGAAGTCCGACGGCTCGATTATGCACTTATCCAACTGCATATCGCTCCGTTATGATTTTTACGGAGGTTGGCGCGACGTCAAGTTGCTCAACTCCAGCGAGATGCGCAAAATCAGAGATTGCTGCATCTTCCAAATCAACGGTCTCGAAGTTTTTCTTTGAGAACTTGTGCAATCCGCTGAAAATCGCTAACTTTGCGATATGAAGCATCTAATTTTCATATCACTGCTTGCTATGACCTTACTCTCATGTAGTAACAATGCGGGGTCAGAAGAAAATATCCCGTGGAATGACGGTTACGACCCTGCACACCCGGAATATTTCGATACTGTTGTATGTGAAAATGGAGATTCACTTCTAATAATTAACTGTGCAATAGATACAATACCTTAATTATATGAAAAAAAGTATATTCATATTATTTCTTATATTCACATTGCCCATTTTATGCTATGGGCAAGATGAACTAATTGCAGGATGGAGATTAAAATCAATAGGGACATCTAAATCCGAACAAACAGATGTAAATTATCAAGCAGCCGCAGCGTTAATATTACACAATTCTCAAAATGTCATTCTTTCCATTGTTGATGAAAGCGGCAAATCATTAGGTCCTGTAATTGAGTTAAAGACCTATTCTATTGATGACGATTTTGTAACCTCAAATGCTTTTGCAATATCTGGCAATGCTTTATTGAGGACAAACAATAATACATTAACTGGAAATTACACAATTTTCATTCAGACCGATGAACATAAACGAGATGTTCTTAGGTTTAATTTCCCCAATAACCCATTATATTTGGAGGGACGATTAACTCAAGAGACATTTATAGATAATTTGGTTAGATTATCAGGTATAGGGGTAGCTTTAGAATCAGGTGGAAGATTAAAAAAATCTATATCCGATATTATTTTTAATCGATAGTAATATCGCGTCTTTTCAGACACCGCATAAGGTCCATATCTTTGCTGAAAATTACAGCAAGATATGGACTTTATTCATTTCAACTCAATCGAGAATATTCTCGGCATCAACGCCAAGGCTATCTTCAAGGTCGATAGCTCCACGGTGTTCAAGGAGGATGCGGAGATGATCACCCCGGTACCCGTGGATGAACATCTCGCATATATGCCGTGGGGCGGAGACAACTTGATGCCGTACAATATTATCAACCTTATCGAGAGCGATGAAACACTCGCCACCTGCCAACTCTTTAATGCCGAGGTCTGCTTCGGATCGGGACTCGTCTATGACACGTCCCTTATCGGCGGAGCCGCTTTGCAAGGCAAAGAACCCTCGCCTATCCTTAATGAAATAGACGATTGGCTGCTCGACAACGACCACACCATCAAAGGGACGGTTCTTTTGATGGTGTCAACAATTATCTAACTAATACTCAATATAATACCACATCTATTTTCTCCACAATTTTTGCAAAAAACACACATTTCACCCTATTAACGCCCTTATTATTTAGCTATTTTTATCCCATTTATAAATCTATCTATGGTGGTGCCGTATATCTGATGTAAAAACACCATCAAAAGAACCGTCCCTTTGATGGTGTATCACTTTATTTAACTGATATTTAAATGGATAGAGTATCTATTTCTATCGTTATTTTTTACATAAAAAATAATTTAATGCATTTTCACACCCTATTTGCATCTATAATATTAATCTTATGTGTGGGGATTGATTTTGGGTTAAATCAATTATAAAATCAATTAAATTATATATAATGGGAATGATAAAATCATTAAATTTGCATTAAACTTTAATGTTATATGAAAAATTTTATTGGTTTATTATTTCTTTTGATGGGGGTGTCTGTTTATGGTCAGACATCAAAAATACGTCCGTATAATGAGTGCGAAACCGTAGCTTTTTGCTCATACGAATCTTACGATCCTTCACAATATGTGGAAAGCGACAATAACTGGGAACTGCTCCACACGCTGCGCACCCCTATGAGTTTCAAAGAATTGAAAGCAACAGGCGTTCCTGTCACCGAAAGTCAGATTCTGCTTCTACAAATAGGTGGATTGATTGAAAAGGAAAATAATGTATTGAAAACCATCATGCCCATATTTGATGAGGAGCAGACGAAATCAATACGATCTTTAAGTAAAACTATTGCCCAATCGGCATACACAATGAGCGAAAACGAATGGCACGCGTTTTTATCGGAACTGAAGAAAAATAACTTAGAGAAGAACGCATACAGCCTTGTTTTCTCCTACATTCTCGACGGTAAAATTTGGAAAAAACAGTTGCCATCGCCCGACAGCCTCACCAACAATGCCACATGGAAAGGCGCATATTGGGCACTATACGACAAACGCCAAAATGGACTATCCTACGGCACAAATGGCTTTAGTAAATTTGATAAGATTTTTTATCAAACATGGTCGGACTCTTTATCCTACTGGCTTGGAAGTAAAACGATTTTCAAATTTATCGAAGAATACGGCCAGTATAAAAAAATAGTAAGTGCCGATTTGATAGAAAAGAGCAAGGAGTGGGGACTCGTAAACGAACAGGGCGAGGTGATTATTCCTACCATCAACGAAAGCAGCGATAGACCCATCGTTAAAAATCAGCGACAACATCATAGCCAAACTTGCATCGTGCGTGAATCAGCACTCAGCCTATTTCATGACAAAATATCAATTAGCAAACGAAAATTTAGCCAAAGTAATCCTATATCATGAAGTGATGTGGGACATGATGGACATTTTAGTTAGCAAAAAGATAATTACGCAACCCTCCATCCTCAAAGGTTCCACCGACGCCCACAAAAAAGATTTCGGCCAAATCACCTACATCCTCGAATAATCCCCCAACCACCAACCAAAGGGACGGTTCTAATGATATGTATTAGTTTTAATATTCTATTATTTAATAGAGAGGTGGGGTGGGGGATTGTTGATATTTTTTAATGGGATTTTTATTGGTGGGTGGGGGAAATTTTGTAGTTTTGTGGGTGGAGTAGCTTTTTGCTGCACTTTATTTTATAACCAACAAAACATTCTGATTATGAAACTTAAAATGATGATTGCGGTGTGCATGGTGGCATTCGTGGGCTTTTTCGCTCAAGCTCAAGCACAATCGGCACAGACAACCCAACCCAAAGCCAAAACAGAAATCAAAGTTCCCGTAAACACTGGCGATAATGTGGCTTACGTGAAAGCAGTGATAAATTATATCAAAGCCAAATTTGAAGCGTGCGAATCAATTCAAGACCTCGCCGCTCTGGAAACAGATCCTCTGTTTAAGAACATTGACGAATCAATGGAAAAAACTGAAGAATCGCTCACCCCTGAACAAAAAGCAGAACTCCAAGAATGGATGAAACTGCCCGAAAACAATATAGAGGCAGTTATCGAGGCAAAAGTAAAACAACTCATGCCAAAGGAATAATCCCCATTCTAAAATATTAGCATATAAAAAAAGTTACGGAGCATCTCAAAAATCTCCGTAACTTTTTTATATACCATTTTGAAAATGGTTTTAAATATTGTGGATTGCTATCAAAACATGCCGAAGGTATGTCGCTATGCTATTTTCCAAATTTTCACACATCATTTTCTGGTGAAATTTGGGTGATTATTCTTCGCCCCATTGCTGCTGCAGCCATTTCACTTTGGCTTTGATGCTGGGGAGATAGAATTGGTCTTTTCTCGCTATTACAACATCGCTGCATCCTTTTGGCCACCTTATAAAGTCGTGGTCTGCCGCATCTTTGATTTTCACAACAAAGTTGTTGATATAATCGATGATACCTTCATACTCGTTGGCGTAAAACTCCTTCCATAGTTTTTTAACCATTTCCTGGAATCGTGGATATTTGCAAATTTCCTTAATCCAGTGCGTATTGGCATAGTGGGGGAGATTTTCGTAAATAAAACTGTGGAAACAGGTGTCGCTACCAGCTTTCCATGTAGCAAAACTACTTCCGAAATCCCATACCAGACCAAACACGAGTTTTGTGGAATCGCCCATTTCTTTGCTCATCCAGCAACTTCCGGAAAACGCCTCCTTGTTATCTACAATTTCATTCACTATATAGAATTTCGCCAGCGACTCCATATCTATATACTTTTCCCATTCACGACTGTTGGGATCGCCGCAATAGATGGCTGAGTCGGTTTTCTCCAAAAAATTCTTAATGTAATTGTACTGCTCACTACTGAGCAGTTCGGGTGAGTGGGAGGTGAAATACAGGTTTTGGTTTTCCCTGTTGTCGTGCTCATAAATAGGAATTGAGAGACTGTCGGGATAATTTTCTATTTCAAGAAGCCAACCACCAGTCACTTTCAGTGAATCGGTCTCATAGTCGTTCTGCTCGGTAATATTCACTCTGTTTTTGCCCACCTTTATTTGCTCGGTGAGAAAATAAATGCCAATATAAGCACCGTTCATCACCACTTCCACCGGTTCTTGATGAGTGGTGTAGGCAAGTCCCATCTTTTCGCTCAATCTAAAGCCAACAGGATTTTGCAAATATCCCCACCAGTCGAGATAATGAGGAAGCAAAGTGAAATGCTTATTCTTCTTCATTCCAAGCAAGGCTGTCTTTTCAAGGAATTTCAACTTATATGGTTTCTTCACCACATCTCTCCATGTGGAATTGCCACGCCCTCTAATATTTAATTCAGTTGGCAATTCGGGGCTTGCAAACATAGTGCCGTCTGGGTTGACTATATACATCGACGCTTTAATGTATTCCTCCTTGGTTATCACACCCCACTTATTCTCCGTATTGATAAAAACAGTGGGCAAAGTTCCAGAATAGGTGGGTGTGGAGATGGGTGTGTTTCCTAAATTGATGTTCACAATGCTTGCCACATCTGAGGCATTGAGCATTTCATCAAAGTTAACATCGCACCAATACGCAAAATGTCCACGCAAAATAGAATCAATGGCAGTGGTAACATCTTCCTCATTCACCTTAAAATCTAAATTTGCGTCGCCACTTGGCGTGGTGGAAATTCGCTGTGCTGTAGCACCAGCAAACACTCCTGCAAAAGCCAAAAAAACTATTGTAACTTTCCGTAGTAAACTGTTTTTTTCCATACTTATATCAATAATAAAAGTTTTCCTAATTTAATTATGTAACGCCAATTTTTCTTTAATATTATATGTAAGTATCTGATTTATAAAAAAATGAAATTTTTTTATAAATCAGACCACGCAACATTTTTTCTAAAAATTAAAAGGGTATATATATATATAATCATCTGTGCATTAGAAACATACATTCGGAGAAAGCACTGAAAAACTATAAAATAGTGGATGAAGTAAAGATTTTCTGGAGGCTTGTGGCCGTTGGAAACGGCTGATTATGGTTAACTCCATGCAAGCGAATGAAGCTCCGCAGGAGCGAATGAGCGCAGCTTG
>ENA-ORNT01002616-ORNT01002616.1-human-gut-metagenome-genome-assembly--contig:-NODE-2616-length-11010-cov-4.248471_pt1 | contig 11010 bp, 6 predicted proteins | sample MGYA00242120_ERZ509032 | MGnify/ENA primary metagenome ERZ509032 (study PRJEB26280, sample SAMEA2338729) | human gut metagenome | biome: human gut; feature: human-associated habitat; material: faeces...
CCCCCGCCGATGCCACTGTAGGCTCCTACTGCTTTGCCGGTACTATATTAAAAGAGGTAAAACTCCCCAACTCTGTTACCAAGATTAAGGACAGTGCCTTCGAGAAGTGCGCCGCTCTTACCAGTGTTACCTTCTCCAAGGATGTGACAGAGGTTGGCGCCAGCGCTTTCAGCGGATGCACCTCACTCAAATCATTCGAGTTCCCCAAGGTCAAGATAGTTTCTGCCTACGTCCTTTCTGGCTGTACCGCTCTGACCAAGGTTGTCATCCCCGAGACAGTGACCGACCTCAAGGGCAACATCTTCAAGAACTGCTCTGCTCTCACCGAGATTCACATCGCTGCTGCCAATGTTCCCTCGATAGCTTATTCTGCCTTCAGCGGCATCACCCAGAGTGACATCACCCTGTATGTACCCGACGAGAGTCTGAAGAAGTATCAGGACGACTATGACTGCAAAATGTTCAAGGAAGTAAAGAAGGAGTCAGAGTATGACCCCACTGTCAATCCTGGAGAGCCCGGTACTACCGAGGTAGTACGCTCTGTAGAACTCACCGCAGCTGGCACACTCTCTACGACCATCAATGCAGCTGAGAAACTCACCATCACCTCGCTTACCATCAAGGGCGACATCAACGGCGACGACCTGCTCTACATCCGCGAGATGGCTGGCCGCGACATCAAGAGCGACCCCACCAGCGGCAAGCTCGAAATACTCGACTTGACCGACGCCAACTTCGTAGCCGGAGGTGGTAACTTCTATGAGAAAGACCAGTGGAACAAGGCTGCCGCTGCAGAGAACACCGTGCAGAGCCACTGCTTCGAGATGACCACACTGAAGGAAATCAAGCTGCCCAAGTCGCTGCGCGCCATCAAGAGCGAGTCGTTCAAGCAGTCCAACAAGCTGACCGCCATCACCATCCCCGAAGAGGTTACCGAGGTGGGCGACAACGCATTCGAAGGCTGCTCGTCACTCGTCACTTTCGATTTCCCCAAAGTAACAAAGATTGCCGGCTCAGTACTCGCCAACTGTACTGCACTGACCAAGATAACCATCCCCGCTACTGTTACCGAACTGAGCTACGGCATGTTCAGCGGCTGTTCATCAGTTACCGAGATACATATCGCTGCTACCACTCTGCCCAATAAGGGGTGGAAGCCTTTCAACGGCATCGACCAGCGAAACATCACTCTCTATGTGCCCGCAGGCTGTGTAGATATGTATAAGGCCGATACCGACTGGAGTCTCTTCAAGGAAATCAAGGAAGAGGGCGGCACCACCACTCCCGAGACTGGTGTCAAGACCATCGACGTCAAGACCGCCGGCACCCTGTCTACCCTCGTAGGCACAGACAAGTTCAACCTGACCGAAATCAAGGTTACCGGCGACATCAACAGCTCCGACATCCTCTGCCTCCGCGAGATGGCTGGACGTGACAAGATGAATGTTGAGACATCGGGCAAGCTCGTCAGCCTCGACCTCTCTGGTGCCAACATTGTGGCAGGTGGAGACAGCTACTACAAAAACTCTACCGCCAATCTCGAGTTCACCACTACCGCCAATATCATCAGCGAGTATATGTTTGACCACTGCAAGCTGGAGTCTTTCGTATTCCCCGCAACAGCCACAGCCATCGAGGGTGGAGCCTTCGGTTCTTGCTACAACCTCAAGGGCACTCTGACCATCCCCGACAACATCACTCGCATCAGCAACTACGCTTTCGAGGCTTGCGTGTCACTCGAGCACGTCGTGCTGCCTGCCACTCTGAAGCAGGAGAGCTATTCCAAGCCTGCTCTCGGATCCAATGTATTCTCTGGCTGCCATGCCCTGAAGGACATTGTCATCCCCGAAGGTGTGACCCGTATCAACACCAACGCCTTCAGAGACTGCTTCGAACTTACCAAGGTGACCCTCCCCACAACAGTGACCTACATCGACGGCGACGTATTCAAAGGCTGCAAGAAGCTGGCCCACATCTTCGCCAAGAGAGAAAAGGCACCGACAGCCAACTATGGTACTTTCGAAGAGGATATCTATCCCACATGTACAGTGCATGTTCCTGCTGGCTCGGTCGACAACTACAAGGGCGCGTTCTACTGGGAGAATTTCACCAATATCGTAGAAGGCACCGTTGATGGCATCGGCAACATCGAAGCCGGACATACATCCAAGGTTGCCGACGGCATCTACACCTTGAATGGTGTCAAGGTGTCTGAAAGCAATCTGGCTCCTGGCCTCTACATCGTAAGAAAGAACGGTGTTAGCATGAAGTTCGTCAAGAGATAAACCAACCGACAATACATCAAAGGATGCGTCACTCAAGTTGTGGCGCATCCTTTTTCACTTCAACACAACAACAATTATGAAACAGACCCTCTTACTCCTCTTGGCCTTTCTCTTCACCGGTCTTTCTGCATTTGCCGATGAAGACACACGCAAAGACCCCGAACTCTCGTTCTACAGTTCTTCTGTCGGCATCCTCGCCGGCACGGCTCTCGAAGCCCCATTGCGCAACCCCCACGGACTGATGCCCATCACCTACACATCATCAGACAAGTCCATCTGCCAGGTGGATGAGAGTGGTAAGATAAGCACGGCGCTGGTCGAAGCCACTACCGTAGTGACGGTGACCGCCTCGTTTGCCGGCAACGACGAATACCGCCCCGGCACAGCCACCCTCGAGGTAGGCATCATTCCCCGCTCGCCGCTCAAGACTCCCGAGATGACTCCTATGGGCGGCACCTTTGACCACGCCGTAGAGGTACAGGTCACCACCGATGACGCTGCCGCCACGGAGATATGGTACTCCACCGTGGCCAAGAGCGCCGAAGAGTTCAAGAACAGCGACACCAACACCAGTTACATGATAACTGGACAGACCGGAACCATCCGTATCGACCGCTCCTGCAAACTCTATGTGATGACGCGCGGCAGAGGCACCAAGAGCCCCGTGATAGAAGCCGACTTCACCATCAGCATGCCGCTCAAGGCCGACTTCACTACCGACAAGTCGGTGATGGCAGACTACGCCCAGTATTTCGAGTCCAGCAAGGACCTCGCCAACTGGACGGTACCCAGCGAGTGGCACATAGACGATATGAAGTTCGGCGAGGTCAGAGACGGCGACAAGAAATCTATCGCCATTACCTACGCAGCCGGAGACGGCGCCGCACCGCTCACCTCGCCCGTTTTCGACATCAAAGAGGGGCAACGTCTGGAATTCTACGCTTACTTCAAGACCAAAAATTTGAACTGGGCGCCATGGACGATTGACGTTACCGATTTTACCACAGGACAGACAACCACCCTGTTTAACATCTATCGCTGGACGTTGGAAAACAACTTTGTCTCCGACGACATCATGCAGTGGAAGAAGATAGACATAGACCTCTCCGCCTATGCTGGACACAAGGTGCAGATAGTGCTCAACTACAACTTTGACGGTGAGAACCTGGCTATCGACGCCTTCCGCCTGGTACGCGACAACCCCGAGGCAGCCACACGCATCACTGCCTCCATCGACGAGCCTATCACCTTCATCAGCCGTTGTCAGGGCGAGCCCACCAAGACGATATGGACGCTCCCTGGCAGCGAGAACAACGAGTATGCCGGCAACAGCGTCACAGTGACTTACCCCAAAGAGGGCATCTACGACGTCACCCTTACCATCAGCCGCAAGAGCGAGAAGGATGTGAAGGAAATCAAGCAGTTTGTCGAAATCATCGGTAAGGCACCCACCTCAGCCTTTGCCATCACCTCCGACACCTACACCACTGCAGCCGACATGGCATTTGTTCCCGCCGGAGTACCCGTACAGTTCACCGACAAGAGCGAGGGGGCGCCCACCTCTTGGGAATGGAAGTTCACCAGCGACAGCGAGACCTTGACCAGCACCGAGCAGAACCCCACCGTTACCTTTACCAAGGAAGGTCGCTATGATGTGACTCTCACCACTGCCAATGCCATCGGCTCCAATAAGGCATACAAGGCGGAGTGCCTGCAGGTTGGCGGCGAAATGATGATATGGAACATCACCGAGCAGGAGATAGACAATCTTAAGCCCATCAGCTACGACAGCTTTGGTTTCTATGCCGGCAGCAATATGTTCGGCCTCGACCGCTTTGCCGAGAAATATCCTGCACCATTGGCCGATGCTACAGTGAAGACCGTCGACGCCTACTTCGCCTCAACCAAGACTCGTGAACCCGACGCCGCCATCGAGCTGGCGATATATGATATGGCTGCCGACGGCGGACCTGGCAAGGTGCTCGCCAAGACATCGCTCAAAGCAAGCGAGCTCAAGAGCAATGCCTCCGAATACGTACAGACCACCTTCGAGTTTGCCGAACCTGTAGCCCTCGCCAAAGGCAAGCCTTTCTTCGTGGCCATTGGCCCATTCCCTTATCAGGGTGTCAGCAGCTATGAGGACCAGATAGCCCTCTACTGTGTGACCCGCAAACAAGGAGGACTCTGCGCCACATGGGATCTGGCACAGTATTCGGACCGATGGATAGCCAACGTCTCAGGCTATTGTTCTATGGCTATGGGCCCGGTGATCAACTACACATCTGTAGCCAACGGCATAGACAATACTGTAGCCCCCAGCACCACCAAGCATGAAATAAAGGCCATCTATAACCTCTGCGGCCAACAGGTGACCACTCCCGAAAGCCACCAGATTTACATCGTGCGCTATTCCGACGGCACAAGTCGCAAGATTATGTGGAAATAAAGGAAAATAGCAGATTGACATCGGCCGCCTGACCGTCGCGGACATAACCATAATTAGGGCTGGAATTCTCGCAAGAGGACTCCAGCCCTTTCTCTTTTCCTCATTGCCACTGCGGCACTAAGACATATCCTACATCACCCCCGCCACCTTCACTTCATTCACTCTTACACCTATAATTATATATAAGGACTGTCACATGGCTGTCTATCGGTCGTCCCCCACCCGTCCAGGAGGCATGGAGATGGTGAAGAGTTGGCTGCCAGGCTCCTCGTTGCCTGCCGTCGATTAGAAATCTTTAATGCTGGATGATAGGGTTCTGATTGTGATTGTTTCCTGTGCTTGCGCGGAAGTGGTAATTTTGCGGCATGATGATGAAACGATACATTTTAGTAAGGCTGCGACTGGCAAGGAGTAGGCTGCGCCACCGTTAGCCGCCGCAGACAGCCTCACCATTGTCGCCGCCGGCATAATTTGTACTGTCGGCTACGTTGCCACACACGATGAGAGCCCCCGTCAAAGACTTGAGTAAAAGGTGTTTTAGCTTATCCAAAATGGAGATACATCCACCCATAAGTTGATAGATTGAATCAATCGAAAGTAATCAGTATGCATGGTTAAAGGCAAAAACGCTTTATCTCTACATAATATTCAGAAAAATCTTTGGCAGTGTCAGATTGTTTTAATACATTTGCATCGTTTTAATAGGGTATTAAAATGATGCAAAATGATTAAAACGAAAGATATTGTCATATTAGGGAGACCTGTACAGTTGCAAGAACGAAGCAAGGCACAGATGAAGGGAGCCACCATCGGAGACTCGCTGACATACAAGTTCTACGATGGAGAGTTTCATGGTATGTCACTACTGTTTGCAGAGCCTAAAGGCAAAGTGGCCACACCACATAGCCTGTCTGTCACGGCAAGCAAACTGATTTCATTGTTCCAGCGTCCTACCGTATATATATTGCCTGCATGTCCAGCTTATGAACGGCAGAGGCTCATTGACAAAGACGTGTATTTTGTCGTCTCCGACAAATACGTTCATTTGCCCATGCTTCTGGCTAATGAACGCATACGCAAAACCAGACAGGCCAAGGCTCTGACACCAGTCGCTCAATACCTGTTACTCTATCATCTGCAGATAGAGAGTATCGAAGGATTGGCCGCACGCGACATCGAGGGCAAGATTCCATATTCATACGCAAGCATTACGCTTGGCATCACCTGTCTGGAAGACATGGGGCTGTGCCAGAAAATATCAGATGGCTCCAAGCGGAAGGTCATCCACTTTGACAAGAAGGGAAAGGAACTGTGGGAACAAGCCTTGCCGCTCCTTCTCAATCCAGTTGAAGAGCGTATTTACTGTGATGACCTGATTTCTGACGAACATTTCCCCATATGCGGTATCAATGCCCTTGCACATTATACATGGTTGAACCCAGATACCGAAAGGACAATCATGGTGACCATCAAACAACTCCGCGAGTTCAAGTCATCAGGAGCCTTGGTACGCCCCAATGAGTTTGATGGTAACATCATCATTGAAGCATGGAAATACCCTCCTGTTACAATCATTGATACACAAGCCGAATGGGTAGACAAGTTGTCTTTGGCCATCTCCCTTCGTGATGAACAAGACCCACGAGTGGAGGGTGAAGTTGAACGTTTAATTAATGATATGGTATGGAAGGATTAGAGAAATTTCGCGAAGCGTTTGAAGCCTACTCTGAAAACTACGTCATCATCGGTGGCACAGCTTGTGACATCACCATGACTGGGACGACTGTACGGCCACGCGCCACCCACGACATCGACATGATAGTAATCGTGGAAAAGATGACCGCTGACTTCGCCGAGCATTTTTGGCAATTCGTGCGTGATGGCGGTTATCGCCCAGAGAAACGCAAGCAGGAAGAAGGCGAAACCCCGAAGTACGAACTGTACCGTTTTGTCGATGGGAAGCCAGACTACCCAGAAATGATAGAACTGCTTTCACGGCATCCCGACATCCTCGGCGAGCCGAAAGGACTGACCATCGAGCCGCTTCCCACCAGCGAGGAGACATCAAGCCTTAGCGCCATCATCATGGACGATGACTTCTATCACTTCACCATCCAGCACAGCAGACTGACCAATGGGCTTCGCCATGCAGACTCTGCTGCACTCATAGCCCTGAAGGCACGCGCTTACCTCAATCTGCTACAAGACAAAGCTACGGGAAAGCATGTCAACAGCAAGGACATCAAGAAGCACAGGTCCGACATATTGAAGAACGTGGTCATCATGGAAGACGGCGAGATTACCGCTCCAGAACCGATTGTTGCCAGTATAAGGGATTTTGTCTCGTCTATCAGAAACGATTGGAGTACGCTCGCTGAACCTCTTGCCAAATCCCTTGACCAGGAGACGTCCTTTATCGAAGCATTATTGGAACAATTATACGGTCTATTCACAACAGGACGGTCATGAGAATACAATACGCATCAGACATCCATCTGGAATTTGCCGACAACTGGAGATACTTGAAGGATAACCCTCTGCAAGTGACAGGGGATATTCTTGTCTTGGCAGGCGACATCGGATACTTGGGAGATGACAACTATACCAGGCATCCTTTCTGGGACTGGGCTTCCGAGAACTATCAGCAAGTGATAGCCTGCATGGGCAATCATGAGTTTTACAAGTATTATGACATCGCCAAACTTAAAGATGGCTATTGCCTTGAAATACGCCCAAACGTCCACAGTTATTACAATGCAGTTGTACATATAGAAGACACCGACTTCATCATAACAACGTTATGGGCTAAGATTCCCCTGAGCGAGGCATACTACACGGAGCATGTCGTAAGCGACTTCCGGCGTATCATCTTCAATGGGGAGTTGCTCACGTTTGCAGAATTCAACCGTGAGCACGAAAGGTGCCTTACGTTTTTGAAAGACGCAGTTTCATGCAGCAAAGCCAGAACGAAGATTGTAGTAACCCACCATGTTCCGTCTTTCCAGATGCAATGTCCCAAGTTCGCCGACAGCCAAGCCAATGGAGCCTTCACCGTGGAATTGGAAGATTATATCAAAGATAGCAGCATTGATTACTGGATATATGGACACTCTCACTACAACGCGGATGTAAAGATAGGCAATACCAAGTGTATATCCAATCAACTGGGATATGTCTTTCATGGAGAGCATGAAACTTTCAATCCTTGTAAGTTTATAGAGGCAGACTGACAACTTTACTTGAAGCAATGGCATTCCCAATAAAAAGGTCGGTGCCACAGCCATTACCTTCATCACCATCTCCACCCATGCAGCAAAGGCTGAGACCCTTGCGGCATGGGTGGAGATGGTGTTTATTCTGATTGCGGGGTGGGAAATAGTGATTGCGGGGCTTGCAGTCATTATTGTAGGCTTGGCAATCACTATTTCGTGCCACGAACCCAACTTTACTGTGGACTCGGACGAGACGAGATGGGGCTCGGGTGAGATGAGATGGGGCTTGGGCGGAATGGGCTTGGGGTTGGGCGAGATGGGGATGGTCGCTGACGAGATGGCTGTGGCCTTAGGCATGGCAGCAGCGGTCTCGGGCATATTGCCAGCGGACTCGGGCATATTGCCAGCGGGGGCTATCTTGGTCGGAGTCATGGGCGATGGAATGGGGATGTGGGGCAGCGTCGGGGGCAATCATGAGGGTGGCGACAGCGCAAATAATTGCAGCGGCGGGGTGCAATTGTTTGTAAACAAACACATTACTTAATAATAATTTTGTAACTTTGCACCAAAATAAATACAATCACAACAAATATGGAGAAGAATTTCAAGCGTACTACCGTGACTGCGGCGCTTCCTTACGCCAACGGCGGTGTGCATATCGGCCATCTCGCCGGCGTATATGTGCCTGCCGACATCTATGTAAGATATCTCAGACTGAAGAAAAAGGATGTGATATTCATCGGCGGAAGCGACGAGCACGGCGTACCCGTGACCATACGTGCCCGCAAGGAGGGCATCAGCGTGCAGGAGGTGGTAGACCGCTATCACAAGCTCATCAAGGACTCGTTTGCAGAGTTCGGCATCTCGTTCGACATCTACAGCCGCACCACCAGCAAGATACACCACAAGTTTGCATCCGACTTCTTCCGCAAGCTCTATGACAACGGCAAGCTCGAAGAGATAACCGAGGAGCAGTACTGTGACGAGGTGACCGGCGAGTTCCTCACCGACCGCAATATCGTAGGCACCTGTCCGCGCTGTGGTGCCGAGGGTGCCTACGGTGACCAGTGCGAGAAGTGCGGAGCCACGCTCTCGCCCGAGGAGCTTATCAACCCCACCAACAAGAACAACCCTGGACACGGCCTCGTGAAGCGTCCCACCAAGAACTGGTATCTCCCGCTGGGCGACTATCAGCAGTGGCTCAAGGACTGGATCCTGGAAGGACACAAGGAGTGGCGTCCCAATGTGTATGGACAGTGTAAGTCGTGGCTCGACATGGACTTGCAGCCACGCGCGATGACCCGCGACCTGGACTGGGGTATCCCCGTGCCCGTAGAGGGTGCCGATGGCAAGGTGCTCTATGTGTGGTTCGACGCGCCCATCGGCTATATCTCCAACACCAAGGAGCTCTGCGACAGCGACCCGGCCCGCTGGGGCAACTGGGAGAAGTGGTGGCAGGACGAAGATACCCGCCTCATCCACTTCATCGGCAAGGACAACATCGTGTTCCACTGCATCGTGTTCCCGACCATGCTCAAGGCTCACGGCGACTATATCCTGCCCGACAACGTGCCGGCAAACGAGTTCCTCAACCTCGAGAACGACAAGATTTCTACATCACGCAACTGGGCTGTATGGCTCCACGAATACCTCGTTGACTTCCCCGGCAAGCAGGACGTGCTGCGCTATGTGCTCACAGCCAACGCACCCGAGACCAAGGACAACAACTTCACATGGAAGGATTTCCAGGACCGCAACAACAACGAGCTTGTAGCCGTTTACGGCAACTTCGTCAACCGTGCACTCCAGCTGACCAAGAAATACTTCAACGACATCGTGCCCGAATGTGGCGAACTGCAGGACGTTGACCGCGCTGCCATCGAGGAATTCAAGGACGTGAAGCAGAAGGTGGAGACACTGCTCGACGCATTCAAGTTCCGCGACGCACAGAAGGAGGCTATGAACCTGGCACGTATCGGCAACAAGTACATCACCGACTGCGAACCCTGGCACGTAGCCAAGACCGATATGGAGCGCGTCAAGACAATTCTGTACATCTCATTGCAGCTCGTAGCCAACCTCGAGATAGCCTTCGAACCGTTCCTTCCGTTCAGTTCGGCAAAGCTCCGCGAGATGCTTGGTGTAGCCGAGACAGAATGGGACCAGCTCGGCAGCACCGAACTCCTCAAGCCCGGACACCAGCTCGGCACACCAGCCCTGCTCTTCGAGAAGATTGAGGACGACGCCATCAACGCACAGCTGCAGAAGCTCGAGGACACCAAGAAGGCAAACGAGGCTGCATCGTACGTAGCAGCACCCGTCAAGGAGAACGTCGACTTCGAGACTTTCGAGAAGATGGACATCCGCGTAGGCCACATCAAGGACTGCCAGAAGGTGAAGAAGTCGAAGAAACTGCTTCAGTTTACCATCGACGACGGCTCGGGCAAAGACCGCACCATACTCAGCGGCATCGCTGCCTACTACGAGCCAGAACAGCTCATCGGCAAGGACGTGCTCTTCGTAGCCAACTTCGCTCCGCGCAAGATGATGGGCATAGAGAGCCAGGGAATGATTCTCTCGGCTGTCAACTTCGACGGTACACTCAACGTGACATCTGTATTGGGCAACGTTAAGCCCGGCTCGCAGGTGGGATAATACGAGTTTTGAATTTTGAGTTTTGAGTTTTGAATTGGTCGGCATTGACAATTTTGAATTTTGAGTTTTGAGTTTTGAATTGGTCGCTTCGCGATTTATGAATTAGGAATTATCAATTTCCAATTCAAAATTCAAAACTCAAAAACTCAACATCGGCGCAGCCGACCAACTCAAAATTCAAAATTCAAAACTCAAAATTCATATCTCGTAACTGCTTCAATGTCATTGTAAAAACATTGAAACAGTAATGAAACAGGCAAAAAATATGCACATTTATAGGGTGTTTGTGCACACAGAATGTCTTTTTGTAGAAAAATATTTGCCTATATGAATAAAAATTATTTCCTTTGCACCGTTTTTAGAAAGAAAATTACATTATAAACACTTTAAAATTAGAAATTATGTCAGAAAT
>ENA-ORNT01002617-ORNT01002617.1-human-gut-metagenome-genome-assembly--contig:-NODE-2617-length-11010-cov-3.623277_pt1 | contig 11010 bp, 12 predicted proteins | sample MGYA00242120_ERZ509032 | MGnify/ENA primary metagenome ERZ509032 (study PRJEB26280, sample SAMEA2338729) | human gut metagenome | biome: human gut; feature: human-associated habitat; material: faeces...
TAGACAAAAAACTAAACAACCGCCATTGAATCCGATAATACTAAGAAAAACAACTGTTACGCAAAAGAAAAACAATAAAACTACATAAAATTTGTTTATATAAAAAAAATATATTACTTTTGCAGAAAAATTAAATGGAGGATTTGAATATGGCAAAAATAACAAGAGAAGAAGCAATCAGGCGCTGGAAAGCAGCCAAGGCTACCAAGAAAGCGATGATTGAGAAAATGCAGAAGATGCTTTATGAAGATTATAAGGCAAGAACTGGTGAAGAGCCTGTAAAATTCAACATATTATAATGAAGAATCTATCTCTAGAAAAAATCAATTCTGTATCACCATATAGAGTTGAGTTCGATTCAACTACAGGCTTATATAAGTTTGTAAGCGACTTTGGCGTAAACTTCGGCATTGCATTTGAAGTAAACGATTTACTGCTCAGTGGTGAATCATACCAGTTTGGTCTAACCAATTACGAAGGGAAACAGTCACCACGTGATCCAAAAGTTAGAGAAACCATTTTGGCTACTGTCGAGGAATTCTTCGCAAAGAACCAAGCAGCCTTACTCTATATTTGTGAGACGGGTGATGGAATGCAAAAAATGCGCAGTCGGCTCTTTTCTTTTTGGTTCAATATTTATAAGGACCACGATGAATATCTCTTTTTGCCTCAGTTGGTGTATGACGAAGAAGACAATGAAAACTATGCAGCTCTGATTATTAAACGAGACAATCCTCACATTCTCGATTTAGTGTCAGAATTCACCAATACAATAGCTCTTCTTAATGAAAAGCCAGGGCAGGAATAATAGTATGATATTTGCACAATTAAAATAAAAGTTGTAATTTTGCAGAAAAATTCGGAAAGATGGATAGATACGATAAAGAAAGATTGGTGGAAATCGTGCTCTACGTCCTCAACAAGACAGGTGAGCTAGACTACTACACCCTCTTGAAAACCATTTACTTCGCTGAGCTGAAGCACTTGGCGAAATGGGGACAACGCATAACGTCAGACGATGTCTGCGCTATGCCATACGGTCCCGTACTCTCCCACTTGCTCGATGCCATTAAGGGCGACTCCCATGAGCCAGAGCTATCACGAATGCTGAAATCAGCCTTCAAGTTCGCCTCTGAAGATGCCTCCAACATCATGCTTCCCTTGCGACAAGCCAATGAAGACTACCTCTCTGAGTCTGAAAAAGAAGCCTTGGATGCTTCCATTCAGGAGAATGCCTCCCTCAGTTTCGAGCAACTCAAAAACAAGTCGCACGACAAAATTTGGCTGAAGAACTATAGAGAAGGCAAAGGCAAGAAAGTGATTGCTACGATGGACTTGGCAGAATCCGCGCATGCTTCAGAGGCGATGAAGGAATACATCAAGGAGAACTTGGAGATAGAAAGGGCTTTGGCTGCATAGCTATCCTAAAAACATTTTAAAGCAACAACAACTAAAAACATAACACCAACTAAGACAATCTATACAACAGAACCAACATCTATAAACACAGATTTTTCGTATATTTGTTATCCTAGGCAACATTATGATATAGACAAATTGCATTTATTCCGTCTTTTCTTTGGTCAAAATAAAATATCTTTGTACCTTTGCAGTTATATTAGAAACTAGATAAACATGGAACAGAACAAAGATATAATAGACTTAACAGAAGTATATCAACAGCTAAAGAAGAAAAAGAAAGTTTTCTTCATAGTTTTACCTATAGTATTTTTACTATCCTGCTTGTGGATTTTTCCAGAACCAAGATTCTATAAATGTAACGTAACTCTTGCTCCTGAAATGACAGGAGAAGACCTTGGAGGCGGATTAGCATCTGTCGCATCACAGTTTGGTGTAAATGTTGGAGGCGGTGGAACAGATGCCATATACCCTACCCTCTATCCTGACGTTATGAATTCAAACGAATTCATCATCAATCTTTTGAAAATCAAAATAAAAACTTTGGATGGAAGTATCAGTACAGATTACTATACTTACATGACCAAACACCAAAAGAAGAACTGGCTCAAACAACCTTTCAAAAAAATGACGGGAGGAATTGCGAGCCTTTTCGTAAAAAAAGACACATTGCAAAGCAAGAGCAAAGGAACCGCGATGAATGCTTTTCAAATGTCAAAGAAAGATTATGATCTCGTACAAGGATTAAAACAAAAGATAACTTGCAATGTAGATAAAAAGACAGAGGTTATCACAATTAGTGTGCAAGACCAAGACCCATTAGTGTCTGCTATTATGGCAGATTCTGTACGTCAGCATCTGCAGAATTTTATCATTCAATACCGAACGAATAAAGCTCGTATAGATGTACAACATTATTTGAAGCTAACAAAAGATGCCAAAAAAGAATATGACGCAAGTGTCATCAAATACAGCAGCTATTGTGATGCAAACCAAGACGTGCAACTTCAATCATTCATGTCAAAGCGTGATGAGCTAGAAAATGAGATGCAACTGAAGTTTAACACATACAGCGCACTCAGAACACAATTGGAGGCTATGAAAGCCAAGCTTCAAGAAAAAACGCCAGCTTTTACAACCTTGCAGAATGCAACCGTTCCTGTGCAACCGGCTGGTCCAAAGCGTATGATATTTGTCGTTGGAATGTGCATTATGGCAATATTCGTAACAACATTTTGGCTAACACGCAAAAGTTTATTCAAAACTACAAAATAAAGAGAACAGGCTAAAGAAGAAGTATGTCATTGTTAAAGATTAAACGAATACCATTATATTTCAACAGAATATCATGGGATATTAATTTTCATGAAACAAAAATTATACCATTTCTTTTGGTATTTGTAAACACAATAAGCATGTGTATTTCCTTAGCTTCTGTGGAAATGCAATTGGCCTCTTACGCCACTTTAGCTATGACTATTTCTAGTTTTTTGCTAATGACGTTATTATGCATAAGAAGTAAGAAACTTTCAACTTACGGTTTGCTGTATTTTATGTTCTTCGTCATTTTAGTAGGTTTGACCATCATCAACATGCAAGATGTTAAGAACTGTATATATACAACCATAAATGTTTGGGCTATATTACTAATATTTAGATATTATAGAAATAAAACAGACATGATTATTTTATTCTTTGGTATTGCTTTATCTTTTTGCATCTACATAAATTTTATTCACTTAATTACTCATCCTTCTTTGTGGACAAATATGTTTACTAAAGAAAGTACAGGATACTTATTGGGCAACAATTACAACCAAATGGGATGCAGAATTATGATCTGCTTAGCGACAAATGCCTTGTGCTCAAGATTTTCCAAAATATATCTTATAAATTATATTCTTCTATGCATAGTTAGTATAGCTTCGCTTTCATTTGTTGGGTCAATGACGTCACTGAGTATGATTGTTTTATATATTGCGTTCTATTTTACTCCTTTTTTAAGATTACGCATATTTGGCATTATCTGTTTTTTTACTATATATATACTTTTCCAAACCTTTGTTGTTTTTTCGGGGAAAGGACTTGAAAACAATCAGCTAGCAGTGTACATTATAGAAGACATTCTACATAAAGACATCACTTTCACACAAAGAACACAAATGTGGGATAGCGCATTACACGTAATATCAAAATCTCCAATATGGGGATGGGGATTTGTAACACTAGATTGGTATAAATCTTTCATGTCTTCATTTGCTGCAGGTCCACACAATTTCATCTTGTCTATTTTAATCAATGGCGGAATACTACTATTGTCCATAGGAATAGCTATTGCATATAAAAGCTACAAATCCATAAGGCATTATGCAAAAGAAAGACGATGCCAACAGCTTATATTCGCAACTATTTGCCTATACTTCATGGCATTGATGGAAATGTATCCATACCCGATAATGCTATATCCTCTCATAATCATGTTCTATTATCCATATTTAGAAAATAAAAATTTATGATGCACCTATTATTAATATGTTTGCACAAGATAGCATGTCATCTACATACTCCGAGGATTGACAACGAAGATTTACACTATCTGCAAAATGCCAATGTTATAGCCGACCATATAAGAAGAGCTCTCGCAGATAACTCTCCTTGCATGATTGCAAGATTTGGGAGCACGGAATTAGACATTACCGCAAGATACTTAAGCATGAAAAAGTATCGTCATCATTATCTCAAATACATCTTGGGGGAAATACCCAATTGGTGGTGGGAGAAATCTATCGTAAGACCCATGCAAAACAACGCTGGATTCATCAATCCTACAGAAGAGAACTTGACCAAGTTCTCACAAATGATGATGGAGGACATGAAACTTGTAAACATCCTTGGCTCATGGCGACAAGAAGAACTACTTTTCAAAGAAAGCCTTGCCAATGCCATAAAGGTAAGGCTTAGATATTTAGAGCCTTTTTGGGCTGACAAGCCATGGACTCAAGAACTCAAAGGCAAGAAAGTTCTTGTCGTTCATCCATTCGCTGAAACCATCACTGAGCAATACAAGAAAAGAGAACTTCTGTTCAAGAACCCCGAAACACTTCCTGAATTTCATTCGCTTCAAGTAATCAAAGCAGTTCAAAGCATTGGAGGAGAAAGTGAATTTAATGATTGGTTTGATGCACTTCATTATATGGAGAAGCAAATGGACGAAGCCGACTACGAGGTTTGCTTGATTGGCTGTGGAGCATACGGATTCCCTTTGGCAGCGCATGCCTGTAGGACAGGGCACAAGGCCATACACCTGGGAGGTGCGCTCCAACTACTTTTTGGTATAGCAGGAAAAAGATGGTTTGACCCTTCTAACACCGCAACCTACCAAGATTACAAAGATCTTTTAAACGAACATTGGGTATATCCCTCTGAGACAGAAAGACCCAAAGCCGCAAACACAGTTGAAGGTGGATGTTATTGGTAAGAAAAGAAATGAAAGAAAATACAAACAAAGCCATCGCAATCAACTCCGCAATCCTATATATAAGGTTAGCGATTGTATCGGTATGTGGATTGCTATATACACGATTTAGTTTACAAGCATTAGGTGCAAGCGACTATGGACTTTTTTCTGTAGTGGCTTGCCTCATAACATTTGCTTCTATCATCAACACCGTGATGATTGTCACCTCTAACAGATATATGGCCATCGCCATAGGAAAAGGAGATGACAAAGAATGCTGCAATACATTTAGCATCAACCTACTCATCCATATCTGTATTGCGATCCTCACTATTCTCATAGCACTACCTATAGGGCATTGGTACATAGGCAATTACGTCAACTACAATGGCGACATGAGAAATGTTTATACCATTTTCAACATCGCTATCATAGCATCCGCCATATCCTTCATCAGCGTACCCTACAATGGCTTGCTTCTTGCCAAGGAAAAGTTTTTCGTATTCTGCTCCACAGATGTATTCGCAAGCATTTTCAAGCTGATCGGTACATACTTGTTGACAAACCATTTCGAGCAGAAGCTCCTCATATATGCACTTATCACTGCTTTCATGACCGCATTTCCTACCTTTGTCTTTTGGGGATATTGCCGTCATCATTTCAGAACCATCTCACATTTCGTTTTTGTAAAAGACTGGAACAGATACTTGGATGTCATCAAGTTTTCCTCTGCCATCGCCTATGGAGCATTAGCACTCATTGCCCAAACCCAAGGCAGCGCATTGCTGATAAATATGTTTTTCAACTCTGCCATGAATGCTGGATTGGCGGTAGCAAGCACCATCAATCAGCAACATGTTGCAAACATTCGCCAACAATGCCCAAAAATCCATCTCTCCGCAAGTTGTGAAGAGCTATGCAGTAGAAAACTATTCAAGATGCATCCACTTGGTATGCTTGTCGTCAAAGCTTACTTATTGCACGATGCTCTTTATCTCATTGCCATTCTTGCTGATACCTGAAAAGATCTTTGGGTTATGGTTGGACGAGATACCATCGTATGCTATCATTTTCACGAGACTTCTCATTGTCAACATGTTGGTAAACAGCATCAACGCTGGGCTATCAGACTTTGTCTTTGCCACAGGCAGAATCAAACTATACCAGTTTGTCACAAATACATTGATTGCCATATCCGTCGTTGCCGGCTACTTTGCCCTAAGGCAAGGAATGCCATCAGAGAATCTGTTTTATATATACATCCTATTTTCATTAGCAGTGGCAATTACCAGACCGATCATCATCAAGCACATATCCAAGTTCAAGATTAGGACCATGGTAATAGAATCATATATACCAGCCATAACCATCACCATTTTGGCTGCTGCGACCTGGTTGATAAAGCCATACCTCAACCCATGGTGCCACATAGTCGCCAGCTACATTTATCTAACGATTGTCATGTATCTGGTCGCACTCAAGAAATCAGAACGTGAGAAATTGATTTCGTTGTTACGCACCAAACTCAAGAAAAGACAATAAGAGCGGTTTTTAATTCCGCCAACGAGTTAATAAGACTAATCAGAGAAAAGCTAAGAGAATTGCCCCACTTCATGCAAGCAAGGCTCTTAGCTTTTCTATATCATTAAATGCCTTCCAATTTTCACGCAACCATTCCTCATCCTTGTTCCACCACTGCGTCTGAAGCAACCAGTCACAATCCTGCTTTTCATATCTGTATTTAATCACTTTAGCCGGCACTCCTGCAACAATAGCATAAGGAGGGACATTCCTTGTCACAACGGCACCAGCAAGCACAACGGCACCATCGCCAATGGTCACACCGGAAATGATTGTGACATAAGAGTTTATCCAGCAATCATTACCTATGACAACAGCACTATGTTCCTTCTCATCAGCCATCACGCATTCTTCAAACAATTCCTCAGTTGCGAAATTAGTGCCACATTGCTTTAAAGTAGAATAAAACATAGGCGAAGTTGAGACATAAGGATAAGTCACAGGATGGCGATACATGATGCTCTTCACATGATCGCCAATCGAAGTAAAGCGACCAATCGTAGCAAATAGATCACAATCATTAGCCATATAACTAAACCGTCCCATCTTGCCAGAAAAGGAAGAGTTCTCCCCCATCGAGTTACAGCCCTCAAAGCGAGCATGTTTTCCGATTACAGCAGAAGAAGGGAAATGAACTTTCCCATGAAATTTTACCAAGGAATATAAATATCTTGCAAACTGAATATTAACCATTATCTTTACTTCTTTAAAATCATTTTAATTTTTTCTCTAAGCACAGCCATAAAATCCCTGACCAAATTCATATATCCATACTCACGGATGAAAATAAATGAATTTTGCACCAAATACTGAGCCAAATACGCAGGATCTCCTTTTCCCTTAGAAGAATGCGTAGAAGGGATGGTTGTATCATAAAGATAAATACCGTTTCCACCTTCAATACCTAAAAGGACATTCAGCTCCACCGGGCGCATCTCAAGATTCCAATGCCGCGCCACCTGGTACGGAAGTTGCCTTGTCGTCAACCAAAAATGCTTATGCTCACGATTGCCATTCGTTCCGCTTAAATCCAAGCAACATTGAGATGCACTTAGTCCTAACGCTTCATACAAGCTTTTGTTCTCAAAAAAGCCATCATACACGACAGCGTCATTTGTATTCAAGCTTGGCAAGAACAAGTTTCTTTTCTTGCCTTGCAACAAAGGCACCTGGTATATCGTATCAGGTGCCGACATGTGAGTTCCACAATCGCTAAAATTGGTAGAATACGATACGTAAGGGAACACAAAATACTTGTTTTCCTCGATACAATACCTTGTATGATACTTCAGCCAAGACTTATCTCCCCAAGAGCAAATGCTCTCAGGCAAAGCTGGCGTAGCGGCGAAATCCAAATGTCCGAGATACCAGTCATAAAACTTTCTCCAAGATTTTCTCATCCAGACTTGTCCCCAGGACATGGCGCAATTCATAAAATAGACATCATTGTCAGCTTTATGAAGTGGGATGAACGGATGACGCGAATGGTAATTTACGGAAAAGCCAAAAAGACTGATACCGGCAATCTCATCCATATCTTGATACTTGCTCACACATCGTCTCACGTAATACCAGAAATCACGAGCTACCACAATATCATCTTCCAACACGACGATTGCATCAAATTCGTCAAGCCATTTTCCTTGGCTCAGAACATGTTGTTTCAAACCCAAATTTTGCTGGTGTTTTATCACGTTTTTCTCACCATGCTTCCATACAAATTCATCAGCAAAACGCTCAACCTTATCCGTATTGCTTTTATCAATACTGATAACCAACTGAACATTTTCCTCACCATCATAACAAGCGTCATCCAAAGACATCAAGAGGCGCTTGAGCGAAGTTGTTCTATTGTAAGCTATTACTACCAATGCTATCTTTTCCATTTTGCTTTTTACCATTCTAAGTGATTTTAAGTACAATGCAAATATCAGCGTATTTTTGGTGACTTATAAGAGACCGTCTTATACCAGTTAGCTTCATGCTTATAACGAGATACCGCTATAGATGGACTAATGCCATGTCCTTCAGCTTCTTTTGCTATGGTCTTGACTAGCTTATATGGATCAAGACTATTACAGCCAACTTTCAGCATACTCTTCCAGGTAGCATCTGGTATCAGAGTTTGGCGAGCAAACTCATTGGCTTCTCTCTCACGAGGATCAATGGAATATTCTCCTCCATCTACCGAGATAAACGCCGTTTGAGTATCAGAGAGATGTCGGTCTATATGACATAACTCATGCAAAATGTCAAAGACCAATTTATCCAAGTCATTGTACCTGTAAGTGACCGTAATGACAGGGTGCTTGCCCACAAATGAAGAAAAAGCATCTATAGGTGCTTTTTCCACTTTCTCCACGACCAGATATTCGATGCCATATAGGTTAAGGCATTGTTTTATCTTGTCGATGGTGACAGTACGCTCATTTGCCATTTGGGCGATTTCAACAGCCGCTTTTGGGGCATTGCCTTCTATGTAAGGAGCAATCTCTCCAGACATGTTCGACATCTCTAACCGATTCAAGATTAACCAAGCCAACATGTTCTTTTCGTCAATCTGCACTTTTTCGCTATGCTTATATAAGCCTGCTACTTGCAATCGAAGCTCCGAAGAGGATAACAAATCAAATGGAAAGAGTTCCTTTACTTTTTTCACACGTTTAGCACACGACAATCGAGTAATACCCAACCTTTTATATAAAATATGTATATTGAACAATTGGGAGCATGCTGCTTCGTAATCAGCAGCCTGCTTCTCCTCATGCTTACGTTCCTCAATAGCCTTGCAATCATAAACATATCCATTATGAATGTTCATCCAAGACTTATAGGGTATGCCAAGATACTTTTCAAGTTTCATTGCCAAACCCTCATTGAGGTTACGCTTACCTTTTATGAACTCATTCAAGTGAGTTGGTTGAACATCTATCAATTGGGCAAATTCTTTTTGTTTGATTCCACGTTCCTGCAACTCTTCACGCAAGATTTCTCCTGGGTGAATTGCCCTGGCAGGAACCAATCTGTTACTTTTTGTTGCCATAATGAGTGCTATCTATTTCTATTAATTCCACTTCGATACCATCGTCCGTTTCTGTAAACAGCAGTCGTTCGACCAAACCATTCACCAACCTTACAGAACTTCTTGGATCTTTTTTTAATTGTTCATAGTGAAGAAAACTATAAACTTTCAGCTCCGCAGTGGATTCTACGTCAAACATAATTCCTACCGCTCTAATGTATCCATCTATAAGTTTCTTATTTTTGCAAAGTTGCTTGTACTTTCGATCTTTTGTTTTGCCTGTCTCATACAATTCGGCCAATGCTTCGTCTTTGAAATGTACTTTCATTGGTGAAATGCTTTATTTTTTGCGCAAAGATACGAAAAATTCCCAAAAAAGGGAATAATGACTACATATTTCTTCCATTCATTATGTTTTTTTATACTTTTAGTGAGACCTAGTAACTACTCAGCACCCCCAGCAGCATGAGTTGGTTAACAGGACTCGTTAATAATTTATAAACTTGATTTTGTTCCAAATTCAAATCATTGTTAAAGCGGTTTCGTATGTATAGTCTTATGTATATGTAGGCTACATAGGTCAAATCCGGGTTCTATTAGGACGCCAGCGGTCACAGCGTACTTGGCCTGTCAAATTGTGTCTTCAAGCAGGCAGTTGTCAACGAGAGCCGATTTTGCGTTTCGGGCAAATATGAAATCTCCGTTAATGGATGTAAAACCATATTTGGTCATTTCACAAAAGATGCCTATCTTTGCATCTAAATGGCAAGACAGTGTACAGACATAGACGAAGTTTTGCGCTCGATTAATCAGCGTCTGCGTAAGTTTGAGAAGTCCGACTCCGAGAAGACTGAGGAGATTGGACGTCTCAATCGTGTCATATGCCAAAAAGACAAGGAGATACATAAACTGAAGTTGGAACTTACTTCCACCAAGTCTGATCTTGCCGATGCCAAGACTCGCATCAAGGAACTTGAGAACGAGAATGATGAGAAGGACGATTCTGCAGGTTCATCGGGAAAGCCAAGTGGTGGACAGCCTGGACACAAGGGAAGCACCTTGCAATCTGTCAGTACGCCAGACAGAATCATAAAGCATGAGCCTGCCTACTGCAAATGCTGCGGTCGCCCATTGGATGGCATTGAGTACAGAAAAATCCGCAAGACGCAAATCATAGACATTAAGTTTGTCGTGGAGACTACCGAGGAACAGTATTACGAGAAGGTCTGCCAGTGTGGTTGCGTGAACAACTGCGATGCCCCCAACTGCCGCATCAAGTACGGTGACAACATCCGTGCGCTTGTCAGCTATCTGAACGTTGTGCAGTGTATCCCGTTCAAGAGAATAGCAGAGCTCATATCTGACCTGTGTGGCCGAAGGATGAGCGAGGGAACCATACAGAACATACTCAAGGGAAACAGTGCCAAGTCCGACAATGCATACGAGGAGATACGAAAGAGAATCGAGTGCGCTCCTGTTGTTGGAGCAGACGAGACCGGTGCCGCTGTGGGAAAGCAGTTGCACTGGAACT
>ENA-ORNT01002619-ORNT01002619.1-human-gut-metagenome-genome-assembly--contig:-NODE-2619-length-11004-cov-5.212165_pt1 | contig 11004 bp, 16 predicted proteins | sample MGYA00242120_ERZ509032 | MGnify/ENA primary metagenome ERZ509032 (study PRJEB26280, sample SAMEA2338729) | human gut metagenome | biome: human gut; feature: human-associated habitat; material: faeces...
CATTGAATAAACAATAGACTCCGCAACATAAGCCGTTGCTGTCGCCGCCCCGTCTTCCAAACTCAAACCTTCCAAATGTTCCATCTTTTCATTAAACATTGCCCGTCCGCAAGCTTTTGGCGGTTGCAGAGCCAAATATTTATGATGCATAAGACTGGATAAAATTTTATCATGGACATGCCCAAGAACAGCCAGCCGACCATTATAATCAATATGCATTCCTCCATGCTTCATGACCCAATCGTTTATAACGGCATTTCCGGGGCCGGATACAAACGCCAGCATTTCGCCGTTGGCACCAAACCAGCTTATATCTGTTGTTCCTCCTATATCAATAACGACAAGCGGTTTCTGACATTTTGCCGTTAATGCCTGATAATATATCGGTGAAAACGGCGCTCCCTGCCCTCCGTTAAGTATATCAGCTTTACGAAAACCGGAAACCGTACATATTCCCAGTAATTCAGACATCATTTTTCCATTACCGATTTGATGCGTATAATGTTCAGCCGGATTGTGACAAATGGTATGGCCGGCAAAACCTATAACATCTATTTTTTCGGGATTATCATTTATAAAATTTTTTACTATATCAGCGCAAAATCGCGTAAAAGCTGTTTCCGTTCGGCTAATTTCATTTTCTACATCCAAAGAAACACCAGCACGCTTGCCGTCAATTTTGCGAATTGCATCACTTAAATTTTCTTCAAAAGGTATAATATAAGCAGGCCCGAAATTTTTAATATCGACGCCGTCAGTTTCTATTTTTGCAATTCCAACCCCTTCGTATGAAGTTGAGCTCATTATGCCAAGTGCCGTTAATGTTTTGATATTATTCATCATCTTACCTATATTTGTATATTATAATTTTTAATATACATTCAGCGGGTTAAAATTTTTATAAAATTTAAAATGAAAGAAGCTCCTTATCCCAACGGATAAGAAGCTTCTTAAAGTTACCATCGCTTACTTCTTCTCTCTGACTGCATAAACGTCATCGAGCATAGTATCATGCGACTTGTTGATCAGATCGGCATCCTGAGAATCGAGCTCCCCCAAAGGCTGTCCGGTAATGGCTGAGAACTTTTTCCAATCATCTTTACCTTTTTCTCCGGTGTAGATAATAGGAGTTTTCACTGTTTCGCGGACAAATTTTTTGCCTTGTTTAACCTTCTTCACATCAGTACGTGTTGCAAAAGCAAGCTGGCTGCAAAGAGGAACAAGCTCCTTATTGTCATAATTCAGAACGCCGTACTTGCCGTCCTTTTCATAAACAATAAGATGCTCAGGAGAGTAGAGATACATAGCTTTCTGCGGACCCACAATCTTTCCGTTAGACGGGAAGAACCAGTAACGAAGCTCTGTATTAGCTTCTTCAACGGCGAAGTGCTGCAGGCTATCTGTTACATTGCTTGAAAAAGCCGCAACAGACTTCTTAATCTTAGGCAAAACTTCCTTACCTTGAGCATCGAACAGTTCGTACGACTGGTAAGCGGCAATTGTACCGATGAAGTAGCCCTTCTGATACTCGACATTGGTATAGCGAGCATCGCGAATAGAAACGCCTGAAGCATTCTGTACTCCCATCAACTCACGATCGTCTACCTTCTGGGTGTAGGTTGAAAAACCATTGCTTCCTTCAATAGGCTCAACTTTTGGGGTATAGCCACAAGAAGCACACAAAACACTCACACAAATAGCAACGAATGCTACGAAAACTGATTTATTCATAATTATAATGTTTAAGTTAATAATTGTTGTTGATAATGATATTACCACATTTAAAATAAAATGCAATAGACAAAAATACTTTTTGTGACAAAAAATATCAAATTGTTGAAATTCATATTTTATATGCTAGTATGCACGGGTATTTATTAATAAGGACAGAAAAAATGAGTAATTTCAAATCACAGTTTTTTAATATTATGGTTGAACGCGGCTTTTATAATCAATGCACAAATGAAAACGGTTTTGACACTTATTTATATGAGTGCGAACAAAAAGGCATTCCAGCCGTGGGTTATCTCGGTTCTGATCCTACCGGCGACAGTTTGCACGTCGGACACATTGTACCGCTAATGATGCTGCGTTGGTTTCAAAAATGCGGGCATAAACCTTTGACATTGGTTGGCGGCGCTACTGCCCGTATTGGAGATCCTTCGGGCAAAGACAAATTGCGTCCGTTTTTGACAGAAGAAACTTTGGCTCACAATGTTGAAGGGCTGAAAAAATCTTTTTCAAAATTTCTAAAATTCGGAAACGGAACTTCCGACGCCTTGATGGTTGACAACTGGGACTGGTTCAAAAATATTAACTATCTTTCTTTTTTAAGAGATATCGGCACTTATTATTCCGTTAATCGTATGTTGACCATGGACAGCGTAAAAACCAGATTAGAACGCGAACAGCCGATGTCATTTTTAGAATTTAACTATATGTTGCTGCAAGGATATGATTTCTGCGAATTATACAAACAATACGGCTGCCGCGCGCAAATAGCCGGTTCTGATCAATGGGGCAACATCACTTCCGGCACAGAACTTGGACGCCGTAAATATGATGTTGAGCTCTTTGGTTTTACCAGTCCGATCATTACCGACTCGTCTGGCAAAAAAATGGGCAAATCAGAAGGCAATGCTGTTTGGATTAATGAAGAAAAATTGCCGAGCTATGATTATTTTCAATATTTCCGCAATATCGGAGACGCCGAAGTCGGAAAATGTCTGCGCATTTATACCGATTTGCCGATGGATGAAATCCGCCGTTTAGAAGCATTAAAAGATCAGGAAATCAACGAAGCCAAAAAGATTTTGGCTTTTGAAGCAACAAAAATTTGCCGAGGCGAAAACGAAGCCGAAGCCGCCCGCGAGACAGCCGTTAAAACTTTTGAACAAGGCTGCACCGGAGATGAACTGCCCTTTATCGAAAAAAACAGCGCTGACGGTTTGAGCATTCTAGATGCCATTATTGAAATCGGTTGGTGTTCCAGCAAAGGCGAAGTGCGCAGATTGATAAAACAAGGCGGTATTAAAGTGAACGATAAATCTTTGGATAATGAAAACTATTGTTTTTCGGCAAGTGATATTGACAATGGTCAGATAAAAATCGCTCAGGGAAAGAAAAAAATAGGACTGATTAAAATAAAAGCTTAAATAGATATTTAATGCCGGATAAAAAGCTGCCAGAAATAAAAGGCAGCTTTTTGCGTTTCAGATTGTGTTGCATGCCGACAAAAAAGCTATTGACAACACCTTAAAAAAAGCTATATTACACGCAAAGTAATATGGATAAACCTTTATAAAAAGAGTATTTGAAAAATGGCAAAAGCAATTAAAGTAAAAGTAAAGCTGGAAAGCACAGCCGGTACCGGTACATTTTATCTCGCTGAAAAAAATCCGAGAACCCATCCGGAAAAGCTCAGTTTGAAAAAATATGACAAGAAAAGCAAAAAGCACGAAGAATTTGTTGAGAAAAAATTGAAGTAGTTTTTTGTTTATTGATTTTTATACCGGTCTTTATGACCGGTATTTTTTTGCGTTTTTCAGGGCATCAAAACACCTATTGACAGTTTAGACAAAAAAGTATACTTTATTAAAAGTTCTACTTACATTATTAATATTTATTTATTATGAAAACAAATTACATTTTTTGCGCAGTTATCGGCGTGATTTTGGCTAGTACCGTTTATTATTTTAACGGTGTGTTGGTAATGCTTTCAGTACTTCTGATTTACATGATGCTTTCACGCATTATCTTAAAACAACGTGCTGCCATATTGAGGCAACGCTCGGAGTGGAAAGCAAACCCTATTCCGCCCAAACTGGAATTATTTGAAGCTTTTTTCTGGCATCAGCTCATTTCTCAACAGAACTGGTATCTTGATAACATTTACAGCATGCAAGATATAAAAAGTCTGATCAACCAGTACAAAACAGCAATTACAACAGTTTGGTGCGAACAGGCATCTTCATATGAAGAAAAGCTCAGAACATCACGAAAACTGGAAAGACACCTGAACTTGCTAACTTATGCTCTTGAATACAAACGTATAAGCGAAAATGCATAACAGGTAAAAATCAAAAAGAAGAAAAGATATTTTTTATCTTTTCTCCTTTTCTAAAAATAAAAAACGCTTAAAATTTTTTATATGACTACTTTTATTATTCTTTTAGCGCTTGTTGCGCTTGTGGTTTGCCTGATGTTTGGAGCAAACAGTAAAGATTACAGAAAATGGTTTATCGCCGGCTGTTTTCTTGCTGTTTTCATTTTGGGCATTTTTTCACATGACATCCAAGATATCCTTGGAATTTATGGATTTGCAGCCGGTTTTCTGGCTTTTATATTTTTGGCCATTGCTTCATACGTTATATGGCGCTTGGCTCGCAAACTCTGATTTTAATCCCGAAAAGCATTTTTGTGTTTTTCGGGATTTTTTATTTTTTCAAAAATTTGACTTTTTACAAATTTTATGTATAATATTTAGCGTTGTGCTCATCAATTTATTTGAGAAATAAGTGAAAAAAATAGTATCCCCAAATGAAGCCGCACTGCTTGTTAAAGAAAATTCATCAATAATGATTGGTGGTTTTTTGCGTTGCGGAAGCCCCTATAAAACCATTAATGAATTGGTTAAAAACAAAATCGGCGATTTGACCTTAATTGCAAACGACACTTCGTATCCTGAATATGATCGAGGGCTTTTGATTTCAAACAAATTGGTAAAAAAAGCCATTGTCTCCCATATCGGCACTAATCCGGAAACGGTTAGACAAATGAACGCAGGAGAAATCGAAGTCGAACTAATCCCAATGGGAACTCTAGTTGAAAAAATTCGTTGTGGCGGCGCCGGATTAGGCGGTTTTTTAACTCAGACCGGAATTGGAACCATTGTTGAGGAGGGAAAACAAATTATTGAGCAAGATGGAAAAAAATTCTTGCTGGAAACTCCTCTGACAGCAGATTTTGCTATTGTCTATGCCTCAAAGGCCGATAAATTCGGCAATGCATTTTTAGACGGCACGACGCGCAATTTCAACACAGTTATGGCCACTGCTGCACAAACCGTTATATTGGAACCCGAAGAATTTTCTGATGAACCGCTTGACCCCGCACAAATAACTATCCCAGGGGTTTTTATAGACTATATCGCTTTAGAGAAATAATATGGAACTTTCAAAAGAACAATGCAGAGAAATTATCGCCAAAAGAATTGCTAAAGAATTTAAGGAAGGCGATATTATTACACTGGGAATCGGATTGCCTACGGAAGTGGCTAACTATATTCCGCACAACATTCACGTTATGCTTCAATCAGAAAATGGAATGATTGGAGTGGGACATCGCGATTTTAACGCTCCAGAAAATGCAAAAATAACCAATGCCGGCGGCTTGCCTGTTTTTGCCAAGCCAGGGGCTGTGTTTTTTGATACAGCCATGTCTTTTACAATTATACGAGGCGGACACGTTGATGCCACCGTTTTAGGCGCTCTGCAAGTTGACAGTCAGGGTAATTTGGCCAACTGGATGATTCCAGGAGCTTTTGTTCCGGGGATGGGGGGCGCTATGGATTTGACCGTAGGCGCAAAAAAAGTTATTATAGCTATGGAGCATACAAATAAAGGACGCCCAAGAATTGTACATAATTGTACAATTCCTTTAACCGCAATCGGTGAAGTCGATATGATTGTTACCGAACGCTGTGTTATTGAAAAAACAGAAAAAGGACTATTATTAAAAGAAATAAATCCGCTTTTCACACTTGATGACATTCTACAATCAACCGAAGCAAATTTGATTATTTCCGATGATTTGCGGTCGGAAGTAGCTTAGTCTTTTCAGGCAAATAAAAACCTCCGCAATGAACAACTTTTATAAAGGTATTCATTGCGGAGGTTATTTTTAACTTTGGTGTTTTAATATATATATCTGATTATCAATAACACCAATACAGTTCAGATAGTAATCATAATCATCTGTCCCTAATGACGCGACCAAACGTTCATGATACTGATTACGCAAATTCCATAATTCATCTTCCGTTTTACCTCTAAGCGTTTTGCTAAAGGTTTGTGCATCAAATTTACGACGGAAACGTGGAAAATGGCACTTTCTCTCTTGTGATTCATCTGCATCTTGCATACTAAACAGAAAGCACGCCATAAATACCGCAATAATAATCCAAAGCATAGCTCGAGTTTTTAAGAATTAATAATTATTTTGGTTTATTTATAGCCTATTAGCGACTTAATAGCAAGAATTATTGTAAAAAATGCAATAATCAAGCTATATGAAGACACTAAAAAGAATACTTTCAATTATATCGTCTATATCGCAGTTATTTATCGCATTATATAAATTTGGCCAATTTTACTTGTTCAATCCACCAGTGTTATAATATTTCTTTTAGCGGATTAGGAAAATAATCAAAATCCGTAAATTCTTTACGTGCGTGTGCAAAATCATTTTTCATATGATTTTGCGCCATAGCTGTCTATTTTGCCGTTATTTGTTTGATACCCGAACGGCGAAGCATATTAATGCAAAAATTATTTCAGCATTAAACCATATAACCATCACCCGTAATGCGAAAAAATAACTATTTGTTTTGTCTTTATCCATAATTTTTGCATTTTTATATCCTACTTTTTTCACAGCCTTTGTCGACACTCCAACGCCAGCAATCTTTTCGGCATCTAAGCTCATTACCATCCCAAACCAATCCTTGATCCAGACAAACGTCAATTTTATGTTGAATAATTATTTCGTCAGAAAAATTATACATCGCAAGATAAACAATAAAACTGATTATAAATAAGCCATAAGCAAGTTTTCTTGTTTTGGAAAAAAATGTTGCAAAGAAGAATATTACACTTGTAAACATTGTCAGTTCATAAGTATAAAATATATTAGATGATGCAGGATGAACAATACTACAATCCATTCCAAACCATGCAATCATCAAAAACAAAATTATTAATTTGATGGTTGTTATTAGTCTTAATAATAGATTTTGCCTGTTCATTTATTTTTCTCTAATTAATTACTTATATTTGGTGTGATGCGTTGGGCAAGTTGCTCTTAAACTTTTACCTGCTGCAGCACCTGCACGACCTCTGGCGTTAGCTCTTAAATCACTTCGTGCAGCCGATAAACTATCTCTTTTAATTAATGTATCTGCTAGCTCACGAAGATATCCAGCTCCGGTCGCAACAGCAGCACCATAACGACCGCGAGAAGCTGCTTCATAATTTGCTTTGCAATGAAAAAAATGGTCGCTCGGATTTAAATTCATTGTTTTCATTGTATTATAATTGCGGTGCAAATCTTTAATCGGTGCAAATAAACCACTTCGCGTTGTTCCTGTTGGTAGCTTATAACCCTTGAGATAATTATCAAGGACTTTTGCTGTTTTATCGCCATATTTTGGCATATTTTCACTCCTTTTGTTAAGGTTAATATTAGGTTTTAACTTTAACATTTTAGAGAATATATTGTCCATGCCCTGTAGCTTGCTAAAATTTAACTTTTGCCATGCAAAAGCTTTTTAAATTCTCTAGCATTGGCTTGTGCGAGTTGTCTTAATTTGTTTTTTTGATTTTGAGGAACGTATGGAATCTTTATTTCTTTAGATTTATTTGATATAAACCATTCAACAAAGCTGCTTGCTGTTAATTTTTGATTATTTTGATATGTCCTTATAAAATATTCTTTTTGTATTTTTGCAAATTCTTCTCTGAATTGTATATATTTTTTATCTCTTTCTACACCTCCCTTACGAGCATTTGTTCTTTGATGAATTTTTATTATTGAACTTAAGGTTGTTTGGCGCATATCACTCCAATCGGCACGGGCTTCTTTCAACATATCTTCTGCCCAAGTAATGATTTTTTCTTGCAGGCTTTTATCATTTGCTAGGGCTTCATTATGCAGAATCAGCATATTTAACTTGCGTGCGGCTTTTAATGGTAGGATTTCTTTATCGGTCATGGCTATTTTAATCTAAAGTTTATGCTCTTTAATTAGGTAACAAAATCATTAAGTGCAAGGGTTATTTTATTACACCTCAACTCTTTCAAAACCTGTTTTGCTTCATCTGTTGGGATATATTTGTTTTCAAGATTGCTTGATAAAAAATTCTTTAACGTTTTCTTTTGAAATGCCGATAATAAAAAATATTAAGCTTTGATCGGATTTCAAACATTGTTTAACATTTTAAGAAAAAGCTCGCCATTTCTGACGAGGTTTCTTTTTTATTCATTTACAGGTTTTCGGATAAATCCAATTTTCGCCAAGTTTATAACATTTATCTAAGGTAAACTCGGCATCACATTCTCCTGTTTTTTTATTCAGCGGCATATTGTTGTTCAAACAAATTTCATTAAAAACTTTTTTGGGAACACATCCAGCCCCTTTATGACGACAATCCTTAAACATTTTTACTTGTTCAGCTGTCATTTTTATGCAACCGTTTATCTTATTCCAAACCAAACAATCTTCACGACAACGATTTTCTTGATAATCCCAAACATTTCCATTGTCTAAACATCTATCTTGTTCAAGAAAAACATTTATTCTCCAAAACGCAAAACATATAATAAGTATTAAACAACAAAATTTTAAAGTTTTTGACTTAACCATTTGTTTATCCTTACCAATATTTTTAATATATCTTTGTATGAGTGCATCACAATCTCCGTTTGGATATAATTACAATAATCTTATCCAACCAGCATATAATGGAAATAAAAAAACGATTTTAGCTATTATCCGATGATTACGCATATTACTTGTTCCAATCAGAAAAAATAATCCGGAAATAATTAAGCTATATTTACAGCTTTGAATATATAATTGTTGATTTTGATAGTTCCATGCACCAAGCATAGCTTCACTATTCCAAATAGGATCATTTACTGATGGAGGATTAAGATATTCATTCATTAACAACAAAAAAAATACAAAATCAAAAATAATATACCATTTGAAGTTCAATAAAAGCTCAATGATTTCTATCGCATTTTGTTTTATATTGGTCGTCATTTGTTTTATTTTTTTATGAAACATCGCATTATCCTAAAAATTATATATGCTGTAATTCTATATTTACTATTTCAAAAAAAGGCAAGAATAAAATTCTTGCCTTTTTCGCTACTTATAATTACCAACCGTTCGGATACTTTACATACACAGGAACTGAATCTTGGCAATTATCAAGATAATTACTTAATTTACCTGTTTGCCATGGTATATCAATACAACCAGCCGAACCTTTGGTTAATCCTCCATGTATAGAGAAACCTGAACGACCATAGGTGTTAGTATTGGTGTCAGGTCGTAGCCAAACTCTTTTTGTTCCCCATGCTGGTATAGAACCTTTCCAAGCTCCATAAGGTAGGTTAAAAACTTTTGTGATACCGCCCAACACAGCATCTAATAAACCAATGTTCTGTCTTTGTTTTTGATCAGCCCAATAAGTTCCTTCCGGTATCGGTCCGTGGTTTGCAACATTTTGATATACACTGCTTTGATGATAATCATCACCCGATTGACCGCTTAAATTGCCTTGTAATTGCCCATTCTGCAATTTATTGCCATTGTACTGTCCGTATTTATACAAATCAACATTGTTGCCATCAAATTCAACATAACAATTTGGATTATTTGATGTTTGTTGTTGCGGTATTGCGGTTGCTACTGGTATTTGGGGTGTGGTATTTTGCATATTTTCAATATTAGCAGAAATATTAGAATTTCCAAAACCATAATTATTGGCAGAATTTCCCCAAAAGTTGGTGCCGTACTGCGGATAGTTTGAAGTAATGCCTTGAGCGTTATATTGAGCTTTCAATTCGTTTTCAGGTTGACTTTTAAGCAATAAAACTATTATCATTATTAGTGAGCAGTGAGGTTATAATGAAAAAAATATTGTTATTTTTGGGACTATTTACAGCGGCATGCAGTACTGTTAGCGGCTATGATACAGAATTTAAAAATCCTGCTTTTAACCAATTGCTAAGCCCTCTTGGTAAAACGGTAGGTTATGCTTATTTAACACCATCGTCCATCAAATTAAGTAAATTAGATAATAAAGATAAGATAGATTACATAGGTAAATGCGATCTTGTTGAAAATAAACAAGACCGCATTACCTTAAAATGCGCAGGTGAATGGGATGATGGGTCAAAATCCAATAGTTATTTTACTTATGTAATAACAGATTTACTAAGCTCTACCTGTTTAATTATTGAACAATATGATTATTCTACTCCTAAAGAATTCCCCAAACAAGCTTCTTACGGAACTTACTGCATAACTCCACCAAATGATACAAACTCAGAATCTGATTGAGCGTGCCATTCTTTCTGCCCAATCATTTCTTTTCCAACCTACATCTTTGCGATGGACATTATCAGCAATTCCTTTCGCATCGCGATTATTTATCGTATTGTATAATTTAGGCCAATTTTGCTTATTTAATCTTCCTGTGTTATATTGTATATCCAATAATACTTCTTTTAATGGATTAGGGAAATAATCAAAATCCGTAAATTGATTACGAACATGAGCCAAATCATTTTTCATATGATTTTGCGCTAAACGATAAGCTTCATTGTTATACGCAGGTTAGTAACAGGTTTAAAAAGCGGATAGTTGTTTATGCCCTGATTATTCATCTGTGTCATCAGGTTGTTTTCTCGGTTAATCCGTTTTGCACCTAATAAAGCAGAAAGGTCGAGAAAGCTTTCGTGCCATTTCTGCTTTAATTATTAATTTTGATTAATCTATGTATCGTTTACAAATTTCTAACGGTTCTCCATTTGCAACACATTGTTCAATAATGCGTTTAGAATCATAATGATCATAGATTAGAAATAGAGAAATCAAGACACAAATTAACATCAAAAGTATAATAAAGATTTTTATTAATTTCTTAATAATATTTTTTTATATATCTTTGTATGAGTGCATCACAATCTCCGTTTGGATATAATTACAATAATC
>ENA-ORNT01002620-ORNT01002620.1-human-gut-metagenome-genome-assembly--contig:-NODE-2620-length-11003-cov-24.384819_pt1 | contig 11003 bp, 7 predicted proteins | sample MGYA00242120_ERZ509032 | MGnify/ENA primary metagenome ERZ509032 (study PRJEB26280, sample SAMEA2338729) | human gut metagenome | biome: human gut; feature: human-associated habitat; material: faeces...
CTGGCTCCATCCATCCCTGTCCTGTGACATAGTTGATGAAGTATGAATTGATTGAAATCTCTGCCACCTCGTAAGCGAGCAAGGCTGAGAGTCCGAATACGAAGCAGCGGTTCTTGAACAGGCGCGAGATGTTATGTCCGCCCTGTTGCGTTTCCTTATCGTCGGTGTGCTTTATTTCGGGCAGGTTTACACGTGAGAAGATTACGGCAATGAGCAGCACAAGGGCACCCATTATCGAGTATGGTATCACAGCATTGCTGCCGTCGCCTGCCGATTCGCTCTGAAAGAGGAAGCTGCCAACAACGAGTGTAGCAAACATCGAACCTACTCCGTTGAACGACTGCGAGAAGTTCAATCGTGCTGTAGCAGTCTCTTTAGGTCCCAACTCCGTAACGTAAGGATTGGCAGACACCTCAAGAAATACGAGTCCACAACCTATGACGAACAGTGCCACAAGATATGGATAGAATGTTCCCGCCATTGAGCACGGAATGAAAGCCAGCGAACCAAGTCCGAACAGCACCAATCCCGTCACAACTCCGCGGCGATAGCCCATACGATTGATGAACAATCCTGCCGGAATGGCCATGAGGAAGTAGCCCATATATGTTGTCACCTGTATCAGCGACGACTGGGTTATTGTAATGTCAAGCTCGGTCTGAAAATGCTTATTGAGCACGTCGAGTATGGCGCGAGCAAAGCCCCACATAAAGAATAGTGAGGTGATGAGAATGAACGGCACCGCATACTGCTTGCTGCTCAATGATATCTTATTTTCTTTCATAATGTGCAAAATTAGACAAAAATACTGAATTATAAGTGTTTTGTCCGAAAAAGATACTTAATCTTTTAGACAATAAAGCCCCGACTTGTGCAAGTCAGGGCTTTATTGTAATATCAAATCTGCCTATTGATAACTTAGTAGGGCAGTGTAACTTTGAACATCGGGTTGTCGGTATGCTCCTTCTTTATTACGTCGACGAGCTGCTGTACGATTTCGGGATGCTTGTCTGACACGTCAATGTCCTCGTGCAGGTCGTTGGCGAGATTGTACAGACGTGGCTTACCCTTTACTACTACCAGTTTCCAGTCGCCTCGGCGCACACCAATCTGATCGGTCTCGTGGAACTCCCAGTACAGGTGGTCGTGCAGTTGCTGCTTGTCGGCATTGCCCAAAAGTGTCGGTGCTATGCTGATGCCGTCAAATCCGTCGCCCGGCAAAGCACGGTTGGTGTAGCGCTTGCGGAAGTTCTTCACACCGACAAGGTCGCAGAATGTAGGCATCAGGTCGTAGAATGCAAACTGCAAGTCGCTTGTTGTGCCAGCCTGAACGCGTCCCGGCCACCATGCAATGAACGGAATGCGGATGCCACCCTCGTAGCACTGGCGCTTCAGTCCACGCAACTTGCCGTCGCGACCGAAGTATTCAGGATCGGCACCACCCTCCTCATGAGGACCGTTGTCGCTGGTGAAGATTACGAGTGTATTCTTGTCGAGTCCCTTCTCTTTCAGCTTGGCTATCACCTCACCTACGTATGAGTCCAGACGGGTTATCATTCCGGCGAAATGGGCGTGTGTATGCTCTACGGGATTATAGCGCGAGCCTTCCTGTCCGCCCCAAGTCTTGTCGACAAAGAACTTCTTCTTGTAACCTTCGAGTATCTGGTCGTCGGGCTGAGCCAGCTCGGCATGGGGCAGCGTATAAGTAAAGAAACCTACGAACGGATGCTGAGCATCCTGACTGTCAATCCACTCCAAAGCCTTGTCGTGTATGATACGTGCCGAATATTGGGTGCGCTTGAAGTAATCCTTGCCGAACATCGGATACTTGATGTTCTCCTCCATCACCTCACGCACAACGGCAGTGTCGCCCTTCGAGCGTGAGAAGCGGTTGAGGAAGTTTGGATAGTAGAGGTGAGCCTGGAACTGGCAGATGTAGCCATAGAACTCGTCAATGCCACGCTTGTCGGGCGTAGAAGCCGAACCCTCATAACCTCCAGCCCACTTGCCGAACACGCCAGTGCGATAGCCGCGATCCTTGAGCATCTCGGGCAATATCTTATGAGCGGGGTCGTAAGGTTCCTGTCCCACTACGGCGAAGTCGACATTGTCGCCATACTTCACGGTGTTCTTATACGACCAATACTCCTTGTTGCCACGCACATGCGAGTGGCCCGAATGCTGACCAGTCATAATGGTAGCTCGCGACGGTGCCGACACGGGTGAACCGGCGTAAGCCTGCGTGAAGCGCATGCCCTCGCTTGCCATGCGGTCGATATTGGGTGTAGAGATATACGGCTGACCATAGCAAGCAAGGTCGCCATATCCCATGTCGTCGCACAGTATGAATATGATGTTGGGGCGTGCAGGATCGTTGGCCTTAGCGGCCTTTGCTGTCTTAGCCACAAGCAGCGTTGGCACGCAAGCAATGCCTGCCGAGGCTAATAGAAGAGATTTGTTCATATCGATTGTTGTTTGTTTTCAGTTGCAAAGTTAATGATTTTTGTCGAGAACGACATAAAAAGTCCCTACCTCCTTACCTCTATTCCGCTGAGAGAGGGGCAAGGGGGTAGGGCTTTACGTATCAATGTTTACTTGCCAAGTCCGAACAACTCGTTGTAGCCTGGATTCTGGGTAAGCTCAGGATTGAGTGCAATCTGATTGGTCGGTACCATCATCAGATAGTAGGTGTCAATCCATCCGCCACCGTCATTGAGCGGACTCGCATAGGTATAGATCCATCCCGAACCTGCAGAATTGTTCTCGCCTACGGCCTTGCCGGCTCTCTGAATCTCGTCGTAGTCGACAAACAAGCCAGAATACTTGCTGCCCTTTGTGCCATAAGGATTGTCGGTAGCAGTAATCCACATACCGCACGGCTGACGATTGACATAATAAGCAGCCTTAGCCCAACGACGAACGTCGTAGAAAGCGAATCCCTCACCGAACAGTTCTATCTGACGTTCACGGCGAATCTCCCACAATACAGGATCGACATTGTAGTTGCCGAACTTGCCGCCATTGCCAGTCCACCAAGGAGCGTCGCCCTTGTCGCGGTTAGGATCGAAGTTTTCGTTGATGTCAGCAACAACCATGTGTGCCACACCCGAACGGTCGCGCAACTTGTTTATGGTCTTGTCGGCTACACTCTGGTCGAATCTGCCGATTTCCCAAGCTGCCTCAGCATAGTTGAGCAGCACCTCTTCAATCTTGAATATAGGCTTGTCGGCTGTACAGTATGAGCTTGAACCAGTAGAGAACTCCCACATGTCGTAGTGCTTCCAAGTGTAGTAGCCTGTGCGGCAACGCATGTAGGCTGTTGTAGAGTTATCGGTCAGGTTAGGACTGTTCTTCGTGAGCGACGCTCCCCAGTTCTGTCCTGGTACTCGCTTCATACCGGTTCCGCCGAATGTACCGCCACGCAGACACTGCGTATTGGCACCGAGATAGTCCATGTATGTGCGATACTTTGCAGCCTCCTCGGCAGTTACGGTGTGACCCTCAATCACGTCGCCAGCCTTGGCGTAGCGCCACGACTTGAACAGATTGACTCCGTCGACATTGCCACTGTTAGGAACTACTACGTAAGGCGGCTGTATGTTCTGATAGAGACGCGGGTCGCGATCGGCGAATGTGTCCCACATATCCTTGCCGCGACCGCCCTTATAGCCCGAGTTGGGGTTGGCTATAGGCTTGCCGTTCTTCATAAGGAACATGTCTACAGTGTACTGAGGCACGTCTTCGTGATGTGCTGCGATGTGCTCGTAGTCGTTGCCACGGTTCATCAGTATGCCGTCGACATACTGCTTGAAGAAGATGACACCCGGAACATTGGTCAGGTCCTCGGTAGTCCACATCTCGCCATAGCCCGATGCAGGCGTATTCTCCGTACCATTATATAATGTAGGATACTTAGCCATGAGTTCCTGCGACACGGTGAGACACTTGTTCAAGTAGTCCTCATACGGTTCGTCGAGTCCATGATACTTTGCCCATGTGCCCTCGCGCAACAGGAAACGCGACAAGGCGGCACGTGCAGCATCGGCAGAGATAGTGTTGTCGCCGTCGTTGAAGTCGCCAATGTTGTTGATGGCATACTCCAGACATTCGATAATCTTCTGTGCCACTTCCTTACGCGGTGTGCGCGGACCGTAAGTTTCGGGACTCTCCTCGTTGATTACGTTCTCAATCCAAGGCACATCGCCAAATCGGTCGATGAGTTCCATATACCACCACGCCTTGAAGAAGTAGCCTACCGAGCGCCAATGCTTGGCTTCCGACTCCTTGAGCACGCCGTCGTCAAGATGCGAGAGCATGATATTGATGCGTCGTATATAGTCAAAGTTCCATCCGTTGCCCGTTGTTGTCTGCGTCACATTGCGATAGGCATACTGGTTCTTGTTGTTGTCACGGCTTGTCACGAGTCCGCCGTAGAAGTCGCCGTAGAACTGCGAGTTGACAACGCTGCTATTGAAGTTGGTGCGGATGTTAGTGTCAGTAAACATGGCGTAGCACGGATACATGAACGCCTTGAAGTTGTCGTACTCAAGGAATGCGTTGACCTCGGTCAGGTCGGTCTTAGGCGTCTTCTCAAGAAAGTCGTCGTTGCACCCCGTGAGCGTGAGTGTTGCGGCAAGAGCTGCCGCGGCGAATATCTTATTATTCATTGTTCAGGCTTTTATAGTTGTGTTATTAGAATGTGATGTTGGCACCAACAGATATTGTGCGATAGTAAGGATAGTCCCATACAATACTGTTGCTGGTGTTGCCTTCGGGGTCGTAGCCCTTAGGCAGGTCACTTATAGTGGCAAGGTTTTCAACGCTGACGTACACGCGTGCCTGCTCTATGAGCGCCTTCTTCACCCAATTGCGTGGCAAAGTGTAGCCGAGGGTGATGTTCTTGACGCGCAGATAGGCTGCATTCTGCAGATACTTGTCGCTAACACGAGTGTTAGAACCTACGTTGTTGCCCTGGTTGTAGATGCGGAACAACTTGGCGTTGGGGTTCTTGGCTACCATATAGTCGGGATCGGCAGGATCATAGCTCTTTGCCTGCCAGTAGTCGGTCTGGTTAGAGAAGAGCGGCTGGAACACAGCATCGCCCGAACCGGCACCTGCAAACGGGAATATTGAAGAGCCGCCGAGCCAGTAGTCGCGCTTGCCTACGCCCTGCAGACGTACGTCGAGGCTGAATCCCTTGTAGCTTGCACCCAGGTTGGCACCGAACTGATAGCGTGCACGAGTGTTGCCTATGACCTTACGGTCGCCCGGATCGCTTAATGTGCCTGCGCCAGAATTGATTACTCCGTTGCCGTCGAGGTCCTTGAACTTCATGTCACCCGGCTGAACAGAATAGCCCTGGATAGATGTCACACCTTCCTTCAGAGTCCATACGCCACGCTTTGCGTCGTCCATCACGAAGTCGTCGATGCTATAGTAGCCGTCAGCTACATAGCCCCACAGCTCGCCAAGCTTCTGTCCGACGTAGTACTGGCTCAGAAGTCCGCTCTCGTTGTTGAATTTCTTTATCTTAGCCTGATTGTCGTAGATGTTGAAACCGATGTTGTAGGCGAAATCACCGATACGGTCGCGCCATGTCAGATTAAGTTCCCAGCCGTCAGACGAAAGGTCGGCGATGTTCTGAAGCGGTGCCGATGTTCCCACAACGCCCGGTATCTCGATGCCGGCGGCAAGCATTCCGTCTGTGCGGCGCTTGTAGTAGTCGAATGTCATCTGCAAACGGTTGTTCAGCGCCGTAACGTCAACACCGAAGTTGATGGTCTTCACGGTCTCCCATGTGAAGCTGCTGCTGATGAGTCCCGGCGAAGAGATTACGTTGACCTTGTCGTTCTTGTCTAGCCATACGGTGCTTGGGCTGACGGTCATGGTCGAGAGGAACTGGTAAGGATTGATGTTCTGGTTGCCGATAGAACCGTAGCTGGCGCGCAGCTTGATGTCGTCGAGCCATGTGCGCGACCATTCCATAAACTTCTCCTGTCCCAAACGCCAGCCTACTGACACGGACGGGAAGAAGCCGAAGCGGTCGTTCTTGGGGAATTTGGACGATCCATCGTAACGACCGTTAAGCTCGAGCAGGTAGCGGTCCTTGAATGCATAGTTGAGACGGGCGAAACCGCTGCGTATTGAATACTCCGAATAGCCGTCGGTGATGCTCTTGTCGCCCGAACCGCCTGCAAACGAAGGTACCGACGGAGTAGTCTGTCCCTTCACCTGGGCATAGAACGACTTGTACGAATAGCTCTCCTGGTTGAAACCAGCCATTGCCTTGAACGAGTGGTCGCCCCAACGATGGTCGTAGTTAGAGAACACGTTGAAGGCATTGTAGCGCTTCTGTGTGTCCTGCATGTTGTAGTAGTCCTGTCCCGACTCTACCGACCACTTGGCAGCCAGCTGCACATCGGCAAAGCGGAAGCGCTCTGAATAGAAGTGCGAGTCGGCATCCTTCTTGTCGAAGGTGTATTCGGCTGTGATGGTCCAGTCCTTCAACGGCTTGAATACAGAGCGTGTAGAGACACGCGTTACGGCTGTATTCAGATGTGATACCGGAGCCAATCGGAGCATGTTGCTCGGTGTCTGCGAGGGCAGGTCGTCCTCTATTCCGAGTATCGAACCGGGTATGTTGCCCTCAGGATAGTAGCCCACAAGACGTGTGGTGTAGAATCCCGACATGTTGCCTACGTTCACCGGATTGGTCTTGTCGGCATCGGTATAGAGCAGGTTCACCTCCTGTGTAAACCACTTGTTGACATCGGCAGAGACGAAAGCCGAAATGTTCTTGCGCATGTACTTGTCCTTGCTGGTAATGAGCGGACCGTCCTCACGGCTCAGTCCTGCCGACATACGGAAACGTATGCGGTCGTTGCCACCCGAGATTGATACGTTGTGGTTCTGCAGAGCGCCCGTTGTGAGGATGCGCTTGTACATGTTCTTCTCGCTGAGCCAGTACACGCGGCCGTCTTCATCCTTATAGATGCCGTCGCCGACGGTGTTGAGCGACGACGGATTCTGCTTGTACTGCTGCAGATACTCGCGCCACTTGGCCACGTCGCCGTTGCCAGCCCAGTAAGAGTTGGTGTAGCCTGCCTCAAGATAGGCATCAATATATTCGGTCAGACTCGACTGCTCAAGTACGTTGAGCGAGCGTTCCCAACCTACGTTGAAGTTGTAGTTGAGATTAATCTTTGACTTGTCTTTGGGGCGTTTTGTGGTAACAAGAATCACGCCACCGGCTGCACGCGCACCATAAATAGCTGACGATGCGGCGTCCTTCAATACCGATACGCTCTCGATGTCGTCGGGATTGAGCAGACTGATGTCGCCCTCTACGTTGTCAATAAGCACGAGCGGACCGCCACCGTTAATTGACAGCGTACCGCGGATGGTGAACGACTTGGTCTGTCCGGGACCCGTACCGCCACCGATGGTGAGTCCGGGCATGGCTCCCTGCAATGCTGCTGCGGCATTGGTTACGGGACGGTCGCCGAGCACTTCGCTCATCTTCACCTGCGAGACAGAACCCGTGAGGTTCTCCTTCTTCTGCGTACCGAAACCTACAACCACCACCTCGTCGAGGGTCTTGTTGTCTTCCTTAAGAGTAATGTTGAGCGGTGTGCCGTTCCATACCACTTCCTGCGAAGTAAAACCGATGAACGACACAACAAGGCGGCTGCCCTTCTTCACGCCATTGATGGCGAAATCACCGTCAAGTCCGGTCACTGTTCCGTTGGTTGTGCCTTTCACTACTACTGAGACGCCAATGAGTGTCTCGCCATTAGTGTCCTTAACGACGCCTTTGCATGCGGAAGTCTGCTGCTGCATGGTCTGAGTAGCCGCAGCAGAAGCACCAGGCATCGCACTCGCACCAGCCGTAGTAGTAGCCAATGCTGACAATAACAATGTCAATGGGATAGTCCTGTTTTTCTTCATCTTGTTAAATAATTGTATATGGTTAGTTAAATTAGATATAAGAAATTGCACTTTAATAACATACATCAATATGTTATAGTATCCAATCCTTTTATATTTAGTATCAATTGTTAATAGTGATTACAAAAATACAAAATAAATCGGTAGAACAAGCGCTTTTATTTAATTAAATCATTAATAAAACATAACTTACAAAAATAGGAAAATAAATAAGCAACAAAAAGCCCTCCGGCTATCATCACGATGCCGAAGGGCTGAAAATATATTAATTCAAATATATAGAGAGAGAAATTCTATAGCTGTTGTACTGCATTCTGCTTACTTGCCGCCCAGATACGTCTGGGCGAGATTGAGCATTTCGCGTATGCCCTTGTCACGTGCGCTTTGCTTCATGTCGTCGAGTATTCCCATGCACGAGTTGCGCTCGTTGCTTTTCAGAAGTTTGCTATGCTCGCGACACAACTGCAGCATCTTGTTGACGGGCGGCATTATACGGTTGGCGAAGAAGGTCTGCTCCTTGCCCGCAAACTGCACCACCTGTATATACTCGGTGCGCAGATCGTTGAACCGCTGTATGAAGTCGCCGCTGTTCTTTATGGGCACATCGATGCTGCTTGCCTTCTTGTTGTCCTGCGGACGATACACTATGCTGTTGCCCGTGTTGCGGTCGTAGCGTATGATGGTGCCGTCGGAGTTGACCGTAATGGACGTGTTGGTGTCGTCGGAATTGACGGTAGTAGTGGTCTTGGTTATGGTCTTGGGCAGCGACCTCACGTATTCGGGGTTCAGACTGTATACATGTATGATGTCTACACACCACATTTCCTTATTCTTCTTATCCTTCTTGCCTTCATACCATGCCAATGCATAGCACGTGCGACGCTTCGAATCGGCAGGGTCCTTAAAGTAAAGCTCGAAGTAGTTGCGGTCGGAATATTTCATAAACACTATCGAGTTTCCCGAATTCTTGCCGTAACCTATTTTACTGGCAGAGCCGTCATAGCCTGCCATACGCTTGTTCACAGAGTAGGCATTCGCCTGTTCGTCGTTAAAGGCATCCATCAGCTGCTTGAACTTGCCGCTGTTCTTTGCCACAAGAAATATATTTCTTTCATAAACGCATTGCTTGCCGTCAGTGTCGGTGTCGGTTTCCTTGGAGGTTGAAATTTCTTCAACTGCGCCTTTCTTGAACTGCTCCACTACGCGGGCAATGGTGGTCTGCGCTGCCGCTAATGCCGGAACGAGCGCAAGAGCGATAATCATTGTGAATATCTTTTTCATAATCGTCAATGTTTTATTAGGTGTATTTATTCGATGCGAGTATATTATTCTTACGATGTCAATACTGTTCGTCGGCGGCTTCGTCGTCGATTTGGTTGAGCATATCTACTGCAAGCAGCGTGTTGCGCACCTCGTCGACAAGCCTGAGCGACTCTCTTATGTCGTGCTCTATGCTCTGGCGCTCTGCCTCGGACAACTCGTGTATGGCTACAAGGCAGTCGGTGGCAGAGCCGTTCATGTTGGCATTGGCTGCGGGCGTGATGCTGTCAGTGGCGGCAGCGTGCGCCAGATAGGTCTTGGGCGGAGCCAAGTAGTAGCGGCGGCGTACGCTTGGGCGACGACGTTGGGGCTGTGGCTTGAGCTTTACGGAGTCGGCCACGACGTTCTGTTCAGCCTCAACACCTGTAGACGTGCTGCACGTGTCGCTCACTACTACAGCCGATGCTATGGGCTGGACGGGTGCCGACGGGCGATGCATTATCAGCAACAGAGCCACGGCTGCTGCCACTGCCACTGCCCCACTCCACCATGCTGCCATGCGAAGGCTGTGTCTGCGCGGAGCGACAACCTTGCTGCTGTCGGGCGCGACACGAGTCTCTGCCTGCCCGGCTGAACCGTCAAACTCGGGCAAAGCGCCTAAGGGCATACCTTCGTCAAAGTAGGGCAAAGCGCCTAAGGGCATACCTTCGTCAAAGTAGGCGAACATGTCGCGATAAGGCTGCAAGTCGTCAGGCAAGTCGGTAGCCGAACGGAAGTAGCGCGCAAGAAGCTGCTCCTCGTCAACGGTTGTCTGACCGTTCATATATCTGTCTATGAGTTGCTTGATTTCCATAGCTGTCATTTTATTGTGATTAAAACATCTTACAAGTTACATTACCAATTATCCGAATTACTCAACCCGTTGTCGGGCTCGCATTGCTTCCAATAGCTTACGCCTGGCTCGTGACAGGAGCGTTGGCACCGAACCTACACCGATACTGAGTATCGCGGCTATCTGCTCGTCGGTCTTGCGTTCCACCTGACGCAGATGCAGCACCTGATACTCGGTGGATGGCAACGCCTGCATCTTACGTTCAAGCCAACGCTCATCGTCGGCTACTTCCATAAGAGTGTCGGGCTGTGTGTGGAGTTCGTCGACAACAGGTCGATTGTCCATCGGAATAGTGCGGCATCGCCGGTGGAAGTCAACTGATAAGTTGCGTGCCACAGTAACGACAAGGGCTTCGATACGCTCCACCTTCAACTCGCCACGCAGCGACCACAGCTTCAGCAGCGCATCCTGCGCCACATCCTCTGCATCGTCTGCGTCGAGACCAAGGCTACGTGCTGTAGCCACCGAACGGCGGCGCAACACTGGTGCTATATGTTCAAACTCCTTGTCTTTCATTCTTTTGGTTTTCTGATATATAAACGTACGAAGGCTCGATTTATGAACGAGATTAACTTTTATTTATATTTGAAGGCCACAACTTCGCCAAAAATACACATAGATATATGAAAACAAAAAAGACGGCGAACCGAAGCTCGTCGTCTTTAATTATTATTTGTTATTTCCTTGTCGACTTGTATATTGTCTAATTGTCAACAGTTTCTTAAGTATTACTTAATAGAGAGAATCTGCTGTGCATTGGGATCGTCCGGACGAATCTCAGCGAGCTTCTGTGCCCACTCCTTTGCCTCAGCCTTCTTGTCGTTCTGAATATAGTGAACGGCAAGATAGGTGTAAGAGATAGCAAGCTTGTTGAGCTCTGAAGCAGTCTTCTCAGCCTTCGGCT
>ENA-ORNT01002621-ORNT01002621.1-human-gut-metagenome-genome-assembly--contig:-NODE-2621-length-10996-cov-6.750023_pt1 | contig 10996 bp, 8 predicted proteins | sample MGYA00242120_ERZ509032 | MGnify/ENA primary metagenome ERZ509032 (study PRJEB26280, sample SAMEA2338729) | human gut metagenome | biome: human gut; feature: human-associated habitat; material: faeces...
CTGATCAATACCGTGAACCTGATGGTGGAAGGTGTGGAACGCCGCAGAAGAAAACGCCGTATGCAGCCGAAAGTGCGGAATGCAGCGGATGAAAAAGCAATCAAAGATGCCAAGGAGCTTTTGATGGCAAGAAATCATATGACGGAAGAAGAAGCCCACCGGTATCTTCAGAAGACCAGTATGGACAGTGGGACGAATCTGGTGGAGACGGCACAGATGGTGCTGTCCATGATGACAGAGTAACAACAGGAGGAACAGCAATCCATGAAATTTACAAAAATGCAGGGCTGCGGCAACGATTATGTATATGTCAACGGCTTTACGGAGAAGCTTTCACCGGAAGAGAAGCCGGAGATCGTAAGAAGCTTAAGTGACAGACATTTCGGAATCGGCGGCGACGGTGTGATCTTTATCAATCCGGCGGAAGAAGCGGATTTTGAGATGGAAATGTACAATGCGGACGGCAGCCGTTCGGAGATGTGCGGCAACGGCATCCGCTGCGTGGCAAAATATGTCTACGACAAGGGACTGACGGACAAGAAGGACATTACCATCGTCAGCGCCGGAAAAATAAAATATCTGAAACTCACCGTGGAGGGAAAGACCGCCACGGACAGAGGACAGGTGACGCTGGTACAGGTGAACATGGGAAATCCCATCCTTGCTCCGGCAGAGGTGCCGGTAACAGTGGAAGCCACACAGGAGACGGCAGACGGACCGGCGGTAGTGAATGCTCCCATCATGGTAGACGACACGGAATACCACATGACATGTGTATCCATGGGCAATCCCCATGCCATTGTATTTATGAACGGGGTGAAGGATCTTGACATTGAGAAGATTGGTCCGAAATTCGAGCACCATTCCTGTTTCCCCAACCGGACCAATACGGAATTCGTAGAAATTCTGGATCGGAAAAATGTGTTTATGCGCGTCTGGGAGAGAGGCACCGGGGAGACCCTTGCCTGTGGTACCGGATGTTGCGCCACGGCGGTGGCTTGTGTACTAAATGGTTTGACGGACGAGGAAATAACTGTTAAACTATTAGGCGGTGAACTGCACATCAAATGGGACCGCAAGGAGAATCTGGTCTACATGACCGGTCCTGCGAAGATCGTATTTGAAGGTGAAGTGGACCCGTACTCCATCTGATAGCACGTAGTGCGGAAAAATTGCTTATTTACGACAGCAAGGTGACAGCAATACTGCACCAGGGATAATAGAGAGGAGAACGTACTATGTTTAAAGTAAACGACAACTATTTAAAACTTCCCGGAAGCTATTTATTTTCCACCATCGGCAAAAAGGTAAGTGCGTATTCCGCAGCACACCCGGACAAGAAGATCATCCGTCTGGGCATCGGTGACGTGACACAGCCTTTGGCACCCGCTATCATTGATGCGCTGCACGGTGCAGTGGATGAGATGGGAAAAGCGGAGACTTTTCATGGTTACGCTCCCGACCTTGGTTATGAATTCCTGCGCAATGCCATTGCAGAGAATGATTATAAGGCAAGAGGCTGTGACATTGCACCGGACGAGATCTTTGTATCGGACGGAGCAAAATGTGACTGTGGCAATATTCAGGAGATCTTCAGCCTGGACAATAAGATCGCGGTATGTGATCCGGTATACCCGGTATACGTGGATTCCAATGTCATGGCAGGCAGAACCGGCACTTACGATCCGAAGTCCGAGACCTGGAGTGATGTGATCTATATGCCCTGTCTGGCAGAGAACGGTTTTGCACCGGAGCTGCCGAAGGAGACCCCGGATCTGATCTATCTGTGCTTCCCCAATAATCCTACCGGTGCCACCATTACCAAAGCGCAGCTGCAGGAGTGGGTGGACTATGCGAATAAGGTAGGTGCTGTCATTCTGTATGATGCGGCTTATGAAGCATATATTTCCGAGCCGGATGTGCCTCACAGTATCTATGAATGTGAAGGAGCCAGAACCTGTGCCATCGAGTTCCGTTCCTTCTCCAAGAATGCCGGCTTTACCGGAGTGCGTCTGGGCTTTACCGTGATCCCCAAGGATTTAAAGAGCGGGGATGTCAGTCTCCATGCACTGTGGGCGAGAAGACACGGCACCAAATACAACGGAGCACCCTACATCGTACAGCGTGCCGGTGAAGCCGTATATTCTGCGGCAGGTAAGGCACAGCTGAAGGAGCAGGTTGCTTATTACATGAACAACGCACATTATATCCTGAACGGCTTAAAAGAAGCGGGATTTACCGTATCCGGCGGTGTGAACGCTCCCTATATCTGGCTGAAGGCGCCGAACGGCATGACCAGCTGGGAGTTCTTCGATTATCTGTTAGAGAATGTCAACGTGGTAGGTACCCCCGGTTCCGGATTCGGACCAAGCGGTGAGCATTACTTCCGCCTGACGGCTTTCGGAAGCTACGAGAATACCGTAGAGGCAGTGGACCGTCTGAAGAAGATCCGACTGTAGGAGAAAAAATTTTATTTCCGGGCATACCGGCTCCGGTACTGGCGCGGTGTCATGCCGGTCTTTTTACGGAAGATCTGCGAGAAATAAGACTGCGAAGAAAAACCGACACTGGTGGCTACCTGCGCTACCGACAGATTGGAGGATACCAGAAGCTCTTTACAGGCTTCCAGCCTCCGGTCTGTCAGGTAATTGATCGGAGACTGTCCGACACATTCGGTAAAGGAGTGTGCCAGATAGAATTTGTTGATATGTGTGATCTCCGCCAGGGAATCCAGTGTAATGTTCTGGGAATAGTTGGAATCGATATAACGCTTCGCCAGAGCACATTCCTTGGACAACTGGAAGGAGGAGTCAGAGATGACGGACAGATTCTGCTTCCGGGAAATATATACCAGAAGCACTTGGAGCAGTCCGTGGCACACCTGTTCAAAGCCGGGAAGCTTGTCGCGGAATTCCTGCATCATCAGCTGGGCGAAGTTGATGAACTGTTTTTTGTCAGAGCCGTAGCTATAGAAGCTGTATCCCTTCGGATTGTCCTGCCCTGCACCGGAAAAAGAAAATGCAAGTCCGTCCACACCGAATACGATATATTCCATGGGATCGTTGGGAAGTGTTTTTTCCGTGTGCTCTACATAAGGGTTGATGATGACCAGATCGTCCGTCTTCACAGGCACCTTTTCATTCTCTATATAGAAGGCTCCCTCACCCCGCAGGACATAGAACAGTTCTGAAAAGTGATGGGTATGCGGAAGAGACTGCCAGTCTCCTTCGTATTTGGAGATGGAGATATAACGAAGCTGGAAATGTTCCGGGGAACTGTTTGCCGATCCGATATTGATAAATTCATTACTCATAAATAGATACCTTCTTTATCTTATTTTTATTGTGCACTTTTTCAAATTCACAGTATTTTTTATAATGAATATATAAAAAGAACAATATTTTACAAAAACATTCGTAAAAAAGACGAAAAAATAAAAATCTGTATGATTGGGATAAGCATATTATACATAATCATTTCAGAAAATCCACTATTTTAGTAACAAAATAGCAATAAACATAACAAAACAAGCAACAAAGAAATTGATATCAGGTCAGGAAGCCGATATACTTTAGTCATCAGCTGCAAGATAGTACAAAAGTGATGGGAGGAAACCATGCGATGACAGGAAGACTGACGCTGCCGACCGATGCAGACATCATTGACGAAACAATACGGTTAAAAAATCTTTTGGGCGCAGATGCTTTGAGAGACTGTGACGGAACCGAAATGCCGGAAGCACTTTTGTCAGAGCCGGTGAAGAAATATGCAACTTATTATACCACGCGAAAGGATAATGAGTGGGCAATGAAGCATCCGGAGGAGATCCAGCAGGAATACCTGATCAGCAACCGCATCACCGCCAGAGGGGAAACACTCCGCATCCGTCTGATGGAAGGCTTCCATACGGAGCAGCTTAAGGTCAACACGCTGGACGACCCGAAGCGTTGGTGGGAAGTGATCGACAGAACGACCGGTGAAGTGGTGCCGACGGATGCATGGGAATTTGATGAGGCATCCGGTGAAGTGGAGATCCGTACGATCCCCTATCATGAGTATACGGTAAGCTTCCTGGCATTTCTGATCTGGGATCCGGTGCACATGTACAATTTCATCACGAATGACTGGAAGGATACACCGCATCAGCTGACTTACGATGTGAGACAGCCCAAGACCAAACAGTATGTGAAAGACAAGCTGAGAAAATGGTGTGAGGACAATCCTCATATCGACGTGGTCCGCTTCACTACATTTTTCCATCAGTTCACACTGACCTTCGATGACAAGAAGCGTGAAAAATATGTAGAGTGGTTCGGATACAGCGCAAGTGTGAGCCCCTATATCCTGGAACAGTTTGAAAAATGGGCAGGTTACAAATTCCGCCCGGAGTACATTGTGGATCAGGGATATCACAACTGCATGTTCCGCGTTCCCAGCAGACAGTTCCTGGATTTCATAGAGTTCCAGCAGATCGAGGTATGTGCGCTGGCGAAGGAGCTGGTAGACATTGTACATTCTTATGGCAAGGAAGCGATGATGTTCCTCGGAGATCATTGGATCGGAACAGAGCCCTACGGTAAATATTTCGCAGGCATCGGGCTGGATGCAGTGGTAGGCTCTGTCGGAAGCGGTGTGACACTCCGCATGATTTCTGATATCAAGGGAGTGGATTATACCGAAGGACGGCTGTTACCTTACTTTTTCCCGGATGTGTTCTGCGAGGGCGGTGACCCGATCGGAGAGGCAAGGGATAACTGGAGAAAAGCAAGGCGTGCATTACTCAGGTCTCCTCTGGACAGGATCGGATACGGAGGTTATCTGAAGCTGGCAAGTAATTGGCCCGGTTTCATTGATGAAATACAAAATGTAGTAACACAGTTTCGAGAGATCCATGAAAATATGCAGGGTACAGCTTCCTATGTGGCACCCTTCAAGGTGGCGATCCTGAACTGCTGGGGCAGTCAGAGAAGGTGGATGTCCAATCAGGTACATCATGCGATCTGGCACAGGGAAACTTATTCCGCAGAGGGAGTACTGGAATGCTTAAGCGGAATGCCTTTTGAGGTCGAGTTCATTTCCTTTGATGATGTCAGGAACGGCATCCCTGAGGAAATCAAGGTCATCATTAATGTCGGGGATGCGTACACAGCATTCAGCGGCGCGGAGAACTGGATCGACGAAAAGGTCCTGACCAATATCAGACGCTTTGTGGATCAGGGAGGTGGCTTCATCGGTGTGGGCGAGCCTACCGCTTATCAGTATCAGGGAAGATATTTCCAATTGTCCGATGTGCTCGGTGTAGACCGCGAGATGTGCTTCTCTCTCAGTACGGACAAATATAATGAGAAAAATGACGATCACTTTATCTTAGAGGATATTGAAGGAGCCTTGGATTTCGGCGAGGGCACCAGCCGCGTCTATGCGCAGGGCGGACATTATCAGATCCTTGCGATGGATGGGGAATACAGCCAGCTGGTAGTCAATGAATATGGCAGAGGACACAGCGTATATTTTGCAGGTCTTCCGTATTCTCCCCAGAACTGCAGGCTTCTGCTTCGGGCAATTTATTATGCAGCCGGCATGGAGCAGGAGATGAAACGTTACTATGTAACGAATGTGGATACCGAAGTAACGGTATTCCAGAAGACCGGCAAGATCGCAGTGATCAACAACTCAGCACAGGCACAGCACACAGAGCTGTATATCAAAGGAAAATGTGCGTATGTGCTGGATCTGAAGCCCGGCGAAATGCGTTGGGTGGACGATATGGAAGACAGGTAACTTATGGAAAGCAAAAAGCGTTTCATATTTTATAAGGTAGTACTTTACAAGTATAAGGAGGTTATTTAAGATGAAAAAGAAAGTATTAAGCGTGCTCTTAGTAGCGGCAATGGCTATGTCCATGCTGACCGGATGTGGCAGCAAGCCTGCCGGAAATGATGCGCAGAGCGTAGCATCCAGCGAGGCATCCAAGGAAACAGAGGCAGCAGCAGAAACGACTGCTTCCGCAGAAGACGAGACACTGACCGTATGGTGTTGGGATCCTAACTTCAATGTCTATGCAATGAAGCAGGCAGAGAAGGCATACCAGGTGGATCATCCTAACTTCAAGTTAGACATCCAGGAGAAGGTATATAGCGATATCGAGACTGCCTTGATCACAGCGGCTGAAGCCGGTGATTACAGCACTTTACCTGATATCTTCCTGATGCAGGATTATTCCTTCCACAAAAATGCAACCAATTATCCCGGAATCTTCACAGCACTGGATGACTGCGGAATTGATTTCTCCCAGTTCTCTATGGGTAAGCTGGCTGACTCCACTGTAGATGGCACACATTATGGTATTCCTTTTGATAATGGTGCTACCATCATGGCGATCCGTTCCGATATGGTAGAAGCAGCAGGCCTTAAGGTAGAAGATTTCAAGGATACCACATGGTCTGAGTTCATGGAGCTGTCCAAGAAGGTAATGGCTGCGAATGATGTTCCCATGCTGACCTGCTCCGGCGGTTCTGAGATCGTGATCGAAATGTTACAGTCTGCAGGCGCTTCTCCTATGGTAGATGGCAAAGTATCCCTGGTAGACAACAAGGCGCTGAAGAAAGCGATCGAGACCTACAAGCAGCTGATCGATGAAGGAATCATGGCAGATTATACCGACTGGGATCAGTATATCGCTTCCATGAACAAGGGTACTGCAGCAGGCGTTATCCAGGGCTGCTGGATCATGTCCTCCATTCAGGCAGCAGAGGATCAGGCAGGTAAATGGGCAATCGTGAATATGCCTAAGTTAGATGATGTAGAAGGCGCAACCAACTACGCTAACTGCGGTGGTGCAAGCTGGGCAGTATCTTCTAACTGCAAAAATACCGATCTGGCATTTGATTTCCTGAACGCTACCTTTGGTGCTGATGTAGATTTATACGATGATCTGCTGGTAAATGCAGGAGCAATCGCAAGTTACCTGCCCGCAGCACAGTCTGAGACCTATAATGAGGGCAATGAGTTCTACGGCGGTCAGGCAGTGTACAAGGATATCGTAGAGTTCGCCGGACATGTTCCCGGAATTGACTACGGTGCATACTACTCTGACATCAGAAGCGCACTGACAGATGCGATCACCAACGTTGTCCAGAAGAACGCTGATATCGATACAGAGATAAAAAACGCTCAGGATACCGTAGAGTTTAATATCGCTGAATAATCACCAGAGTATGGAAACTGGATAGTACCGGGGGTGCAGCAGTGCGTTCCCGGTACTGTTGTAGGAGAGAAACATGGAAAAGAAGAAAGCAAAATTAAGTTTGGAAAAAAGGCATAATCTGACCGGATGGGCATTCCTGCTCCCGGCATCGATTTTAATATTTGTATTTTGTTTCTATCCGATGTCACAGGCCATCCTTCTTTCCTTCCGGAAGACAGGAGGAGTCTTTAATGGTGTAGCGAATTATGCCAGGATCCTCAAGGATAAAACATTCCAGCAATGCTTGTTCAATACCTTCTTTTATTTTGTGATTCAGGTACCGATCATGCTTGTGCTCGCACTGATGCTGGCGCAGCTGCTGAATAATCCTAAGATAAAAGGAAAAGGTATTTTCCGTACTTTGATCTTCCTTCCGTGTGCAACGTCACTGGTATCTTATTCCATGATATTTAAGTCATTGTTTGCTCCGGATGGAGTGGTCAACAGAGTACTTATGGCCATCGGACTGTCTTCTGTGGACTGGTTCCAGAGCACATGGCCGGCGCGCTGGGTCATCGTGATCGCACTGATCTGGAGATGGACCGGATATAATATGGTATTCTATCTGGCAGGATTACAGAATATCGACTATTCTGTATATGAGGCAAGCTACATCGACGGAGCGACACCGTTCCAGCAGTTTATGAAGATCACGATACCGTTGTTAAAGCCGACCATTCTGATGACGGCGATCATGTCTACTTCGGGAACACTGCAGCTGTTCGATGAGTCTATGAACCTGACAGCAGGCGGTCCCGGAAAATCTACAATGACATTGGCGCATTACATTTACAATATCTCCTTTGTGGAGACACCGAAATTTAATTATGCGGCAGCGTTGTCTGTATGCATACTTGTGATGGTAGCGGTTCTGTCTGCAATTCAGATGAAGGTGGGTGACAAACGTGACTAAATTCAAGCAAATAATTTCCTACGCGATCTTAGTGATAGCAAGCTTTCTGTCAGCATTTCCACTGTATTATATGCTGTGCGGTGCGACCAACCAGAGTATTGATGTGGTAAGAGGACGCTTGATCCCGGGTACCTATATGATCGAGAATTTCAAGACCCTGGTCGACATGCAGAATCTCGGACTTGCGATGTTTAATTCCTTCCGCAATGCGATCGTGATCACGGTTGTGACACTGCTGATCTGTTCCATTGCCGGTTATGGATTTGAGATCTATCATGATAAGGGCAAGGATATTCTGATGAGTATTCTGCTGCTGGCAATGATGCTTCCGTTCGTAGCGATCATGATCCCTCTGTTCAAGATGTTTACCTCCTGGAAGCTGGTAAATACCTGGATCGCACTGGCACTGCCATCCATCTCGACTCCGTTTATGATCATGCTTTTCAGACAGGCGGCACGTTCTTTCCCTCATGATATTATCGAGGCTGCCAGACTGGAAGGTCTGAGCGAAATACAGATTTTCTTCCGGATGTTCATTCCGGTGATGAAATCTACCTATGGAGCGGCGATGACGGTTACATTTATGAATGCGTGGAACAATTATCTGTGGCCGACGATCATTTTACAGGACAGCAAGGCGATCACCATGCCGATGTTAGTAGCCAATCTGAAGAGTGGATACAGTGTGGATTATGGTATGCTGATGCTGGGAGTATTGATCTGTACACTTCCTACAGCGATCATCTTCCTGTGTTTACAGAAGAGTTTTGCAAATGGAATTACGGGAGCAGTGAAATAATGCAACAGAAAATGCCAAAACAGGAAACTATGACACAGGCGCATATCAGGAAGGCTCAGGGAGCCTTCCTTTTGGCGCATAGAATGGGCCTGATCGAGGATCCCTCCATGGAGGGACTAAAGGCCAGACGACAGAAGCACAACGAAGAGCTGCGGAGAATGGAACAGGAAGGACAGCGGTTTTACGGACCGCATTATTTTTCCGCACCGGCGTATCTGCAATATGAGCTGACCCGCCTGAAGCTGGATTTTGTGCAGCCGTGTGAGAAGGTCCGGGAAGGTGGCTTCTGCCCGGATTTCACGGAGCAGGAGAAGCGGGATTTTTACGAACAGAACAGAGATCTGTTCGGACGCTATCATGGGGATCATTTTACCTATGAGGAGGTGTCACAGATCATTGAGAAACGGTTACGGGAGGATGCATATGACAAGCTTATCCGCGACATATTATGTGAGTCAGAGAACAGGCAGTGATGAAAATGACGGACGGACGTGCAGTACGGCGTTTGCCAGTCTGTCTGCTATTAATCGAAGAAGCTTGCAGCCGGGAGACCGTGTCCTGCTGGAGCGGGGCAGTGTGTTTTACGGACAATATCTGCATGTGACAGACAGCGGTACGAAAGAGGCACCGATCGTGATCGGAGCATACGGCACAGCAGATGCACCGCCGCGGATCGATGCCTGCGGACAGGGGATCTGGTATCAGGATTATGGGACCCCGCTGGATGCACCTACGCATGTGTATCACGGCTATGTATCTTCCGCAGTGCTTTTGTACGATGCGGAGTATATTGTAGTCGAGGATCTGGAGATCACGAATGAAGGCAGCATGATCCCGGGAGAGCGTTATAGTCTGGGTGAGAAAATGAACCGTACCGGCGTGGCTGTGGCAGCTAAGGACAAAGGGGTGCGGGGCGGCATCACACTTAGGAATCTGTGGATCCATGATGTCCATGGGAATGTCTACGATAAACACATGAACAACGGTGGGATCTATATGACAGCGCTCCGTCCGGAATGTGAGGAACTGACGGGTGTGGCACGGTATCGGGATATCGTTATTGAAGGATGCTTCGTGCACCGGGTCAGCCGCTGGGGAATTGCAGCAGGCTATACCTATGCCCATGATAAGTTCCGGGGGGCAGAGCTTACGGAAGCCGTTTTTCTGAACTATGGACATGAAAATATGCAGATACGGAATAATTATGTAAAAGAGGCCGGTGGGGATGGGATCACGCCGATGTATGCCCTGCGTCCTCTGGTGGAGCATAATATGGCAGATTCTGTGGCCTGCGAGATCAATGACCGGATCTATTGCGAGCCGGGCGACCGGATGGGAAAAGTGGCAGCCGGGATCTGGCCCTGGAAATGCAAGGACGCCCTGTTTCGCTATAATGAAGTCACAGACACCAGACTCAATCAGGACGGCATGGCATATGATGCGGATTCCGGGGACGGAACGGTGTATGAATCTAATTACAGCAGGCAGAATGAGGGCGGATGTGTGATGTTCTGTCTGCAGGAGGCGATCCATAATACCTTCCGCGATAATATCAGCTATGATGATCTCGGTGGTACGATCAGCCCGTCAGAGAATCCGGATGCCCTGCTTCAGGACAATGTATACTATGTGCGCAGGGGTGTTCCCTTTGTACGTAAAAATATGGACGGAGGCAGCTTTACACAGGTGAATGACAGGGTTGTTGAACTGGACTTTGCTCCGGACAAATAAAAACAGATATGGTGATAAATGGTTTGACGGACGAGAAAAGAACTGTTAAACTATTATGTGCGGCTGCTTAGAGAGAAGCAGCCGCTTTTTGCCATAAAAGGAGCAGGGAAAACATGCGGGAAAAACAGAAAAAGATCATACAATGGAGCAGTCTTGCACTGATCCTGCTGACAGGGATCATTGTATGGCGGGTCAATTATGAGATTGATTTTATGATGGACGATGAATGGTATTCCACGTTGTTGTATGCGGATACACCGATCCGCAATCTCGGGGATATTGTCCATGCGCAGATCTGGCATTATTT
>ENA-ORNT01002622-ORNT01002622.1-human-gut-metagenome-genome-assembly--contig:-NODE-2622-length-10996-cov-3.705786_pt1 | contig 10996 bp, 8 predicted proteins | sample MGYA00242120_ERZ509032 | MGnify/ENA primary metagenome ERZ509032 (study PRJEB26280, sample SAMEA2338729) | human gut metagenome | biome: human gut; feature: human-associated habitat; material: faeces...
ACCTTCTCTTTTCGATTAGGGGGGCTTACTTTTGGAAAAAAGAAGTCCGAAGCCTGATTTCACAGGACTTCGGACAGGGTTATTATGCTCGGTTAAGTTTTACCGGACAGCAATAGAAAAGAACATTACTTCTTTCCCTTGCATTGACGCTGTTTACATGCGCCTATGCAGCCGTAGGCGACACATTTGTGTTAGACAACGTCACCTACATCGTGAAAAGCGACAACACCGTCGGTATCAAGAAGGCAGACAGCAAGGTCACTTCTTTCAACCTCACCGACCAAGTCACTAACGAAGGCACCACCTACACAGTGGTATCGGTTGAGGACTACGCGTTCCAGTATTCTGAAGCCACAGCCCTCACCCTTCCATCAACCATCACCTCAATTGGTTACAGTGCATTCTCAAGTTGTAAGGCCGCTTCTATTATCTTGCCAAAGAACCTCAAGACTATCGGCAACTACGCATTCTACGCAGTGCGCAACATCACCTCTATTGAAATTCCTGAAGGCGTGGAGGCACTCGGCACCAACAAGTATTCAAGCGCATTCGGCACTTGCTATGCTTTGAAGTCAATCAAGTTGCCTTCTACTTTGAAGACAATCTGGAACTCCACCTTCTACAACTGCGGTTTGGAGTCAGTGGAAATTCCTGAAGGCACCACTTTCATTGGCAAAAACGCATTCAACCACTGCCAAAAGCTCACTACCGTAACTCTTCCATCCACTTTGGATAGTATTGACGATGGTGTGTTTGGCGACTGCATCGCCCTCACCACCATCAAGGGTGCAATGGCTGGCGTGAGGACGATTGGCGAAGAGGCGTTTTTCAACTGCCCACTCACCGAATTTACCGTTCCTGCCGCTTGCGAGACTATCGGCAGCCGCGCGTTCTCAAAAACCAAAATCGCGAAGTTCAACGTGGCTGCTGGCAACACCAATATCAAACTGATTGACGAAGCCCTCTACACCGCCGACAAATCGCTCCTTATCGCTTTCCCACCCGAATCAGCAACCACCACATTGGCTGTGGCTGACGGTTGCCGCGGTATTCAAGGTGGCGCATTCCAAGGCGCAAAGGTGACAAAAGTCACTCTCCCTGCATCGGTTATCGCGCTCGACGAATTTGCATTCTGCCAGTCAGCACTTACCGACATCACCCTCTCCGACAACATCGTGTTTATCGGTCAACAAGCATTCGCTGCCACCAACATCACCTCAATGACACTCCCACAAGGATTGCGCGACCTCGCCGACGCTGTGTTCGCTGGTTGTGAAAAACTCACCTCTGTGACTGTGGGCAGCAACGTGAAGACTTTCGGTATCCGTCAGTTCTACAACAGCAAGGCGCTCAAGGAAGTTCGCTTCACTGGCAGCAAGGCTCCAACAATCGGCTATTGGGAATATTCCTCTGAATCACCATTCTACGGTGTGCCAGCTAAGCAAGTGACCATCTATTGCCCTAAGGGCACATCCGACGCCTACACCTCTGAATTTGGAAGTTTCGAGGCTGTGGCAGCCATCAAGGAAAATGCTACCGGCATCTTCACCCCAACAAGCATCGTTCCTGCCGATAAGGCTGAAGTGGCTACATTCGACAAGCTCACATTCAACTTTGGCGAAAAGGCTATCGCTGTGAAGTCGAACCCTGCTATCAAGGTGCTTTGCGGCAAACTCGTTGCCAACATTCCTATGGGCGATGAAGTGAAGGTGGGTATGTGGTCGATTCTCGGCAGCAAGACCAACGCTCCTTACGCAGTGCCTCTCGATGAGTACGGCGAAGGCGGCGAACCTATCAATATGGAACAAGGCAAAACTTACTTCGTGATTATCCCTGGTGGCACATTCAAGAACGAAGCTGGCGACCTCAACGAAGAAATTACCCTCCAATACACTGGCACATGGGTAGAACCTCTGTTCATGCCTACTGCTGTTGATCCTGCCGACGGCTCTACTTTGAAGAAAATCGAAAACGTGTACTTCACATTCGAGTCGAAGCCAACCAAGGCCTACAACTGCACAAGCAAAATCAAACTTATCGAAGGTGAACTCGTCGACGGCGTTCCTACCGGTAAAGAAGTGCTCGCTCCTGCTGATATGTGGAGTGCAAATGTGTCGGGCAACAAGCTCCAAGTGTTCCCTGCCGACTACGATTCATACATCACTCCTATTCCTCTTGAAGCAGGTAAGGAATATTTCTTGATTCTCGACGCAAAGGCAGTGTATAACAGCGCTAATGTTTACAACAAGCAAGTGGTAGTGAAATACTCTGCTGAGGCACCTACTGGCGTAACCGTTCCTGAGGCTGACAGCTACGTGGTGGCTAAAGCTGGCGCAATCGAGGTGGGCGTTTCTACCACAGCCAACGTTCAGGTGTTCAACACCGCTGGCGTAATGGTTGGCAACCAAACCGCAACTGGCACCCTCACCTTCGGCGACTTGAGCAACGGTCTTTACATCGTGCGCATCGCCACTGCCAACGGCAAGGTTAAAACAGTGAAAGTGATGCTCTAATCCATCACCCACTCCCCAATAAAAAAATAGCCCCCACTCCAGGGGCTATTTTTTTTGTGCCTTCACCTTTCGCCACAAAAACAAGATTTTCATATGTATACAATGACATAAAACAATCAAATTTTGGGCAATTTACAAGCGTTTCAAATTTGTTGTAAATGATTATATATCAAACAAAAAAAGAAAACAAGCAAACACATAAAGCGCTTGTAAAATGTATGTAAGTGCTTGTAATATTCAACCATTTACAAGCGCCCATGTCGATTTATTTCCTTCGACAGTTGTATTGCGTATTAAACCTTTTACCCTAAACTTGCGTAGTAAATTATTAATCTTGTACTCCCGTTGCTTATCATCTAACTGATCAGGTAGTACATCCCATAATAACTTCACAATCTCAGTCTTTGTCAGAGATCCATGATCCCTTAATGAATCAAGTAATAGCGCTTCACATTTCTTATCATTAAGACCTTTATGCTTGGTGTATTCTATTTTTTTGTCTGTTACCTGAGCGATATCCTTTGCTATAAAAATATGTGGTAAACGCCCCTCTATCAATTTGCGTTTACGGAGCATGGCAACAGCCTCTGAAGGAATTCGTTTTCCTTTCTGAACAGAATCCAAAAGCACCGCATCAGTAAGAGAAAGGTTTCGATTTTCTAACAGCAATAGACTGTAGTTTTCGTCAATAACAGTACCAGGAAGTGTCAACACGACTTCTGTTGCGGAGGACTTGTCATAATCTGGCATAGGAAGATAGCGCTCTTTCTGACTAACAAACATCTTATGAATTCCATAACCTTGAGTATCTATCATCTTTATATTTACCATAGCTTTTACTAATGCTGGGTTACGGTAGCTTTTTGGTGTCTTTTCCCCTGTGATATACTGATAGTAAGTTCCCTCATAGAAACTGCCTTCATTTTGAAATGTTAGTTTATCCTTGTCTTCTGTAACAACAATTCGCGCCCCACTTTCATATCGTTGATGTGCTATTGAGTTGTGAAGCCCTTCAAGAATACTTTCTGTATCATACTTCCAAACTTCGGCAGGAATAAGAGAGTTTTTGGGATAGATTTTGAAACGGTAGTTCCTTATTCGGTTAAGCAGTTCGCTAGTGCTTCGTATAAACGGAATTGTATAGATGTCTCCAAAGGTTTGACCATCTTGGAAACATTTCCATACAATTTGAGCTATATGATGAAGTTTATGAGCTTTTTCTTCCTTGCCAACAAGTAGCAATGTGGCACGAGTTATTTTTCCTTCTATTGTAAGGCTGGCCTTGTCCAGAAATGTCTTGTCAGTCCAAGTGTCACATTCTGTTGCAAACTTCGGATAACGCTGTTTGTAACCATCACGTGCAAGTTGTATAGCGTCAGCATCAAGGTCGTCTATTGTTGCTTCTTCAATCACCTGTGCAGACCAATCATATGGCAGTTCTTGCTCATCAAGTATAGCTTCTAAACGCGATTGTTCTAACCCAACAAGAGAATCGTCCAATCTTTGCCATGCCTTGCTGTGCGCATATACAGGGCGACGTCTCATATGTTTTGGCACATGAATCACCCATACTGTCTTGTGTGTGTCGTCTGTGACAAATTCCTCCACAAGCAATCCTTCAGAAGGCAAATTCGCACACAAATTTGTCATTCTCAACCTTGCCTTTTGGACATCATAGTTGTATGTGTCTGTTCCAACAATATCAAGGGTCTTATCTACAACGCCAATTACCAAATGCCCTCCTTCCATATTTGACAAAGCAGAAACATAAGATATTATATCGTCTTTTTCCTTGCCATTGAAATCATTCTTTAGATTCTTAAACTCCTTCCATTCACACCCTGCATCTTCTTTAGGATATTTGGAAAGCAAATATTGTTGTAACTCTTGTTCTTTCATACTAAATATTACAAGATTGGATGTATAAAATTATGACTTCTATTTTACCTTGACTTCTGGATTAGTGGGCTTCGAGCCAGTTGGGGGCGGAGGCGTAGGAGGCGGTGAGGCGGACGTTGCCGTGGTAGGCGTTTTCCATTTCCTCCACCACGATCTTTTGCACCTTCTCCAGTTCGGCGGGCAGCACGTCGAAGTTCAATTCATCGTGCACTTGCAGAATCATCTTCGATTTGATGCCTTCCTGCTCAAAACGGCGGTCGATGGCAATCATCGCAATCTTTATTACATCGGCGGCGGTGCCTTGGATTGGGGCGTTCACGGCGTTGCGTTCGCTGAACTGGCGCACCACGGCGTTGCGTGAATTGATTTCGGGCAACATACGGCGGCGGCCATACAGCGTGGTGACATAGCCCTTTTCCTTCGCCTGCGCCACACTGCGATCGATATACGCCTTCACGCTTGGGAATGTGGCGAAATAGCCGTCGATGAGTTGCTTCGACTCGGCGCGTGGAATGTTGAGGCGTTCCGACAATCCGAACGACGAAATGCCGTAAAGAATACCGAAGTTGGCGGTTTTCGCCTTACGCCGCTCATCGGCAGTGACCTCTTCAAGAGGCTTATGGTAAATTTTCGCCGCCGTGATGGCGTGAATATCGTGGCCGTGACGGAAAGCATCGAGCATGATTTCGTCGTGGCTGAAATCCGCCACCAGGCGAAGTTCGATTTGCGAATAGTCGGCGCTGAAGAACACATTGCCCTCAGCAGGGATAAACGCCTTGCGGATTTCGCGGCCCATATCATCGCGCACCGGGATGTTTTGCAAATTTGGATTGGTCGACGACAGACGGCCTGTGGCGGTCACGGTTTGGTTGTAAGTGGTGTGAATGCGCCCTGTGCGATGATTGATCAGTTGTGGCAATGCCTTCACATAGGTGGAGAGCATCTTGCGTATTCCACGCAGTTCCAAAATCTTATCCACCAGAGGGTGACGGTCGCGCAACTTCACCAGCACCTCCTCGGTGGTGGAGTATTGCCCAGTTTTGGTCTTTTTCGCCTTGTCGTCGAGGTGCAGACGGTCGAACAGCACTTCGCCCACCTGTGCAGGCGATGCGGTGTTGAAATGCACTCCGGCAGCCTCGAAGCACTCTTGCTCCAGTTTTTCCATCTTGGCGGTCAGCACCTCGCCATATTCGTTGAGTGCCTTCACATCGATGCGCGCACCTGCCATTTCCATCTTGGCAAGCACCTTCACCAGCGGCAACTCAATGTCGGTGAGCAGGTGCGTCATATCGTTTTCCTCCAGCAGACGTTTCTCCACATCGGGCAAGGCGAGAATGATGTCGGCTTGCTCGCACGCTACAGGAGCGAGTCTTTCTGGATTCACCTCAAATATCTTTTTCTGCCCACGGCCTTTCGGACCGAGGTACGATTCGGGGGCAATCACCTCGTAGTCGAGCAATTCCTGCGCCACCTGCGCAATGCTGTGCCCACGCTCTGGCTGAAGCAGATAGTGCGCCACCGAGGTGTCGAAATATGGGGCGGTGAAATTCACGCCTTTCTCGTGGAGCATCACCATGTCGCGCTTCACATCGTTGGAGCAGATGGTCACGCCGCTTTCGTAGAGCGGTTTCACCGAGTCTGTCATCATGCCGAAGCCGTCCATTGCCAAATATGCTCCCTTATGGGGCTGGGGGCAGATGGCGAAGCCGAGGATATTGGCATTCATCGCTTCGTCGCCCACCGACACGATATGCACAGCCACGCGCTCCTTGTCGAGCAGCGATTGCACATAGGCGGCGGCCTCGTCGAAGTCGGCAATTAAGCGGAAGTCGCAGTCATAACTTTTGATGGTCTTTGCCGTGGTTTGGGGTGCAGTAGGTGCGGCATCGCCAAAGAGCGAACCGTGCACACCGCTTTCGGGCAATGGTTGCACCGTGCCTTCAAGTCCCACATTCGCCTCGCCTTGGTCGATAATGCGCTTGGTGAGTGTGCGGAACTCCAGTTCGTTGAACACCTGGCGCAGTGCCACAAAATCCACGGGCACACGCTTCAGTGCTTCCTCGTCCCAGTCGAGTGGCACATCGGTCTTGATGGTGGCAAGGTGCTTCGACAGCCTGATTTGCTCGGCATTATTTTCCACCTTCGCCTTCAATGCGCCTTTCAGTTCATCGGTGTGGTTCAACAGATTTTCAATGGAGCCGAACTGCTGAATGAGTTTTTCCGCCGTTTTCGGACCCACGCCGGGGCAACCGGGAATGTTGTCGGCAGAGTCGCCCATCAGTCCGAGCAGGTCAATCATCTGGATAGGGTCGGTCAAACCGTACTTCTCCTTCACCTCTTCCACGCCCATGATTTCGTTTTTACCGGGATTGTATATTTTCGTGCAGTCGTTCACCAGTTGCCCGAAATCCTTGTCACCCGTCACCATATAGGTTTCGAAACCGTGTTGGCAGGCGATTTTTGAGAGCGAGCCAATCACATCGTCGGCCTCGTAGCCCTCTTTCACAAACACCGGAATGCGATACGCCTCCAGTATGCGCTTGATATACGGCACCGCCACCCTGATACCCTCTGGCGTCTCGTCGCGGTTGGCTTTGTACAGTTCGTATTCCTCGTGGCGGAAGGTCTTTCCGCCTGGGTCGAAGCACACGGCTATGTGGGTGGGTGTTTCGCGCTTTAAAAGGTCTTGCAGAATGTTCACAAAACCGAACACCGCCGAGGTGTCGATGCCTCCGCTCGAAAAGCGTGGGTTGCGCATAAGCGCATAATATGCTCTGAAAATCAACGCGTATGCGTCGAGAACGAAAAGTCGTTTTTTGTCGCTCATTATTAATTTCTTTGTTTATTGCCAGTTGTAATGTCAAAATGCCGAAAACTTACGGCTTGATAAAATTACTCCTTTTTCCCCGATTATTGAAATTTTAGCCCATAAATCGCTCCGCATTTTTTGCACCACACCAAGAAATTTTGCAACTATTAACCGCAAAAATCCCCACATAATCAGAATTATTCGTACTTTTGCACTCAAATGGTAAAACTCGACCAAATACAAGAAACGATTAAGCCTGAATTGGCGAAGTTAAACGCAATCATTGCCGACACTCTAAAAAGTCCAAGTGCGCTCACTAATCACATAGTTACTGATTATCTTCGCACTAAGGGTAAGCAAATACGCCCAGTGCTGGTGCTGCTTAGCGCAAAACTTTTTAATGGTATCAACGAGCGTGTGCTCAACGCCGGTGCCGCCATCGAACTCCTGCACAACGCTTCGCTCATTCACGACGATGTGATTGACCAAAGCATGTCGCGCCGTGGGCTACCTACAGTGAACAGCGTGTGGGACAACCACGTGGCTGTGCTCGTGGGCGACTTTTTCGTGAGTGGCGCGCTGTCGTGCGCTGTGCGTGCCGGCGATATCCGTGTGCTCAACTCGCTCTCTACGATGGGTGCTGATTTGGCGATGGGAGAAATCGACCAAATCGACAACGCCCGTAGCCGTGAAATCACCGAGGAGGTGTATATGACCATCATCAGCCGCAAAACGGCATCGCTTTTCACCAGTTGCGTGGAAGTGGGTGGTATCACCGCAGGAGCCGACGAGGAATCGCTCCTGAAGTTGAAACGCTTTGCGGAGCTGTTGGGACAATGTTTCCAAATCAAGGACGACACCTTCGACTATTTCCACGATCCTGTGGTAGGAAAGCCCACAGGCAACGATTTGCGCGAGGGAAAAATCACCTTGCCACTCATCTACGCCCTTAGCAGAAAGGAATTGCCTGAGTGCGAGGAAATGAACAAGTTGGCGCACAAGCAAGAACTCAACGACGAGGAAATCAACCAACTGGTGGAGTTTGCCAAAAATTCTGGGGGCATCGACTACGCATTCCGCACCATGGAACGCCTGCGCCAAGAAGCCGAGGCTCTGCTCGCCGATTTCCCCGCAAGCGAAACAGTGGACGCCTTCAAATCCATCTTCAGCTACATCATCACCCGCAACAAATAAAATTCCCCCCACATATCAAACAGAAAAACGCCCAAAATCTGGGCGTTTTCTTTTTTCCGGATTTTCAAAATCTCGAATCATTCGAATCTTCGAATTTTCGAAACCTCGATTTATCTAATTTCTAATTTCTAACTTCTGAATCCTCATCTTCTTCCTTGCTGCTTCAAGTATTCGATGAGCAAGGCGGGGCGGTCGGTTTGCAGGAACTGGGCATAGTGACTGAGTGCCCAGCCCCATGCGCCGTCGGGGTCGCCATCAATCACGGCACGGTCGTCGTCGTGTCCGCCGTTGAGCGAAGGCCACAGCGTATTGATCCACACTTTCACGCCAGCGTCGTCAATCTTCTTCAGCAATCGCTCCACCGTGGGTGTAACCGTCTTGAAACAGCACTCCACAGCCACCGGACGAATAGCCAAAAACTCGTCAAGCACCTGCTCCGCACTGTCCACATCGAGGTGAACAATCGGCATAAATATCGACTTTTGAATCACATCGCCTTTCTCCTTCTGAATCTTCTGCAATCTGCCCTTCGCCTTAATCACAATTTGGTCAACCATGTCCAGGCGACGGGCTGCGGCATACACCTCATCGAAATAGTCGTAACCCTTATCCACATTTATCAGCACCTTGCCCTTCAGAGCGGCAAACACCTCCTCCATGGTAGGCACCTGCACCGTGGTCACACGCCCCATGCCATTGCGCAAACGCAACTGCTTGATTTCCGCCAACGTGAGATTTTTAACTTCACCCTTTCCGTTAGTGGTGCGGTCCACCTTCTTATCGTGCATCAGCACCAAGTGGCCGTCTTTCGTCATGTGCAAGTCGATTTCCACCATATCCACACCCATCGCCACGCAATTCAGCATCGCAGGAATGGAATTTTCGGGAGCGTTACGCCAGTCGCCACGATGCGACACCACCAGCACACGCTGCGCCTTCGGATTGTTAAGCGCATCCAAAGCCACCCCCAACTCACCATCAGCCCAAGCCAAATTCACACAAGCCACCGCCAAAAGCAGTCCAATCAAAATCCTTTTCATCATCCAAAAAAATTACATTTACCAATAAACCCAAATCGCCCATCAATCCTAATGACCGATTTGGAAAAAAAATCACCACAAATATACCAATTCCCCCCACCATCCCCAAATCCCTCACCCAAAAAATAAATTTCCTATCCATCTGTTGATGCTGCGGTATGGGGAATTTGTGGAGTGTAAATAAAAATATGGTGAATTTTGCTGAATTTGCAAAGTATAAATAAAATTTGGGTAGAAATTGCTGGAATTTTATTTATAAGTGATAAAAATTGGTTATATTTGTGGTGGAGAATTAAATTTTGCACTAAAGATATGGCTATGGTTAGACGACAAACTTACATTGATAAAATCGAAAAATGCTTTGGCAAGGATTTGATAGTGGTGCTTACTGGTCAACGCCGTGTGGGCAAAAGTTGCTTGCTTCGTATGGTTAAAGCCGATAAGGCTGCCGATGCGTCGAACAATGTGATTTTTATTGATAAAGAATTGCGTGAGTTTGACAGCATCAAAACCTATCAAGACCTCAACCATTATGTGGGCGACCGCTTGATGGCTGATAAGCGCAACTACATTTTTATTGATGAAGTGCAAGATATTGACGATTTTGAGCGCAGTGTGAGAAGTTTTTGCGCTGAGCCTAACACAGAGGTGGTGGTCACTGGGTCGAATGCCAAGATGCTGAGCAGTGATTTAAGCACCTTGATAGGCGGACGGTATAAGAATATTTATATCCAATCGTTGAGTTATGTGGAGTTTCTTCAATTTCATCTGCTTGAGGATGGCGACGATGCTTTGGCGAAGTATCTCGAATTAGGTGGTTTGCCAGGTTTGGTGAAAATGGGTCTGAGAAAGCGTGATGCACGCGAATATCAAAAAGACATCTATCACACCGTGCTGCTGAAAGATGTGGTGCTGCGTAATCAAATTCGCAATGTCACTTTTCTGGAAAACTTAGTGAAATACCTTGCCGATAACACAGGCAAACTCATCTCCACAAGCAACATTTCGAAGTTTATGAACTCAAATGGCGAGAAGGTGTCGGCTACGGTCATTAATTCCTATGTGAAGCATTTGTGCGAGGCGTTTATGATTCAGCGTGTCAACCGATACGACATCCACGGAAAGAAACTCTTTGAGAATAATGATAAATATTATTTTGAGGATCATGGTATTCGCAACGCTTTAGTGGGGGGCACTCGTGAAGGCGACATTGAAAAGGTAATAGAAAATGTGATATATCAGCAACTTGTGCGTATGGGCTATGAAGTGGCGGTGGGGCAGTTGAGGGCTGGCGAAATCGACTTTGTGGCTTCTGATGCGGAAGGTGCACGCGTGTATGTTCAGGCATCATATATCATAGCCGACGATGGCACCAGAAAACGTGAATTTGGCAATCTGAAAGCGATAAAAGACAATTACCCCAAATACGTGATTTCGATGACTCCACTCGTCACAAGAAACAACGACGAAGGCATCACCCACATATCCCTACGCTCATTCCTTACCAAAGGATTTTGATGATGCTTTGAGGGGGGATTTGG
>ENA-ORNT01002628-ORNT01002628.1-human-gut-metagenome-genome-assembly--contig:-NODE-2628-length-10985-cov-3.492040_pt1 | contig 10985 bp, 7 predicted proteins | sample MGYA00242120_ERZ509032 | MGnify/ENA primary metagenome ERZ509032 (study PRJEB26280, sample SAMEA2338729) | human gut metagenome | biome: human gut; feature: human-associated habitat; material: faeces...
CATCCTCGCGGAGCATTTTTATCGTATGGAAACGAAGTTTCCTATACGATAAAAATGCCCTGTGCGGGAGCGCTCCCAAAGCACAGGACCTCTTATTCCTATTTTATTGGCAAGCCTTACAGCTGCACCAGTACGAACATATTGTAGATCGCGCGAATGGCGTTTTCGAAATCCCCGTCGCTCACGCCGATGATGATGTTTAACTCACTGGAGCCCTGGTCGATCATCTTAACGTTGATATTAGCGTGCGCAAGTGCGGAGAAGATACGTCCCGCAGTGCCTCTGGTCGATCTCATGCCACGGCCTACGACTGCGATCAGCGCAAGGTCGCCCTCGATGTCGATCATATCAGGCTTTGCAAGGCGATGGATCGCTGCGACTACGTTCTGTTCCTTATCCATAAATTCATCCTGATGTACAAATACAGTCATTGTATCAATTCCTGATGGCATATGCTCAAATGATATTCCATTGTCCTCGAACACCTGAAGCACCTTACGTCCAAATCCTATCTCCGAGTTCATCATATCCTTATCAATTGTGATTGATACAAAACCTTTCTTACCTGCAATACCTGTAATTATGCAGTCTGGCTTGTTACAAGTTGTCTCAACAATCATTGTACCCTTATCCTGTGGTGCATTAGTATTACGGATATTGATTGGAATTCCTTCCTTTCTTACCGGGAATATTGCTGATTCGTGAAGAACTGTAGCACCCATATAAGAAAGTTCTCTTAATTCCTTGTATGTAATAACTTCAATTGATCTTGGATTGTCCACTATTCTTGGGTCTGCTGCAAGAAATCCTGATACATCTGTCCAGTTCTCGTATACATCAGCCTTTATTGCCCTTGCAACAATAGAACCTGTAACATCTGAACCACCTCTTGAGAATGTCTTAACTTCTCCGTTAGGCATAGCACCATAGAAGCCTGGAATTACAGCTTTCTCAACATTAGCTAATCTGTCAGCCATAACTTTGTTAGTCTTCTCACCATCAAATTCTCCTTCTGGGTCAAAGCAGATAACACTTGCTGCATCTATAAACTCATAACCAAGATAATTAGCCATTATTATACCATTGAGGTATTCACCCCTTGAAGCCGCATAGTCCTTGCCCGCCTTACTTTCAAAGTTCTTCTTGATAGTTTCAAACTGTTCCTTTAATGAAAGTTTTAAGCCAAGTCCTTTAATAATCTCATTGTATCTTTCTTCAATAGCCTTTAACTGCTTGTCAAAATTCTTTCCGGCTTCTGCCTCTGCATAACACTTATAGAGCATATCTGTTACTTTGGTGTCCTCTGAAAATCTCTTTCCTGGTGCAGATGGAACTACATATCTTCTGCTTTCCTCAGCTCTTATTATGTTACCAACCTTCTTAAACTGATCTGCACTTGCAAGTGAACTTCCACCGAATTTAACTACTTTAACCATTACTAATTCTCCCTTATAATTATATCTTAATTGTTTAGTATTTATACTCTAAATATCTCGGCATTCTTATATATTCAGCACTCTCATACTTTTAGCACTCTTATATATTCAGCACTTTCATATATCTATCATCTGACTATATTAACACCCATTGATATCACTGAAGCTTTGTATCGTCTATTCTTATTCTTGAAATCATATCTACATTAGCTGCTGCTTTATCAAATGCTTCTTCTGTCATCTTGTCGGTTATAAAGCCGAATTCATTATCAAGACCATCAACTGTGATAATCTCTACATCACCGAACTGTTCTTTAACCATAGCTGTATCAGAAGCATTACCTTTAACTCTTACAAAGAAGCTTCTGACTTCATCTCTGGTAGGTGCAAGTTCGAGCTTTTCATCATCCCAGATTACACAGACATTAGTTCCCTTATGTTTAACACAATCTATTATATCTCCAACTACAGCACTTGCTGTTGGAAGCTTTCCTGCACCAGCACCAAAGAACATAACATCGCCTACCATATTACCATTAACATATATTCCGTTAAGAACTCCATTTACATTGTAGAGCGGATGTGTTGTATCAATAAGGAATGGTGCTGTAATAGCATATACCTTTCCGTCTTTTCTGTAACTTGTTGCCAAAAGCTTTATAACGCTATTAAGTTTTCTGGCATATGCAAAATCTTCATTGGAAATCTTAGTAATTCCCTCTGTTGTTATCTCCTCAAAATTAACCGTCCTGCCATCTGCTAAAGAAGTAAGAATAGCTATCTTTCTACAGGCATCATATCCTTCAACGTCTGCCTCCGGATTTCTTTCAGCATAACCTAATGCCTGTGCTTCCTTTAACACTTCTTCATAAGAACTTCCATCATTACTCATCTTTGTAAGAATGTAATTAGTTGTTCCATTCATAATACCTGTAATCTTAGTTATCTCATCTGCTGTAAGTGCCTGATTAAGTGGTCTGATAATAGGAATTCCACCGCCTACTGATGCCTCGAACATAAAGTTAAGGCTGCGTTCCTTAGCCATAGCAAGAAGCTCTGCTCCGTGTGCCGCAACAAGCGCCTTGTTAGATGTACAGACACTCTTCCCAGCTTCAAGTGCTCTCTTAACAAATGTAAATGCCGGTTCAACACCACCCATAACTTCTACTACTACATCTATCTCATCATCATTAATAACAAGGTCTATATCGTGTACAATCTTTTCCTGAATTGGATCACCAGGGAAATCTCTTAAATCTAATACACTCTTTACCTCAATAGGCTGGCCTGCCTTTTTTGATATCGACTCTGCGTTCGCATCAAGTATCTCTACAACACCTGATCCAACAGTACCATAACCTAAAACTGCTATCTTCGCCATATTATCCTCCATTTAATCTTATTGTTCTTCATTATGCAGGTTCAAGAAACTAATATGTTCACTAATATATCAGTTCCCCACCAATATATTAAAGTGACGCATCACTGCTTAATATCTTTAAATATCTTACTCCGTTAAGCTGTTCAATCTCTTCTATCATCATAGAAGCATCACCTGTCGTTGGAAGTATCTCAACACTAAGCGTAAGAGAAGCAATGCCATTAACAGGAATCGTCTGGTGAATTGTAAGTATATTTGCCTTAAATTCTGCAACTTTCTTAAGCACAACTGATAAAAGCCCCGGTTCATCTTCCATTGATAATACAAATGTTATTGTCTTACCTTTAGAATTGTCCCTGAATGGAAATATATCATCTTTATACTTATAATAAGAGCTTCTGCTTATTCCCACTTTTTCTGTCGCATCTGCTATGGAGATATTCTGATTTTCTATAAGTCTGTTAGCTTCTGCTACCTTCAACAGTACCTCTGGAAGAGCTTTCTGCTTAACAACATAATACTTAATATTCTCTTTCATACTTCTCCTTATATATATAGTCCTGCTGCAGCAAATTGTTCATCTCAGAAAGACAATTGTGCTACGCACAAAGAATGGTATCATAAATTACACTTAATTGCAAGAGATTTTCTATTACAAAAAAGAATGTGCTTTGCACATTCCCGCGCCGAGCGTGGTCGCTTGCGCCAAATTGCATCTTCACGCGAGTGTGCATCACCAGCACATAGTGCCTTTATTGTAACAGGAAATTCTATAAGAATTTCCTGTTACAATAAAAATAACCCTCGCACAACGGGAGAGGAATGCGAGGGTTAGTATATAAAAATAATGCTTATGCATCATCTTTACCAGATATTAAACGCAAAACAAAAAGCACCCGTTACCGGATGCTTTAAATGTATACTTCATAATATATCAAACAGACCTTACTAACATCAGCCACGCTAATAATATTACAGGCAAATGTTAATTAAACCATTATAATAACTCAATGAATAAACAGTGCAACCGGCTGTCTTTCCTTAACATAAGCAATATTAATATTCCTGCTGGTGTTACCAGGCTGCCATATAAATACTGCTATAAAGGTGAGGACCCTTTGGCTTTGCGTCACAGCTTTTCAACTGCTTTGCTAAAATATTAACTTATGAAGTAGACTATATACATTTTACTTTTAATTGTAAATAGTACCTTAGTACCACATCATTTTCTTTCTCTGTCGAATACACTTGCCAGATATCTCATTGCATTAAGATGATCCCAGTTAAGCTGCCCTTTCTGCATACGCCATTTCCAGTTATTACCAAAGCTTGATGGGAAGTTCATTCTTGCTGAATTATCAAGCTTTAATATATCTTGAACAGCAAATATTGTAAGCACAGCAACACTTGAATATGCAGCTCTGAACACCATATCTACCATTCTGTACTTATCCCTTGTATCAAGATAATCAAATGCATAACCTAACTCGCCATCATTTCTGTCATTAAAAAATCCAAGAAGTGTTTCATTGTCGTGTGTTCCACCGTAGCATACACAATTATTAGTGTAATTATATGGAAGATGTGGATTCTTTCTGTCGCCACCAAATGCGAATTCAAGCACCTTCATTCCCGGATAATTATTATCCTTTAATATCTGGTCAACCTCCGGCATACATACTCCAAGATCCTCTGCTATTATCTTCTTATCGCCGATTGATTCATTAATAGCATCAAGAAGCTTCTGCCCTGGTCCCTGCTCATATGAGCCCTGTCTTGCATCAGGCATTTCATATGGAATAGTATAATATTTAATAATACCAAGAAAATGGTCTATTCTTATAATATCATACAGGCGTGCAGAATTAGCCATTCTCATTCTCCACCATCCAAAATCACTGTTCTCCATCTTAGCCCAGTCATATAATGGATTGCCCCACTTCTGACCCATATCTGAAAATGCATCTGGTGGAACTCCTGCTACCTTTACCGGTGTGAGATTCTCATCAAGTTGGAATTCTGCCTGATTGGCCCATACATCAACACTGTCGTAGCCCATATATATAGGTATATCGCCAATTATCTCAATTCCGTTAGAATTAGCATATGCCTTTAACTTACCCCACTGTGTATAGAACTCATACTGGATAAAATTCCAAAATCCTATATCATCAGAAAGTTCGTCCTCATATCTTTGCATAGCCTCTGGTTCTCTGAACTTAATATCCCTGTCCCATTCTCCCCATGCTTTCTGGTTAAAATACTCTTTCAAAGACATAAACATTGCGTAATCCTTAAGCCAATATGCATTATCCTTAACAAAATTATCAAAACGCTTGTAAAGTGGAAGTCCCTTATCAAGGGTAAGCTTTGCTGAAACACATTTTCCCTTAAAACGCTCATATGCTTTTCTAAGTACATTAAATCTTTCATTATACATTTTCTCATAACTTACATATCGGTCATCACCAAGATAGCCGTCATGGTTGACTGGATATCGGTTATTGACCGCATCATCTTCTGACACCTCAACCGGTATTATTCCATCTCCCCAGTCAACTGCTATAACCTCTGATTTAAGAAGAAGTCCTTCTTCTATCAGCATATCCAGATCGACAAAATAAGGATTACCCGCAAACGCCGAATATGGCTGATAAGGACTGTCACCGTATGTTGTTGGTCCTACCGGAAGTACCTGCCAGTATTTATGATTGCTGTCCCTTACAAAATCCACAAACTCATAGGCATCTTTTCCTAATGTTCCTATTCCATAAGGTGATGGAAGCGAACTGATTGCCATAAGAATACCTGCATTTCTTTTAAATACATTGCTATTACCCATATACACTCCTTCTCGCTATACACTTAATTAACAGTTACTGTATTAGTCGTTCCTGCTCATCTGTTCAGCAAATTCCCTAACGCCCTGTGCTTCATCCTCTGATAATATCTTGTTAATATCAAGAAGAATAACTAAATCACCATCTACACTTGCAACTCTGTCAAGGTATTCTGTTTCCTCATTCTTAGCAAGTCTTGGCATATCAACAATCTTCTCTGCGTTAAGTTCACCAATTTCAAGAACCTCATCAACCTCAAGTGCTATCTTCATATCCGGAAGATTAACGATAACTGTATTATTACCCTTAGATTCAGCGGTATCATCCATAGAGAACTTCTTCTTAAGACTCATTACTGGTATTACTTCTCCTCTAAGATTAACAATTCCACTTATGTACTTCATAGCATTAGGAACTGGAACAACATCTACCTGTCTTTCAATTGACTGAACGAGGTTAATATCCACTCCAAACTTCTGACCTCCAAGTGTAAATACTACCGGTCTGATATAATCTGCCATAATTACTCCTTTCTTAATGCCACTGCATTTTATAGTTATTATAAATTAATTATCTCATTATTCTTCATCAGCTTTCTTTCCTGTCGATATCCAGTTAAGATATGCGTTAATAAATGGATCTATATTGCCATCTAACACACTTGCTGCATTACCAATATCTTTATTAGTTCTATGATCTTTTACCATTGTGTATGGCTGTAATACATAACTTCTTATCTGATTGCCAAAATTAATATCTTTAACATCACCTCTTATATCTGATGACTTCTGTGCATTTTCTTCCTGCTTCATCATATAAAGCTTTGCCTTTAACATCTGCATTGCCTTATCTTTATTCTGGTGCTGTGATCTCTCATTCTGGCACTGTACAACTATTCCTGTTGGAAGATGTGTAATTCTGATTGCTGATGATGTCTTGTTGATATGCTGTCCACCCGCTCCACTTGAACGATATGTATCAATTCTTAAATCATCATCATTAATCTGTATATCAATATCCTCATCTATATCAGGCATTACATCACACGATACGAACGATGTCTGTCTCTTTCCGGCCGCATTAAATGGAGATATTCTTACAAGCCTGTGAACCCCATGTTCTGACTTAAGATGTCCATATGCATTATCTCCTGAAATCTCTATAGTAACAGACTTTATTCCAGCCTCATCGCCTTCAAGATAATCAATTGTCTGCGTTGAATAGCCGTGCTTTTCTGCCCATCGCGTATACATTCTAAAAAGCATCTGACACCAGTCACAGCTCTCTGTTCCGCCTGCTCCGGCATGTAATGTAAGTATTGCATTACATTTATCATATTCTCCTGAAAGAAGTGTCTCTGTCCTTATTGAGTCCATTTTCTCCTCGAATACAGTTATCTCATCTTCTATCTCAGAAATTAATGAGTCGTCCTGCATTTCATCTGCCATCTCAATAAGTGTATTAATATCCTCAAGCCCTGACTTTAAGCTGTTATAACCTTCAAATGAGTCCTTTAAAGTCTTAAGCTCTTTCATAGCCTTATTGGATTTATCTGGATCGTCCCAAAATCCGGGTGCTTCCATATCTGCTTCCAGTTCTTCTATTCTTTTCTTCTTACTGTCAAGGTCGAGCGACTGTTTTATATTCTCAATCTGTGCATCATACCCTGAAATCCTATATTTAAACTGATCTAATTCTACCACTATATACCTCTTTTATTAACTTACTTATTCTCTTATTAACGCTCTTGTTCACAGGCTCATTGCTATCCGTATATAATTACAAATCACCATTCTATATTAAGGTCCTATATTAAAAAAGGAGCTGCACACTATGTTAAACATTCCAAGTATTATGATTAAGTGTCAAAGCCTTAACTCTTTTAATATATTAACATAATATATTAACACTTACATCATATTATAATACCACAAAATGTCATATTCGCATAGTGTGACAGCCCCAATCCGTCAAATATTATAATCTATAAATTACTATATCACTTCCAGGACATTATGCCTGACGTCCACAACAATTCTTATACTTCTTCCCACTTCCACAAGGGCAGAGGTCATTAGGATAAATCTTCTTATCTGTACGTCTTACAGGTCCTTTTACAGAAGGTCCTTCGTCTTTATTAGTGCCTGTAACCTTAGCTACCTGCTCTCTTTCAACTTTTTCTTCTACCTGAATGTGCATAAGAAGTCTTACAGTATCTTCTGTAATAGCTCTTGTCATCTCATCAAACATATCATATCCCATCATCTTATACTGTACAACAGGATCTTTCTGTCCATATGCCTGAAGTCCAATTCCCTGCTTAAGCTGATCCATATCATCAATATGATCCATCCATTTTCTATCAATAACCTTAAGAAGAACAACTCGTTCAATCTCTCTTATTGTCTCTGGTTCTGGGAATAAAGCTTCCTTATCTTCATAGAATTTAACAGCTTTCTCTTTCAATGCATGAATAAGTTCATTCTTGTTCTTTATATTCTCATCATACGCAACTGGTGCTATAGGTATAGTTGGAAGTAAAAGCTCGTTAATCTCATCATAATTCCACTCATCAGCACTCTTATCTTCGCTGACACTTCTATTAACAACGCCCTCAACGAAATCAGTTATCATCTTCATAATTGAGTTACGCATACTCTCGCCATTAAGAACTCTCTTTCTCTCGGCGTACATAATCTCTCTCTGTTCATTCATTACCTGATCATATTCAAGCAAATGTAATCTTATTCCGTAGTTGTTAGTCTCAATCTTCTTCTGTGCTGTCTCAATAGCATTACTTAACAACTTATGCTCAATCTGGTCATTCTCACCAACACCTAATCTGTTAAATGTATTCATAAGAGTCTCCTGAGCGAATAATCTCATAAGATTATCTTCAAGAGATATATAAAATCTTGATTCACCTGGGTCACCCTGACGACCTGCACGACCTCTTAACTGATTATCAATTCGTCTTGACTCGTGTCTTTCTGTACCAATAATCTTAAGTCCTCCTGCCGCTCTTGCTTCCTCATCAAGCTTAATATCAGTACCACGTCCTGCCATATTAGTAGCTATTGTTACAGCTCCGTGCTTACCTGCATCGGCTACAATCTGAGCCTCAAGCTCGTGATACTTGGCATTAAGTACATTATGAGGTATTCCTCTTTTTCTAAGCATTTCACTTAAAAGTTCTGATGTATCAATTGTTATTGTACCAACAAGTACAGGCTGTCCTTTTTCGTGTGCCGCAACAACTTCTTCTACAACAGCATTGAACTTGCCCTTCATAGTCTTAAATACAGCATCATTATGGTCAATTCTTGCTATTGGCTTATTAGTAGGGACTTCTACAACGTCCATATTGTATATTCCCCTGAATTCCTTCTCTTCTGTAAGAGCAGTACCTGTCATACCAGCTTTCTTATCAAACTTATTAAAGAAATTCTGGAATGTAATAGTTGCAAGTGTCTTACTCTCTCTCTTAACCTTAACGTGTTCCTTAGCTTCAATAGCCTGATGAAGACCATCTGAATAACGACGTCCTGGCATAATACGTCCTGTAAATTCATCTACAATAAGAACTTCATCATCTTTGACAACATAATCCTTATCCCTGAACATAAGATAATGTGCTCTTAATGCAAGTGTTACATTGTGCTGTATTTCAAGGTTCTCAATATCAGCATAGTTATCAATATGGAAGAACTGTTCAACCTTGTGGACACCCTGTTCTGTAAGATTAACAACCTTATCCTTCTCATTAACGATAAAGTCACCATCTTCCTCTATCTCTTCCTGCATCATAACCTGCATCTTAGTACGTTCACCATGGTAAGTACCCTTTACAAGCTGTCTTGCAAGTACATCACAAAGTTCATATAACTTAGTTGACTTGCCGCTCTGTCCTGAAATAATAAGAGGTGTACGTGCCTCATCAATAAGTACTGAATCGACCTCATCGATAATACAGTAATGAAGGTCACGGAGTACAAGCTGCTCCTTATATATAGCCATATTATCCCTAAGATAATCAAATCCAAGTTCATTATTAGTAACATATGTAATATCACTTGCATATGCCGCTCTTCTTTCATCATCTTTCATATCGTGAAGAACTATACCTACTGAAAGTCCAAGGAAATTGTGTACCTGTCCCATCCATTCAGCATCACGCTTAGCAAGATAATCATTAACTGTAACTACTAATACTCCCTTTTCTTCAAGTGCATTAAGATATGCCGGAAGTGTACATACAAGTGTCTTACCTTCACCTGTACGCATCTCGGTAATTCGTCCCTGATGAAGAATCACACCACCGATAAGCTGTACACGATAGTGTCTCATTCCAAGAACTCTTGTTGCTGCCTCTCTCACTGTTGCATAAGCTTCAGGAAGCAAATCATCCAAAGTCTCTCCCTTTTCAAGACGCTCCTTAAATTCAGGTGTCTTAGCTTTAAGCTCATCATCTGTTAATTTCTCGAACTCAGGTGCAAGAGCTTCTATTTTATTCACTATCGGAATAATTCTTTTCACTTCATGCTGACTGTGAGTACCGAAGATTTTACTAATTATACTCATGAATTTCACTCCTATACATTATTACTGTTTATGTAGTATTTAACCACCTAAAAAAACTATTTCCTAGTATAACATTAAACAGGGGGTTTTTCAACTACTGTTTTTTCTAAACGAAACAGCCCCGGATAACTCTCCAGGGCTGTCTATTGGCTTAAATTATTTATTTTTCATACTCTCATTTGATATATGTAACACTCTCTCCAAAGTGTCTATCTCATTAATTAAAATTCAGGCTCGATGAGTCCGAATGTATTTCCCTTTCTCTTATAAACAACATTTACTTCGTCTGTTGCCGCATTGCGGAATACATAGAAGTTGTGTCCGAGAAGATCCATCTGAATGCATGCCTCCTCAGGATCCATAGGCTTCATGCCGAATTTCTTTGAACGGATAATCTTAATCTCGTCATCCTCCTCAATCTCTTCCTCAATGAATGCCTTGCTCAAACTTGCTGCTGACTGCTGTCTGTCAACAAGTTTATTTTTGTATTTGCGTAACTGTCTCTCAATAACCTCCTCAACCAAATCTATTGAAACATACATATCGTCGCTGACCTGCTCAGCACGTACAATGTTTCCTTTCATAGGGATTGTAATCTCTATTTTCTGTCTTTCTTTCTCTACACTCAAGGTAACGTGAACTTCAGTTTCCGGAGTGAAATACCTCTCAAGCTTTCCTATCTTTTCCTCGATTGCTGCTTTAAGTCCATCTGTTACATCAAGATTTTTACCACTGATAATAAATTTC
>ENA-ORNT01002634-ORNT01002634.1-human-gut-metagenome-genome-assembly--contig:-NODE-2634-length-10938-cov-3.853717_pt1 | contig 10938 bp, 7 predicted proteins | sample MGYA00242120_ERZ509032 | MGnify/ENA primary metagenome ERZ509032 (study PRJEB26280, sample SAMEA2338729) | human gut metagenome | biome: human gut; feature: human-associated habitat; material: faeces...
CCGGCGGCCTTGTAGGCAGCGGCCAGCTTGGCCAGCAGGGCCTCGTCCAGTTCGGTGTAGGTGCCATCCACACCCGCAAACTGCCAGCCGAGGAAGTTCTCGGTCTTGGCGGGGGCGGGCAGGGTCTTGTCGTTCAGGCTGGTCAGGTTCAGCGTCTTGGATGTGCCCTCAAAGTCAACGACGGCCTCGTCAGCGCTGTACATGACGGTGAAGTCGCTGTATCCGTCGGGGTTCTCAAAGGCGATCGTCTTGTTGTCGACGTTCACAACGGTGGTATCGTAGTAGCGCACGCCCTTGGTGCTGTCGTGCTTGACGTACAGGCCGGTCAGCTGGTCCGCGGTGAACGCGCTGCCGACGGACAGCTGAATGGTGACAGTGGGGGCGTTGGCGGAAATATTGGTGGTGCTGATCGTGTAGGTGTTGTCGGGGGTCATATTGTCGGGGTCGGTCGTAGCGCGCAGGTCGCACAGCAGCTCAATAGCAAAGGTGAGCTGGCCTTTTGCGTCGGTCTGCTTGGGGGTGATAGCCAGGTACGGCACAACCACGAGGGTGATGTTGTTCACATCGGTGTTCGCAAGTGCGGAATTTTCGAGGGCCGCTTTCAGTTTGGCTTCGTTCCAGGTGTTATCCGCGTTCTTGTAGGTCTTTTCGGCGTCGGCCTTGACGGCGACAACGGCATCGCTGTTCTCAACAGCGTCCACGCTCTCGCCGGAGATGTCAACGGTCTTTGCGGCTTGGATGAGGGTTTCATCGGTGACATCGTCCACACGCACAGAGGGTGCAGCGGTGGAGATGGCAACGGTTGCAGGCTTGATGACGGTGACAAAGTCAGGGACGTATTCCACGCCCTTTTTCCAAATCACGCTGGTCTTTACGTTTTCGCCCAGCTTGTTGTCTTTAACGATGAACGTTGCACCGTCAGCCATCTTAATTAAAGGCTCTTCCTGCGTAAACGCAAGCAGAGCTGCACCGCCAATTACCGTGTTGCCACTGATTTCAACGTTGCCAAGGCTTGCAGTACCGATTTGCTGCTCGCGAGTGGGGTTTGCTATGCCTCTTGTGTCGCCATTCTTGGTATCCGTAATGTAAATAGCAATTTCCTTTACTTTGCTGCCGTCCTTATTATTGTCCAGCAGTGTGAACGTATTATTGATTGCCTTGAACGAAACACCCAGAACGTTATTTTCGATGACTTTAATAGGACGGCTCATCGTGAAGTTCGAGTTCTGAATCGTTACGCTGCAAGTCTCAATGTTCTGAATCCAAATCGGGCTGGAATCGTTGGGCGAGACAGTGTTTTTATGCTCATTAAAAGTACATCCGTCAATAATGATATCGTTCGCGGGCGCACCGCTGTTCTGAACCCAAAGGCCATTGACTATACAATCTTTGAGCGTCAGACCATTCATTTTATGCCCTTTGACCATTGACGCAAAGCTCTGTGTCCAAGACGAATAGATGCGAATAAATCCATTCAGTGTCGCATTAGAGAACACAATATCGGACGCATCAGGAATTTTAAATGTAAGTGAATTTGCCGGCGAGTTTACACTCGCCGCATCATCTGAAAATTGAATATTTCCAACAATATTCAGTTTAATTCCCTGCTTATGGGTTCCAACAACAAATCCCTGTCCATGCGGTTCAAACTGCGTTTCATCTTCCCGCATTTCATCCAAGGTGTTGACATACCGATAGGTGTCAGCAATGGTTTCATTGCCGACAACAAAACTGCCGTTTCTCAAATCCACGCCGTCCAGATTTACCGTCAGCTCGGTAACATTCGCGGGAATCTCGGTCAGTGCGTTGAACTCATCCAGCGTCAGGATTGCGCCGTTTTCCACGGTCTCGGTGGAGAGTCTATCCTCTCCCCCGTTGTCCTTCGTCTGTTCGGAAATGCTGGTCGTTTCCGTGGTCGTCTGCTCGGTGTCGTCCTCTGCCAGTGCTGTCGTGCAGACAGAAACTGCCATGGCCAGCGCTAAAGCAAGAGACGCCGCCTTTTTGCAAATGCGTTTTCTCATGTTGCTTTTTCCTTTCCTTATTATGTAAGTTTTACTGCATACCGCCATTGTACCCCCCCCCCATTGCATTCTGTCAATGCACAGTTGATACATTTGTGTAAATTGTGTGGAATTTTTCCCATGCGCACAAAAATCCCGGGCTGGTTTGTGCAAGTTGATGGATTTTGGCTCCCATGTAGGGGCCGGGCATGCCCGGCCCTCGCGTGAAAGGCAGGCGGGCGTCTGCCTAAAAGTCGCGGGCCGCACATGTGCGGCCCCTACATTCTCTGCCCCGGGCAGACTATTGACAACCCCACCATAAAATGCGACAATAAAAACAAAATTACAGCAGGCCCTGCCGGGCTTTTGGTTGAAAATTGCAAAAGCCTGGCACACAACGCTATGGAAAGCCGAGGCAAAAGGCGGTATGGTTAATACAACAGAATCAACACACCGCATACACCGTTACAGGAGGGTACTTATGGCAAAGAACGAATTGGACATTACGACCCTGACCCCGGAGCAGCGCGACGCGCGCCTGGCCCTGGATGTGGAGCGCCTGCTGCGCTTTGGCCGCAAGCACAAGCTCATCAAAGACCTGGACGTTCTGGTAGCACGCAACACCCTGTTGGACCTGCTGGCCCTGGCCGCCCCCAGCGAGGCCAAGCCCCCGAAGGAGGATCCCGCCACCCCCGCCGCCCTGCTGGACGAGATGGTCGAGCTGGCCGCCCAGAAGGAACTGTTCGACGGCGCGGTGAACCAGTACCGCATCAACTTTGAGACACGCCTGATGGGTGCCCTGATGCCCCGCGAGAGCGAAGTCTGCAAAAAGTTCAAGAAGCTCTACCAGAAGCAGGGCGCAAAGGCCGCCACTGACTGGTTCTATCAGCTCTGCGTGGACACTAACTACATCCGCACCGCGCAGATCGCCAAGAACATCCAGTGGAACACCGCCACCCCCTACGGCGAACTGGAAATCACCATCAACCTGACCAAGCCTGAAAAAGACCCCAAGACCATCGCGCTGGAGCGTTTGCAGCCCAAGAGCGGCTACCCGGCCTGTATGCTCTGCAAGGAGAATATCGGCTATGCCGGGCGCATCAACTTCCCCGCGCGGCAGACTCACCGCATTGTGCCCATTACGCTGGCGGGCGAGCAGTTCTACCTGCAATACAGCCCCTATGCCTACTTCCACGAGCATTGCATCATGCTCCACGAGCAGCACAAGCCCATGGAGATGAATAAACAGACGCTGGCCGAAATTTTTGACTTTGTGGCGCAGTTCCCCCACTATACCTGCGGCTCCAACGCCGACCTGCCGATCGTCGGCGGCAGCATTCTGAGCCACAGCCACTTCCAGGGCGGACGGTATGTCTTCCCGATGCAGAAGGCCGATATTGCCGTACCTATGGCAGATATCCGCTATCCCGGCGTCAAGGCCGGCATTTTGAACTGGCCTGTCTCCGCCGTGCGCCTGGTGGGCCGCAGCAGCCAGCAGATGCAGATCGTGGCAAACAACATCCTGACCGCCTGGCGCACCTACACCGACGAGAGCGTCGGTATTCTGGCAGAAACAGACGGCACGCCCCACAACACCGTGACGCCGATCCTGCACTACGACGAGACGGATGGGTTCATCCTGGACCTGGCCCTGCGCAACAACCGCACCAGTGCGGAGTTCCCGGATGGTATCTTCCACCCGCACAAGGAATACCACAATATTAAAAAGGAAAACATCGGCCTGATCGAGGTCATGGGCCTGGCGATTTTGCCCGCCCGCCTGAAGGATCAGGGTGCGCAGATTGCGGAGATTCTGACGGGCCAGCGCCCGAACACGAGCCGTGAGCCGGGCGACACCCTGGCCGTACACGCCGATTGGATCGACGAGCTGATTGCCAAGTACGGCACCCACATGAAGCCCGAAGCCGCCAACAAGGCCGTGAAGGCGGAGATCGGCACGGTGTTCAGCCACGTTTTGGAGAACGCCGGTGTATTCAAGCAGGACGCCCAGGGTCAGGCCGCATTTGTGCGGTTTATGCAGAGCGTAGGGTTTAAGAAAGTGTAAAATCGCATAAGAAACAGGGACATCGACCCGGAAGGGCTGGTGTCCCTGTTTTCGTTGCCTTGTAGGGGCCGGGCATGCCCGGCCCGCGACCTTCCGGCAGGCAGTCGTCTGCCGTACACGCGCGGGCCGCACATGTGCGGCCCCTACAACTCAATGATGTTTACCGTGAAATCCGCCGCACACGACCCGGGAGGGATGAATCCCTCCCCTACGGTTCCTCCCTGTACCCGCACTCCCACAGCACGCCCCAATCGGGTTCTTCATCGATTCCGGCTTCCACGCGGGCCAAATTTGCATTGATAATGCGTTGTTTCATGTTCACGCAGGCCAGAACCGTAAAGCTGACCGCCAGCACCAGAATGGCGATATGCGCCGCCGGGATGGCGCGGAACACCCGCACCAGCGCCAGCACGCACCAGACCGCCAACACGCCGAGGAACCACCCCGCGATGACCCGCCGGGGCGTCAGGCCGTAGAGGACGACATAGACCGCCAGCTTGCCCGCCGCCAGCGCAGCAAACGCCAGCCCGAAGCCGCAGAACACCGCGGCCAGCGCTTTGGGCAGCGGTGCGCGGCCCAGAAAATGCACGCCGGCCAGCACGCCGAAGTTGAGCAGCAGGATTTTTTGCAGCTCCCAGAAGCCGTCCACCGCAAAGGCAGCGGCGTCCGGAGCGCTTAACCCCAGGGGCGCGGCGGCGAACCACTCCCCCGCCTGCACGGCGAAGAACAGCGCGTAAACACCGCAGAGCGCGGCTACCGCTACCGTTGCCGTACTGCGCGGCACAATGCGGGCGTGTTCCAGCGCAGCGGTACATTGGGCCGCCGTCGTGGGCGGTTCGGTGCGGCGCAGTGCGCCGAACACCAGTCCGTACAGCCACGCGCCCACCGGCAGCGACAGTAGAATATACATCAGTGTATCGATATATTTTATATTGTTGAGCAGGCTGTTCCACCAGTCGGCCACACTCTGGCCCAGCGCCGCAAAGTTGGCATCGGCGGCGGCCAGCAAACCCCACGCCGTACCGCAGAGCGCCAGCGTCAGTGCCGCCGTAGCCAGCACGCGCAGCGCCTTACGGGCTTTGATGCGGCCATGCAGGCCGGTTTTCAGCGCAGAAAACACCGTGCGCACCCGCAGGAAGAAATTGCCGAAGGGCAGCCGGAATACCCCGGCCAGGCCATCCAGCAAAACCAGGCTGCCGCTGTACCCCTGGGCCAGCATTCCGCAGCGGGCCAGCACGTACCAGACGGCGAAAATGTGCCACGCCATCCACTGCCACGTGCCCAGCGGGTCCGGCTGATAGCCGAACAGCGGGTACGTCAGCGCCCTGCCGGAATGTACGTCAGCGACAGCGCCAGCCAGCACCCGGCCCAGATCGGGGTTTCCCGGGCGGCGGTGCGGTGGGCCGCCCGGGCGGCACAGTCCACATACACAATGAACAGCGCCGCAAAAACCGGCATTCCCCAATCCGAATATGACTGCGGAAACATCACTCCGCGCAGATAAAAATACGCCAGCGGGTACATCAAAAGTGCATACAGCATAGCGAAACCACCTTCCCGTAGGGGCCGGATATGTCCGGCCCGGTCGTGTAAAATTACGTGGGCGTTTGCGGGTAAGCCGCGGGCCGGGCATGCCCGGCCCCTACCGATTCTCGTCCGGCACAAACTCCAAAATATCCCCCGGCTGGCAGTCCAGCGCCTTGCAGAGGGCTTCCAAGGTCGAAAACCGCACGGCCTTGGCCTTGTTGTTTTTCAAAATCGACAAATTTGCCGGGGTGATGCCGATTTCCTCAGCCAGCTCGCCCGCACCTTTGTGACGACGGGCCATCATGACATCCAAATTGACCACGATAGGCATAGCACCGCCCCCTTAAATCGTCAGATCCAGCTCGTCCTTCATGCGGACGGCCTGTTCAAAAGCGTTTTTCAGCACCCGGACGATGAGCGCCATAAACGCCGCTGCCACGCCCAAAAACGCAAACGGAAGGTAGATGCCCACCCCCGCAGGCAGGCAGAGCACCGCTGCGCCCACGCAGCACCAGCTGATGCGCCGCAGCGCTGTGACGTTGGCGGGCACAAAAATCTGCCCGGCCTCGATGCGGCGCAGGAATTTGTACAGGCTGAACAGCATCCCGAACGCCAGCACCGCGCACAGGTAGCCCAACACCAGCAACACCGGCCCTGTGCGCGGCGGCAGCGCGTGGGCCGTGACCATCCAGCGGGTCAGCCATGGGCCGGATATTGTCATAATGGCGCTGCCCAAAATGGCCGTCGCCACGACCACCCGGGTCAGCGTGATACTTTTGCGGTCGTTCCAATGGTAGTTCATAGGTAGCTCTCCTGTTGCTGCAAATGGTTGTTATTGTAGGGACGGATGCAGGCATCGCCCCCTGCATGTGGCCTGCCCCCGCTTTCATTGTTTGCAGTATACCACGGCGCATATCGTTTTACAAGCATTTTTTTATTGTTTTTCGATAAATTTGTAAAACCTGCAAGATTCATTTGCGTATTGACACAAAATGTTGTATCATAGCTGTGTATCGAAACAAAAAAGAGGGGTGCACCGCATGAAATTACCCTTTTGCCGGGCCGCGCTGCTGGCTGCGGCGCTGGGCGTCTGCCTGGTGGGCTGCAAGCCCGCTGCCACCGATGAGCCTGCTGCCTCCGCCACAGCCGAAACAGCCGAGGTCGCTGCCACGCTGACGCCCACGGCCGCGACGACCGCACAGCCTGTCGCCGCCGAAATCGGGACCGTGCTGCCCGCCACTGAGGACGCGGGCCGCAGCTACCTGGACGAGACGCTGTTTATCGGCGACTCAAACACCGTGCGCTACACGATGTACGCCGACGAAACCGGCACGGCCTTTGCATCGGTGGACAACAGCATCGGTGTCGTCAGCATGGGCGCTGGTGCTATTACCACGCTGAAATGTGAAAAATTCAAGGGTTCCTCCACAATGTACACCGTGCCGGAGGCCGTGGCGATGCTCAAGCCCCAGCGCATCATCATCTGTTACGGCACCAACAACCTGGGCGGCTCGTCCACCGACGCGACCAGCTACATCAAGACCTATTTGCAGGGCTTGCAGGCCATCCAGACTGCGTGGCCCTACTGCGATATCATCGTCAGTGCCATCCCGCCGCTGGACAAACAGCGCGAGAACACCAACCTGACCATGACCCAGGTGGACGCCTACAATGCCGCACTGGTGACAATGTGCGAGGAAAACGGCTTTAAGTTTTTGAACAGCGCCGAAGTCCTGCGCGACGCCGCCACCGGCTGGGCCAAGACGGATTACACGCTGTCCGACGGCGTGCACCTGTCAAAAACCGCCGTTACAGCGTACTTTGACTATGTGCGCACCCACGCCTATATCACCGAGGACCGCCGCCCGCAGCCGTTGGGGTCCATCCCCCAGCCCGACGGCGTCCCTGCGAACCTTATCACCAGCGACCCGATAGCCGTGCGCGGCGCGAAGGTCCCGCTGGAATTTGTCGCTACAAACGGCGGCAAGGTCAGCGGCTCCACCAGCCAGCTGGTCAAGAAAGGCGGCACCGCCAGCGCCGTGACCGCCGTGGCTGACGAGGGCTTTGTCTTTGCGGGCTGGACGGCCAGCTCCGGCGGCAGTTACAGCAGCGCGACCATCAGCTTTACAATGCCCCAGAACGCCGACGCGGGCGGCGTGGTGCTGACGGCGCACTTCAAGGCCGACGCCCACGAGCACGAGTATGTTGAGGTCGAGGGCACCAAGACTGCCGCCACCTGCCTGAAGGCCGGGTCCGCCAAGTACAAGTGCAAAATCTGCGGCGAAGTCGTCGAGAAGGACATTAAGCCGCTGGGCCACGACTGGGATGACGGGGTGCAGAAGGGCGCGGAAATCATCTACACCTGCAAGCGCGAGGGCTGCGGCGAGACGAAGGTCGAGGCCGCCAAGGCCACGCCGTCTCCCTCCCCCTCCCCTACGCCGGTCGTGACGACGGCACCAACGGCAGTGCCCACCCAGGCACCGACGCCGGTGCCGACGGCAGTACCCACCGCTGCGCCGACCGCCGTGCCCGCCACACCCGAGCCAACGGCAGTGCCGACACCGACACCGGAACCGCACACCCATGATTTCCAGCTGATCAGTGACACCACCACCTGCACGGCAGCCGGCACAAAAACCTACCAATGCAGCTGCGGCGAGACAAAAACGGAGGAATCTGCCGCACTGGGGCACAGCGGCGTTGAGCAGCCCGACGGCAGCGTTGTGTGCTCCCGCTGTAACGAGGTTTTGCGGGCCGCACCTGCGCCAGAACCAGTTACGCCGAGTGAACCAACAACGGAAAGTGACACCCCCACCGAGTAACCACCATGTAGGGGCCGCACATATGCGGCCCGCAGCTTTCCGGTAAACGACCGTTTGCCTTCCACGTGCGGACCGGGCATGCCCGGCCCCTACAAGTCCGAATGAAAGAGGAATCCATGTCTGAAACTACCACCCCGCAGCGCCCGAAAAACGGGGCGCTGATACGCCGTTTTCTTCCGTATATGGTCAAATACCGCGGCGTGCTGGCGTTTGATCTGTTCTGCGCCGCGCTGACAACGCTCTGCGATATTGCGCTGCCCACCATCATGCGCAACCTGACAAATACCGTCAGCGCTGCGGCCCTTACCGTGGACGCCGTGCTGAAAATGGCGGCGCTCTACTTCGTATTGCGTGTCATCGACGGCGCGGCCAGCTACTTTATGTCCGGCATCGGCCACATCATGGGCGTACATATCGAGACGGATATGCGCCGCGACGCCTTTGACCACCTGCTGCGGCTGGACCACACTTACTACAATAACACGAAGGTCGGCCAGATTATGGGCCGCATCACCAACGATCTGTTTGACGTGACCGAGTTTGCCCACCACTGCCCCGAGGAATTTTTCATTGCGGGCATAAAGATCGTGGCATCGTTCGTTATCCTCTGCCAGGCCAGTGTGCCGCTGACGCTGGTGGTGTTTGCCTGTGTGCCGCTGATGGGCGTTGTGTCGGTCAAACTCAACCACAAACTGCGGGAGCGGTTCCGCCAGCAGCGATTCCAGATTGGTGAACTGAACGCCACGATTGAGGACAGCCTGCTGGGCCAGCGAGTCGTCAAGGCGTTTGCGGCGGAAGATTTGGAGCGTGAAAAGTTTGAGCAGGGCAACCGTGATTTTGAGAACATCAAGACGCTGGGCTACTATGCCATGGCCGCGTTCAACACATCCACCCGCCTTTTTGACGGCCTGATGTACTTTGTGGTCATCCTGGCGGGCGGTCTGTCCCTTGTGTATGGGGCCATCAGCGCGGGCGATCTGGTTGCCTACGTGCTGTACGTGTCCACGCTGATCGCCACGATCCGCCGCATCGTCGAATTTGCCGAGCAGTTCCAGCGCGGCATGACCGGCATCGAGCGCTTTGCGGAAATCATGGACACCCCCATCGCGATTGCCGACGCCCCCAACGCGAAGGACTTGGAAGTCAAAGAGGGCGGCATCGATTTTGACGATGTGAGCTTTGAGTACCCCGACGACCACAATAAAGTGCTGCGCCACGTGGATCTGCACATCCTCCCGGGCGAGAATGTCGCGCTGGTCGGGCCGTCCGGCGGCGGCAAAACGACGCTGTGCAACCTGATTCCCCGCTTCTACGATGTGACTGGCGGCACCATCCGCATTGACGGCCAGGATGTGCGCAGCGTAACGCTGCACAGCCTGCGCAGTGCCATCGGCGTGGTGCAGCAGGACGTGTATCTTTTCAGCGGCACAGTGGCGGAGAATATCGCCTACGGCCGTCCGGGCGCGACCCGCGCCGAAATTGAGGAAGCTGCCCGCCTGGCTGGGGCTGACGCCTTTGTCCGCGCCTTGAAGGACGGCTATGACACCTATGTCGGTGAGCGCGGTGTCAAGCTCTCCGGCGGGCAGAAGCAGCGCCTCGCCATTGCCCGCGTATTTTTGAAGAACCCGCGCATTCTGCTGTTAGACGAGGCCACGAGTGCCCTGGACAACGAGAGCGAGATTTTGGTCGGCCAGAGCCTGGACAAACTGGCGAAGGGCCGCACAACGCTGACGATTGCCCACCGCCTGACGACCATCAAGAACGCCGACCGCATCCTCGTTTTGGGCAAGGACGGCATTGAGGAAGAAGGCAGCCATGAAGAACTGCTGGCGAAGCAGGGCGTATATTATAGGTTGTGGAATGGACTGGTGAGCGGGGAAACCTTGTAAAACGGCTTCTCCCTTGGGGGAGAAGCTGCTCGCGAAGCGGGCTGATGAGGGGAGATTTACCCCCGCCGCCCCTTACCGGGCAATCATGGCAAGTCCGCCCCTCATCCGGCCTTCGGCCGCCTTCCCCCATCGGGGGAAGGCTTTTTTATTTGCTCCATCATCCTCTTCATATTCAAGCAGAACGTCATCAAATTCGACACCACCATCACCCCCAGGAATCCCATCATGCCATATTTCGGCACAACAAACCAGATGGCTGTGATGCGCAATATCGAGTCCAGCAGCGAATAGCGGAACGTCGCCAGCTGCTCCCCCAGGCCCTTCAGCACGCCGTCCACCATGCTTTCCAGGTACATGAACGGCGCGACAAAGCCTAAAATCTGCACATACCGCCCGACCTCGGCGTCGTGGTAGACGAACTGCGCCAGCGGCGCACCGAGCACCACAAATCCGGTCCCTGCCGCCAGCGAGAATGCGCCGGTCAGACGCAGCATCGTGAAAATCAAGCGGCGCAGGGCGGCGGTGTCGCCCTTAGTGTGGGCGCGGGTGATTTCCGGCATCAGCAGGCCGGACAGCGCCCCCAGCACCGAAAACGGAAAGAACAGCAGCGGCAGCGGCACCCCTTTCCCGCTGCC
>ENA-ORNT01002635-ORNT01002635.1-human-gut-metagenome-genome-assembly--contig:-NODE-2635-length-10930-cov-3.072644_pt1 | contig 10930 bp, 8 predicted proteins | sample MGYA00242120_ERZ509032 | MGnify/ENA primary metagenome ERZ509032 (study PRJEB26280, sample SAMEA2338729) | human gut metagenome | biome: human gut; feature: human-associated habitat; material: faeces...
ATGTTATTTAAAAATCCAATTATTCCGGGATATAATCCTGATCCAAGCATATGCCGTGTAGGAAGTGATTATTATATTGTGAATTCCACATTTGAATTCTTCCCAGGAGTGCCTGTATATCATAGTAAGAATTTGGTTAACTGGGAACTTACAGGATATTGTCTGGACAGGCGTTCACAGTTAGAACTTGAGGACTGTCGTAATTCGGGAGGAATATATGCACCAACAATACGATATCATAAAGGTATGTTTTATATGATAACAACAAATGTTACTGATAAAGGTAATTTCGTTGTTCATACAGAAGATATTAACAGTGAATGGTCTGAGCCAGCGTGGATTGACCAGGGGGGAATTGACCCGTCATTATTCTTTGATGATGATGACAAATGTTATTATTGTTCAACGGGAATAATTGACGGTGTACGTGGAATTGTTGCATTTGAGATAAATCCGCTTACAGGTGTGATATTATCTGAGAAGAAGCTTATAAGTGAAGGTTGTGGTGGACAGTGTCCGGAAGGCCCACATATTTATAAGAAGGATGGCTGGTATTATCTTATGATAGCAGAAGGTGGAACGGAATATGCACATCGTGAAACAATCCAGTGTTCGCATAATGTATATGGCCCATATGAGGCTTGTCCGGATAATCCTGTTATATCGCATAAGGAATATAAGAAATCAGAGATTCAGGCGACAGGACATGCGGATTTATTAGAGGATGAGAATGGCAACTGGTGGCTTGTGTTTCTTGGAATAAGAAGATTCAGCCATGCTTTGCTTCATAATCTTGGAAGAGAAACATTTCTTGCACCAGTAAAGTGGGAAAATGGCTGGCCAGTTGTTGGCTATAATGGCAATGGAACAATTGAGCTTGTAATGGATGCACCACTGCCTGGACTTGATTGTGAAGAGAGTTCTGCCAATATCCGTATTGATAAGCAGTCCGGACAGCCAATTCTGTACGCAGACCACAGTGTGGATATAGATTTTACAGATGAATTGCTTGATAAAAGGCTTCAATATACAAGAAATCCTGATACGTCAAAGTATATATATGATAATAAAAATGCTGTGCTTACACTTAAGGGAACAGATATAACACTTAACACGGCTGGCAAATCGCCAACAATTGTGTCATTTAAACAGCCGGAATTCACGACAACTTTATATGCATGTCTTGATATAGCCAGATGTAATGCAAAAAGATGTGGCGTTGCGGCATATTACAATAACGATTATCACTATGAGATATACATAGGTAATGATGATAATGGCAGGTATATAGGATTTTATAAACATATACACGATATGGGTGTTGAGCTTGAAAGAATTCCCATTAATAATGAAGATTTGAATTCAAAGCTTTTGATAAAAATAGATACAGACAGGGAAAAGTATACATTTTCTTATGCAATAGCTGACACTGCTAATCTTGGTGCAAGGGTGGCATACAGGCAGATAGGTTCAGGACTTAATGCCGGACTTAGCACAGAGGGTACGCGGACAATGACATTTACGGGTACATTGTTCTCGCTATTTGCAGAAAATGGAGATGGTGTATTTAATATAGGGGTAAAGCTTTTAATCAATCCAGATGAGAATTACACATTATAATATAATTATATGAGCTGAGGTTTTGGAGGATTGAGTGAATTGTGTAGCAATGTATCAATCCAGATATATCAGTGAGGGATAAAGTCTCTTTTGCTCCTGAGATTATTATGTTTGTAGATTAATGTATACAGAAAGGGGGTAATTATGGGACATAATAACTGGTCATATTCAAAAATATATAAAGAAATTATACCATATGAGGAATATGGTATGTATGATGTTGCGTGGCACGATGGTATGTCAGCGGCAGATGGACACATAGGGGTAATTACATCGTGTGCACCTTTAAATGACAGCTTTATATTCCAGAATGTTGAGTATATTATGCCGTCAGAAGAGCCAAGATATGTGCCTTTAGAGGTTGGAGGACAGCTGGATGAGGCAAGGCAGTCAGTAATTAATATGGACGATACCTGGGATATACACAACAGAAAACGTACCAATATGTATTGTCATCATCCAGGACACCAGCTCAGGGTGGAATTATGCAGGAGTGCTGATATAACAGATACTAACGCATTAATATCAGAAGCTGCAAAACACCATCATATGACACGAAATGATGATATAAATATTACGGATTATGAACGATATACAGATTTTAACAGGTCTGAGATTGTTGTTAAATATAAGGCAGATGGAAGAACTATAACTAAAAGAACTTTTGCATCCTTGACTGATGATGTTGTTATTACAGAGATTACAGGAGCGAAGGATTTTATCGTTAATATTTCAGTTGATGATTTTGAGGCAATGCATAAGTTTGGTATGGATAAGAATAAACAGGCAACCTCAGAGAGAGGAATGAAGTATTCGCGTTTTGTTAAAGATGATATAGTTGGTGTTGTGGCACATTATCCTTCATTTGAGGGAAGTGAGCTTGCAAATGGAGGGTTTGCAGGTGCAACCAGATTTATTACAGATGGTATAGTCAATATGATAGAATTGAATAAATCAGACAAGGCATATACCTGTATAGATAATATAGTACCAATTATTCAATTGAATAAATCGAACAAGATTATTCTTATAACATATCTTGATTGGACAGATAAGCTTGGCAGGCTTGAAGATTTCCAGTCAGAATGTGAGAGTGGCAGTATATTTGATACAGAGCTTATTAGAAAATGTTTTGCAAAGGTAAATGATAGTTTAGGCACAGCTGATAAAGTGTTTTTTAATAATAAAGAAATTTTCTATGATGCTGCAATCAAAGAACATAGTATTAAAAGTGCTGAAAGATATAACAGGGTATCATTATATTTATACGATAATACTGATTGTATATCTAATAAAAATGATAAAGAAAAGAAATATTGTGATAATGTCTCTAAAGTTGATGAGAATAGTAAATGCACAATAGCTGATAATGAAGATAGGTACAATATATATAATATGGTAGCTAATGAGGAGCTTCTAGATAAGCAGAAAGAAGTTCCAGATATTCTTATTCCGCTTCTTGAAAGAATATATAATAATGCAAGATATGGGCTTATGTCAGGGGCTGGCTATACAGCACCAAGGCTTAATGGACCAGGTGTTGGAGAGTGGAATCTGATGTGGCGTAATGCGTATACCATGGATGCTAATGTTAATATTCAGGTATCGGGAATTAACAGCGGCAATATGTATGAAGCTGGCGTTGGGTATATTTGGTTCGTATTAAGACAGCTTAAAGACTGGGAGATTAATGCTAAAAAGGTATATGGAATGAAAAATGCCCTGTTAGCACCTATCAATACTGACGGACAGAGGGCAATGATGGTTGAGTATGACATTAACTATCCGTTCCAGTATTGGAATACGGGTGCAAGCTGGATGATACTTCCTATAGCAGAATGGGTTGACTGCTATGGTGATGTGTCAATTACAACAACTGATCAAAAGATAATAAAGCAGTATAACAAAGAGGTCTTTAATGTAAAGAAAGATATTCTTATGCCGCTTCTTCAAAAAACTTATAATTTCTGGGAGCAGCTTTGCACACCTGAGTACTTCACAGATATTGAGGGCAATGCAAGATATGAAAAGGGTAAGACACATTTGTTTACTGGTGAGAAGTATCTTATAATTCCGTCATTTTCACCAGAGAACAAGCCGCTTGGCTATAAGAGTGCAATAACAGCCAATGCTTCAATGGATATAGCTGCGGCAAAAGATATTATAGCTATGTATATTGATATGGAAAATGAACTTCAGAATGAAGGATACAAGGAAAGAATTAAGAAGGCTGAAAAGTTAAATAATGAGCTTCCGGATTATCAATATGATGAAAGCGGTGCAATAAGAGAGTGGGCTATGAAAGAGTATCAGGAAAATAATGCCCACAGGCATATAAGCCATCTTTATTGTGCATGGCCGGCATATCAGACACAGCATAATAATAAGCTTGCCAACGCCTGCCGACAGGCTATATTAAACCGTAATAAGGAGAATTCCGGAAAAGATGACACGGCATCACACGGCTGGATTCATAAGGCACTTGTTGAGGCAAGGCTTAAGAATTCAGAGGAAGTGTATAATATATTAAATATGCTTGTGCATAGCGATATATTTTATTCAACATTATTTACCGACCATAATACGAACAGGGCTAAGGGTGTCGCCTGCACAGATACATTATATGGAATAGCTGGAATTATTAATGAAATGCTAGTGTATTCGGATAAGAATACGGTAGAACTGCTTCCTGCATTAAGCAGTAATATACCAGCAGGAAATATAAGCGGACTTTTAACACGCGCTGGTGTGAGAGTTGATTATTTAAGCTGGGATGTTGATAAGAGAAATGTAAAAGCAGACTTAACTGCATTACGGGACACAAGCTTTAATCTTGTGCTTAATAATAAGGCGTATATTGGTGAGGAAAATGAAAGTAAATGCGTTGCAGTTCAGTTAAAAAAGGGTGAAAGGTATTGCTTTATGGGTTGATAGTGAAAATGCGGAAACACCGATATAGTAGAGTGTTTCCGCATTTTTTATTTTATTTGAACTTGAATGTATTCTCAAGTGTCTCCCACTTGGTATCTTTCTCGCTGAAATTAAGTGGGGTTCCGTCTTCAAGCTTGTATCCAGATGGGTCAGCACTGCCTGGATATTTGCCTGTAACCTGTGGCCATTCAATGCCAATGCTTGGGTCGTTCCACGCAAGACCGCCCTCATCACCAGGATGATAGAAGTCAGTTACTTTGTAGCAGAACTCAGCTTCGTCACTTAATACGAGGAAGCCGTGTGCAAAGCCTTCGCTTATATAGAACTGCTTCTTGTTCTCTTCTGTAAGTTCTACGCCAAACCATTTGCCGTATGTCTTAGAACCTGCACGAAGGTCAACAGCAACATCAAATACGCTTCCTTTGATTACACGTACAAGCTTTCCCTGAGGAAATTCTTTCTGGAAGTGTAAGCCACGAAGAACACCCTTAACAGAGCGTGACTGGTTATCCTGAACAAATACCATATCAAGACCGGCTTCGTGCATATCATTCTGATTGTAAGTTTCCATAAAATATCCGCGGTTATCGCCGTGAACAGTAGGTTCTATTATATAAAGTCCTTCAATATCGCAAGGAGTTACTTTAATCTGTCCCATAGTTATTACCTTTCTTTGATTAATCTAAAAATACTGCCACCTGACAGATAAAAATAAATTGTCAGGTTGTATATAAAAATATATTAATTATCGGTTAGAATACATTTTCTCATAGTAGTTCTGGTATTCGCCTGAGATGATAGTTTCCCACCATTCCTTGTTGTCAAGATACCACTGGATTGTCTTCTTTATGCCGTCTTCAAACTTAGTTTCTGGTAACCAGCCAAGTTCGTTGTGGATTTTAGAAGGGTCGATAGCATAACGCATATCGTGTCCCTTACGGTCGCCAACGTGAACGATAAGTGATTCTGGCTTGCCAAGTTCTTTACAGATAAGCTTAACGATGTCAATATTTCTCTTTTCATTATGTCCACCGACATTGTATACTTCACCGACACGTCCTTTGTGAATGATAAGGTCAATAGCCTTGCAGTGGTCTTCAACATAAAGCCAGTCACGGACATTAAGACCTTCACCATATACAGGAAGTGGCTTATCATTAAGAGCATTGGCAATCATAAGAGGAATAAGCTTTTCTGGGAAGTGGTATGGACCGTAGTTGTTGCTGCATCGTGTGATGCTGATAGGCAGTCCGTAGGTTTCGTGATATGCCACCACAAGCATGTCGGCACTGGTTTTTGAAGCCGAATATGGTGAACGTGGCGATAGGGGAGTTTCTTCTGTGAAGAACTTTTTGCCAAATGTCTTCAAATTGTCGCGTCCTTCAATCACTTTCTTTACATCGTCGGCAACGTGCAATGGTTGTGCCTCTTCAAAATCCTTCTCCAAACTGCCATACACCTCGTCGGTAGAGATCTGTAGATATTTCACACCATCTTTATATACGGGGCTTCCCTTCTCATCTTTTCCAACATACCAAGCCTCTCTTGCGCATTGAAGCATGTTTTGAGTGCCTATAATGTTGGTTTCGAGGAAAAGCTTTGGATTGGTGATACTTCTATCAACATGACTTTCAGCGGCGAAATTCACCACATAGTCAATATCGTTGTTTGTGAAAACAGATTTGATGGTTTCGTAGTCGGCAATATCGCTTTTCACGAAAGAAACATTGTCTAATTCAATTTCATCTTTTATCGACGCAAGATTACCAGCATAGGTCAATGCGTCAACGATGATAATCTGAATATCTTCGCCATATTTCTTCAAAAGATATTTCACGAAATTTGAACCGATAAAACCGGCTGCACCTGTCACGAGATATGTCTTCATATTATTTTGCAATTTATTCTATCTTACAAATTTAGTAAATTCTTTTGAGTTCTCCTATTTTTGACCTCTCATTAATCACTGAATAATTTCCAATTCATGTGTATAAAAAATAACAAAGGCGACTCAATGAGCCGCCTTTGCGTTTATTATGCTAATTTGTAATAAATTAGTCTGCGTTGAGGTTTACACGCTTCATGTCGATTGCTGCGAGATCCTTGTTGAATTTCTTCAAGTAGTTAGCAACAGTCATCTTTTCAACGCCATCAGCGTCTACTTCTTGTTCCATGAGCACGTTTTCAGCGAAGAACTTGTTCAAACGACCATTAGCAATGTTTTGAATCATTTGCTCTGGCATGTTTGCCTTCTTGGCTTCAGCAGTTTCTTCCTTGATTTGCTTAGCCTTTGCGAGGTCTTCTTCTGTCATGTAACCCTTGCGAAGAGCTTCTTCCATGTGTTCTTCGGTTTCGCAGTAGTAAGCGTTGAAACCAGCTTTCTTCAAAGCGTTGTCAACAGCCTTCTTTACTTGCTCTGCCTTAGTCTTTTCAACAGCGATGTTGTATTCTTCGTCAATCTTTGCTTGGTCAATTTGGTCGCGGGTAGCAACGATTGGGTTCATTGAAGCCACTTGCATAGCGATAGTCTTTGCTACTTCTTCATCGAGTTCGTTGTTGAACGCTACGATAGTAGAAAGCTTCTTGTTGAAGTGGTTGTAAGCAACAGTTGCTACGCCTTCAACTACAGCGTATTCGCCCATTTCCATCTTTTCACCGGTTACACCAGAGAGAACCTTGATTTGTTCTTCTACTGTTGAATCGTAGAGTGGGAGAGCAAGAACTTCTGCTACAGTCTTTGCACCTGCTGCGATAGCTGCGTCCAAAGTGTCGTTAACGAGGGCAGCAAACTTTTCGTTGTTTGCCACAGGCTCGGTTTCACACTTGATTGAAATCACGGCTGCGAATTTGCCATTAGCTTTTGCCAATGCACGGCCTTCAGCAGCGTCGCGGTCAGCACGCTTAGCTGCGATAGCTTGGCCACGCTTACGAACGATTTCAATTGCTTTTTGCAAATCGCCTTCAGCTTCTGCCAATGCTTTCTTGCAGTCAACCATACCGGCGCTGGTGATTTTGCGCAACTTCTTGATATCTTCAATACTAACTGCCATAATAGTCAATTATTTTAATAAGTTTGTGTTTGATCAATTAAATTATTCAGCTGCTGGAACTTCTTCTGCCTTAGGAGCTTCTTCTGCTACGGCTTTGCGACGTACGCGTTGGCGACGTGGCTTTGCTTCGCCTTCTGCTTCTTCTTCAGCGTCCTTGTTGTCAACCTTTTCAACTTTGCGTTCTTCGAGGCCTTCGTTGATTGCTTCGCAAACGGTAGCGAGAATCAAGTCTATTGACTTAGATGCATCGTCGTTAGCAGGAATCATGAAGTCGATGTTTGCAGGGTTGCTGTTGGTATCAACGATACCGAATACTGGAATACCAAGACGGTTAGCTTCTTCTACAGCAATGTGTTCCTTCATCACGTCGACTACGAATACTGCTGATGGAAGGCGGTTCAAGTCTGCGATAGAACCGAGGTTCTTTTCAAGTTTAGCACGTTGGCGAGTAACTTGAAGTCTTTCGCGCTTTGAAAGGTTGTCGAATGTACCGTCCTTGATCATCTTGTCGATAGCAGCCATCTTCTTCACAGCCTTGCGGATGGTTGGGAAGTTGGTGAGCATACCGCCTGGCCAGCGTTCGATAACGTATGGCATACCTACGGCTGAAGCGCGGTCAGCAACCACTTGCTTTGCTTGCTTCTTAGTAGCAACGAAAAGAACTTTCTTGCCTGATTTAGCGATGTTCTTAAGAGCTGCAGCTGCTTCTTCGAGCTTAGCTTGAGTCTTATACAAGTCGATGATGTGAATGCCATTGCGCTCCATGAAGATGTAAGGAGCCATAGCTGGATTCCATTTGCGTTTGAGGTGACCGAAGTGGCAAGTAGCCTCCAATAATTGGTCAAAACTTGGTGTTTGCATTGTTTGTTTTGTAATTTGTTTACGTTCTACTTAATCAATCCCATAGTAGCCTCCCTTTTCACAAGGGCGAGAGTCTATGAGATTTGGATACTAAACTCTCTTTTTTGTTGTAGAGAAATAGTTGAGCGAATCGTAAAATCGATAATATAATAATGTATATATTCGATTAACGCTTGCTGAACTGGAATCTCTTACGTGCCTTAGGTTGACCTGGTTTCTTACGTTCAACGGCACGTGGGTCACGGGTCATGAAACCTTCCTTGCGGAGTGCTGGCTTGTCTTCAGCGTTGATCTTAACAAGTGCGCGTGCAATTGCAAGACGGAGCGCTTCAGCTTGGCCCTTGTAACCACCACCTTTGAGGTTCACCTTGATGTTGTACTTTTCAGTTGCTTCAAGGGTGTTGAGTGGTTGCTTAACAATGAATTGAAGAATTGGAGATGGGAAATATTCTTCAAGTGCAATTTTGTTGATTGTAATTTCGCCATTACCTTCGCCTACGAATACGCGAGCGACTGCTGCTTTACGACGACCTACTGCATTAATTTTTTCCATACTTCCAATTGATTATTTGAGTTTGTTAATGTCGATTACCTTTGGTTGCTGAGCTTCGTGTGGGTGTTCAGAACCGTTATAAATGTGCACGTTCTTGAGGATTTGAGCACCAAGACGATTCTTAGGGAGCATACCCTTGATAACATGCAAGAACAGTGGGTGCATACCTGGAGTCAAACCCTTGCGTTCTGATTTCTTTTGGAGAATTTCAGGAGTTGCATAGCGTTGACCACCTGGGTAACCAGTGTAAGAAACGTAGATACGTTCAGTCCACTTCTTACCGGTCATTTTCACCTTGTCGGCATTGATGATAATAACATTATCGCCACAATCAACGTGTGGAGTATAGCATGGTTTGTACTTGCCACGCAAAATTTTAGCAACTTTTGCACATAAGCGGCCAAGCACTTGGTCGGTAGCGTCAATTACTACCCATTCTTTTTTTACTTCTTCAGCCTTAACTGAATTTGTCTTGTAACTTAAAGTGTTCACTTTTAAAAAATCCTGATTAATTTGTTAATTAAAAATTCGTAGGCGTAGGTTGAACACGGCCAAATGCTCTGCCTTTTCCCTTGAATAAATAAATTCGGACATAATCGGACTGCAAAGTTACAAATTATTGAACAAATAACAAAAAATCAGCCCTGTATGGGAGGGCTGATTTCTCGAAGATTTATTTTGAAAATAAATAATTAACAAAGTTTAACCTTTTTATAGGACGGTTGTTTTACTTTTTTAGGTCAACTATCACGATTTCTATATTGGCATCACCTGTTTCGCCTTCGCTTTGTGCCATTCTGATGAGCGTGCTGCCGTCTTGACGGGTGAGCAGTCCTGCATTGTTTGGTCGCGCTTCGGATCCGATAAACTTTGGGGCAATTTCTCTCAAAAATCTGTCGGCATCGTCCAATCCGAAGAAGTTTTTGGTGAGAAGAATTGATTTGAGTTTACTGTTTTCAAATTCGAGTTTGGCAGCGTCGAACTCATAACCGTATAACCAAACCTTTTCTGCAATCACAAAGTTACCTTCAGTCCGTGGCTCAATTTGCTCCTTTTTAAACAGGCTTTTGATTGAGTCTGCGCAAGCCGATTGCTCCGTCTTTCCCATTTCGCAACCCCAGTAGGTGCGGTTCAGGTTTTCACCGTATGTGGCGAAGATTGTGGCTAATGCCACTATTGCGAAGATAATGTGCTTCATCTTTTACTCTCTAAATGATGCAATATATAATAATGTGTGATGCTTTGCTTATGGTTCGCGACCTTCAATGATGGCTTCGGTGTCTTTGGCAATCATATATTCTTCGTCGGTAGGGATAACCACCACCTTTACTGCACTATTTGGAGTGCTGATGATGCCTTCGTCGCCGTTGTTCGCATCGTTGGCTGCGTCGTCAATTTCTACGCCCATAAATCGGAGTGGCTTGCACACGTTTGCGCGGGTGCTTGATTGGTGTTCACCCACGCCGCCAGTGAACACGATGATGTCAACACCGCCCATTTCAGCAGCGAATGCGCCTACATATTTAGTGATGCGTTGCTCATACATTTCAAGTGAGAGGATGGCTTTTTCGTTGCCTTGTTTAGCTGCGGCTGTGATTTCGCGCATATCAGAAGATACGCCACTTACACCAGCCAGACCGCTCTCTTTGTTCACCATATTGAGCATATCCTTGCTGCTGAGATTGTGCTTGTCCATCAAGAAAATCAGTGCGCCTGGGTCCACATCGCCACAGCGAGTACCCATCATCAGACCTTCGGTTGGAGTCAAGCCCATGCTGGTGTCGATGCTCTTGCCGTCTTTCACGGCAGTGATGCTGCCGCCATTACCTACGTGGCAGGTGATGATTTTCTTGCCTTTTGGTTCTACGCCAAGGAAGTCGCACACGCGTTGTGACACATAGCGGTGGCTGGGGCC
>ENA-ORNT01002636-ORNT01002636.1-human-gut-metagenome-genome-assembly--contig:-NODE-2636-length-10927-cov-5.532101_pt1 | contig 10927 bp, 7 predicted proteins | sample MGYA00242120_ERZ509032 | MGnify/ENA primary metagenome ERZ509032 (study PRJEB26280, sample SAMEA2338729) | human gut metagenome | biome: human gut; feature: human-associated habitat; material: faeces...
ACCGTCCAGCCGCCGACGCTCGAATACTCGAACGACTGCGGGAAGTGGCCGCAGGTGTACTGACGCTTCGCGCCGAAGAGCTCCGGCGCGTTCTGCAGCGCCTTTTCCAGATCCGGACCGGACATACCGGCCTGCACGGTGATGGTCTGGTCGATCTCGTTGAAGCTGATGACTTTGTTGAAGTTGCGGCGCATATCCAGCGAGATGCCGCCCTTGGTCGGTTCGACGCCGCGGGTGACGCTGCTGCCGCCGCCGTAGACGTACAGCGGGATGTGGTGCTCGGTGGAGTAGGCGACGATCTGCTCGACCTGCTCGCTCGTCTCGGGGTAGAGCACGACGTCGGGCACGCTGTCGATGCGCTTGTGACGCAGACGCAGCAGGTCGTAGGCCGTGGCGCCGTAGGCCACGCTCAGACGGTCATAGTCCGTGGTGGAGAGGTTCTGCTCGCCGACGATCGCCTTGAGCGCGTCGATGTGCTCGGGCGCAAGCTGCACCGGGTGATCGGGCAGCTCCACGGGGTCAAAGCCGGTGTCGTCGGAATATGCCTTGAAGTCGTCGTCCGTCATCTGGAACTTCTCTTTCATGAGCGTGTACAGAGACTCCTTCGGGTATTTGAAGAAGTTCGGGTCGCCCCAGCGGAAGATGGAGCGGTAGCTATTTTCGGGGGCGGGGGTGAGCAGCCAGTTCGGCTCGAATCCTTTGTACGGTTTGTTGCTCATTGTGCAATCCTCCTCTTGACTTGGATCAGTTTCTGATAGATCGGGCGCAGGCGCGGATAGATCTTGCGGTAGGCCTGCTCGTAAATGTCGTTATATACCTCGTGATTCCGCTCGTTTGGCTGGAACGTGTCCTTGACGTGGACCATGGCCTTGGCCGCCTCGTCAAAGTCGGCGAATACGCCCTTGGCCACGAACGCGACCATGGACGAGCCGATGGAGCACGCCTCATGCGTCTGTGAGCGCACGACCGGCAGACCGAACACGTCCGCCGCGATCTGGCAGACCACGTCGCTCTTCGCGCCGCCGCCGCCGATGCGGATCTCATGGATGGTCAGACCCGAGCGGTCCTCCATGATGCGCAGCGCCATGTACAGCTCCAGGCACAGACCCTCGATGATGGCGCGGTAGAAGTGGTAGCGTGTGTGGTAATCGGAAAAGCCGATGACCGCGCCGAGCGAATCCGGATGCAGGATGCCGGCCGTCCAGTACGGCTGCAGGAGCAGGCCGTCGCTGCCGGCGGGCAGGTCGCGGATGCGCTGGTCGAGCAGGGCCTCGGGCGCCATGCCCATTTCCTTGGCGTCGATGGCGTCGGCCGTGCCGAATTCCTTGACGAACCACGACAGCAGCCACAGACCGCGGTAGATCTCGATCTCGGGGTTGTAGTGGTCGTTGAGCACGCCGGGGTAGGCGGGCAGAAACTGCTGCGGCTCGACGTACTGCGTCGTGCTGAACTGGATGGTGGCCGTCGTGCCGAGCGAGATGGACGCCTTGTCGGAATCGACGACGGCAAGGCCGAGCGTCTCACAGCCCTTGTCCGAGCCGGTCGAGATGAGCGGCAGGCCGGCTGGGATGCCGGTCAGGGCGCAGACCTCTTCGGTGACCGTGCCGATGACCGTGCCGGACGGCACGAGGTCGCACAGTTTTTCGTTCGGCACGTCGCAGAAGCAGCGCGTGAGGCTGCCGGGCTTCATCCAGCGGCGGTTTTTGTAATCGAACGGGATGTGTCCGATCTGGTTCGAGGCCGAGTCGATGAGATTGCCCGTGAGCTTGTAGTTGAGGTAGGTGGGCAGCATGACGTACTTGGCGGTCCTGGCCCAGATCTCCGGCTCGTGGCGCATGATCCAGTTGCCGGCCGAGGCGGCGTAGACCACCTTCGCCGTCGGCTCCATGCCGGCGAGCTTAAAGACCATCATGTTCTTGGCAGGCATGGCGCCGTTCGGATCGACGGAGCGCTTGTCCAGCCAGAGGATGATGTCGCGCAGGGGGTTGTTGTTCTCGTCCAGACACACAACGGTGTCGCGGATGACGGTGATCGTCATGGCGATCACGTCCGGCAGCAGGGCATTGCTGCGCGCACACAGCTCGCGGCAGCATTCGCACAGGCGGTCGAAGTAGAAGTCCGGCTTCTGCTCGGCCCAGCCGGGCTCTTTTGAAAAGTAAGGCTCGGCGTATTTGCTCTGGACAACGTCCACGATCCGGCCGTCCGGGTCGACGAGCAGGGCGCGTGCGCTCTGTGTGCCGATGTCGCAGGTCAGCACCAGCGGTTTGCTCAAGTTGATTCCCTCCTATGATATAGTTTGCTCTCTCTCCTATACTGTAAGCGATTTTCGCGCTGATTTCAATCGGGTTTGTGCTTGAGCAGACTGCTCGTGGCGATGACGTCCACGCCGAGGCCGAGTACGTCGGGGATGACCACGTCGCCGCGGCCGATGCGTTCGGTCACGGTCACGGTGCGGATGGCGTCCATGACGTCGAAGATGCGGTCCTTCGGGATGTCCGCCGATACGCGCACCGGCAGCACCGGCGCGTCCGGGAAGGCGGTGCGCACGGTCGAGCAGATGGTGCGCTTGGGCGCAGTCATCTCCGAGATGGCAAACTCCCTGCCGCGCGGGCAGGTGTTGCCGGTGACGGACCAGCCGTCGCCGTCGCGTTCGATTTTCAAGGTGCAGCCGCGCGGGCAGCCGATACAGGTGAGTTCTTTCATGCCTCTGCCACCTCGATCTCAAAGTGGACATCGCTTGCATCTGCGATGCCGAGCTTGTCAAAGTCCAGCGTGAGCTGCTGCATCTCGGGCGGACGCAGGAAGGGATAGCGCCGCGACCAGACCTCATTGCCGTCGATGGTCAGCACCACGCGGCAGGGGCCGAGCACCTCCGCGCTGCGGAAATACAGCGTGACGGCGCTGTTGTCCTGCGTGCGGTCGAGCCGCTGGGGGACGAGATAGCCGAAGTCGTCCGAGATCGTGACGGCGACCTCGTCGCGCGTGTGCGCGGCAAAGTGCGCGGCGCTCTTTCCGGCCAGCTCGCCGGAGGCGGACACGTAGTCCACGAGGTCGTTGACGTGCAGCGCGTTGCCGCACGAGAAGATGCCGGGGATCTCGGTCATGAGCTGCCCGTCGCAGACGGGACCGCGGGTGTGCCCGTCGAGCGGGACGCCGAGCGACTCCGCCAGCTCGTTTTCCGGGATGAGACCGACGGACACGATCAGCGCGTCGCAGTCGATGCGCTGCTCCGTGCCGGCGATGGGGCGCATATGCGCGTCCACCTCGGCGACCTCTACGCCCGTGAGCCGGTCTGCGCCGAACACGCGCGTGACCGTGTGGCTCAGGTGCAGCGGAATGTCGTAGTCGTGCAGGCACTGGTGGATGTTGCGCGTCAGACCCGAGGGGGTGGGCTTGGCCTCGTACACGCCGAGCACCTCCGCACCCTCAAGCGTCAGGCGGCGCGCCATGATGAGTCCGATGTCACCGCTGCCGAGGATGACGCAGCGGCGGGTCGGCAGCTCGCCGAGCAGGTTCGTGAAGTTCTGCGCGGTGCCGGCCGTGAACACGATCTCGGAGCGGGCCGGGAAGGTGGCCGGGTCCCAGGCCACCGCGCCGACAGTGGGCAGCGGCATGCCCAGGGAGAAATCCTTGAGCACGATATGGATGCCTTCCCGTTCAAAGGCGGCCAGCAGGTCCTCTTGAATCACCAGCTTGCGGCCCTTCCGGACGGCCCGGAGAGCGGCCTCATTCACAAGGTTGGCGAGGTCCGCGCCCACGCAGCCGGCGGTGGCCAGCGCTACCTTCTTCAAATTGACGTCCTCGGCCAGCTTGATGTTCCGGGTATGGACCTGAAGGGTGGCCAGACGGCCCGCCAGATTGGGACGGTCGATGATGATGCGGCGGTCGAACCGGCCGGGCCGCAGAAGGGCCTGATCCAGCACCTCGGGCCGGTTGGTGGCGGCCAGAAGGATGATGCCCTTGGTGGGGTCAAAGCCGTCCATTTCGGCAAGAAGCTGGTTCAGGGTCTGCTCCCGCTCATCATTGCCGCCGAAGCGCCCGGAGTCACGGGATTTGCCGATGGTGTCGATCTCGTCGATGAAGACGATGCAGGGGGCCTTTTCCTTGGCCTGCTTGAAGAGGTCACGCACCTTGCTCGCGCCCATGCCGACGAACATTTCGACAAATTCAGAGCCCGACATCGAGAAGAACGGCACGTTCGCCTCGCCGGCGACCGCCTTGGCAAGCATCGTTTTACCGGTTCCCGGAGGGCCGACAAGCAGAATGCCCTTGGGCATCGACGCGCCGATCTCCTGATATTTGCTGGGGTCGTGCAGGTAGTTGACGACCTCGGTGAGATTCTCCTTGGCCTCGTCCTCGCCCGCGACATCGTCAAACTTGATGCCCTCGGCGGACTTGACGTACACCTTGGCGTTGGACCTGCCCATGTTAAACATCATGGAGTTGCCTCCGCCGCCCATCTTCTCCATCATCTTGCGCGACATATACTGTCCCAGCGCGACAAAGATGATGATGGGCAGCACCCAGGCGAGAATGCTGACAAGTGTGGACGTCTGCTCGATCTCCTCACCCGTGGTGGAGACGCCCGCGTCCAAAAGGCGCTGCACCAAACCGTCGTCAGGCACCATTGCCGTCTTGTAGACGGTCTTTTCATCGCTGCTGGTGAAGAGAATGCGGTTGGACTGCTCCTGGATCTCGACCCGGCCGACCTCGCCCTGTTCTGTCATGGTGACGAAAGTGTTGTAGTCGACATCCTTGATCTGGTGCTCAGAGATCCACGGCATGGCGATGAAGTTGAAGAGCATCACAAGCAGCATCGCCACAAAGTAGTAGTACAGCAGCGGCTTTTTCGGGGACTTGACTTCGTTCATGAAAATGCGTTCCTCCGATCATTGAAATTTCCGGCAGGAAATGCATACAAACGGGAAAAACTGAACGTAGCAAAAAGCCGGAGTTTTTGCTACACTGAAAGAAGAGATGGGCGGTCGAAACCGCCCGGAACTTAGATTAGTTTGGAGTATAACACGGGAAAATATCCCTGTCCAGTACCCAAGATAAGAGTTTACAGTTTGGCTACAAGGAGGTCACAGTTATGAAAAAAGCGACAAAGGCGGCTATATTCGTCACGGCTGCGGCGGCACTCTACGGCGCGGCGGCCTACGGCGTGACGAGAACGCTGATGGACGTCGCGATGAAGCGCGAAGCGCCCAAGGCGCTCAAAAATAAGGGCAGCGCCCAGCTCACGGGCGAAAAGCGCGACGAGCCCTACCGTGAGGCGCAGCGCGCCGCCGCGAAAAAGCTTGCGTCTTCGGAAACGGAGACAGTGCTGCTCGAAAACCGCGAGGGCTTGACGCTCGTGGGCCATCTCCGCGAATGCGAAAAGGCCAAGCGCCTTGTGATCGCGTTTCACGGCTGGCGCTCAGCGTGGTACCGCGATTTCGGCCTGCTCGCGGACTTTTTAAGCCGCGAGCAGTGCAGCGTGCTCTATGTGGAGCAGCGCGCGCAGAACGAGAGCGAGGGCGACTACATCGGCTTCGGCCTGACCGAGCGCTACGACTGCGTCGACTGGGCAAACTGGGCAGCCGAACGCTTCCCCGGCCTGCCCGTTTACCTTATGGGCGTGTCGCTCGGCGGGGCGACGGTGCTCATGGCCGCAGGCGATATTCTCCCCGCCGCGGTGCACGGCGTGATCGCCGACTCGGCCTACACCTCGCCGCGTGCGATCTGGCAGCACGTGATGGGGAAGAACCTGCATCTTCCTGTCCGCGCAGCAACCGTCATCGCCGATCTTCTGTGCCAGAAGAGACTGAACGCCTCGTCCGGCAGCTACTCCACCGTCGAGGCGCTCAAAAATACCGATGTTCCGATTTTACTGATCCACGGCGAGGACGACCACTTCGTCCCGCTCAAAATGGCGTTTGAAAACCGCGACGCCTGCGCCGCGCCCTGCAAGCTGCTCGTCGTGCCCGGTGCGGATCACGCGATGAGCTATTACATGGGCCGCGGCGCGTATGAGGCCGCTGTGCGCGCCTTCTGGGAGCATTTTGACAAGTGAGGGTTCCCCCTCACTTGTCCTCTTCTTCCGTTTCAAGGCCCGCAAAGCGTCTGGACGGGCGGTAGATCAGCACGGCGCAGAGGATCAGCATCGCCGTCGCGCCAAGGCTGATGGGATAGACCCACATGACGGTCTGGAACGTCATGCTCGTCGGGAAGACGAACTTGACCCACGCGATGCGGATACCGCACACGCCGAGCATCGTCAAAAGCGCGGGCGCGAGCGAAATGCCGAAGCCGCGCAGATACCCGGAGAGTATTTCGTAGATCAGGCAGAAAACATACGCCGGCAGGATCGTCGCAAGGCGAATATAGCCGATGGCAATGACCTCGGGATCGCTGTTGAAAATGGCGAGCAGCGACCTTGCGCTCAGCAGCAGGACAACGACCGAGACAAATGTCGCGATGGCTCCCTCCAAAAAGCTGAGCTGCATCGTCTTCTTGCAGCGCTTGATCTGCCCTGCGCCGTAGTTCTGGCCGACAAAGGTCGTGCAGGCCTGCGAAAACGAGTTGAGCACGTCGTAGGCGAGAATTTCCACATTGAACGCCGCGCTCGACGCCGCGATCGCCACCGTGCCGAGGGTGTTGATGGCCGACTGGATGACGATGTTGGCGAACGAGAACACCGCGCTCTGCACGCCCGCAGGAAGGCCGATGCTCAAAATGCGCTTCAAGCTCGCGCCGTCGATGCGCAGCGCTTTGCGCTCCACGCGCACGCATTTATCCGTGCGCGTCAGGCGGACGTAGAGCAGTGCCGCGCTCACGGCGTTGGCCGCCACCGTGGCGATGGCGACGCCGTTGACCGTCATATGCAGCACAATGACGAAAAAGAGGTTCAGCAGCACGTTCAACACACCGGAGACCGCAAGCGCCGCGAGCGGCACTTTCGTGTCGCCGATGCTGCGGAAGATCGCGGCCTCAAAGTTGTAGAGCAATATCACCGGCATGCCGAGAAGGTAAATGCGCAGATACAAAAGCGCATAGGGGAACACGTCCTCCGGCACATTGAGAATACTCAAAAGCGGCGAGGCGATGAGCTGACCAAGCAGCGCGACCGCCGCGCCGCCGCACACGGCAAACACAATGGCCGTGTGCACCGCGCGCTTGACGGCATTGTCGTCGCGGCAGCCGATAGCGTTCGCGATGACGACGTTCGCGCCGAGCGCGATGCCGATGAAAAGGTTGACGATGAGGCCGATGATCGGGCCGTTTGCGCCCACCGCCGCGACGGCGACTGTGCGCGCATCGCCCGTGAAGTTGCCGACGATGGCGACGTCCGAGGCGTGGAAGAGCTGCTCCAAGATCGCCGTGGCTGCGACCGGCAGGGCAAAGAGCGGCAGCTTATTCCAGATGGAGCCGTGCAGCATGTCGATCTCATGCTTTTTGACTGTAGTTCCCATGATCTCTCTCATTTCCTTCTGTTTTCCGCTTGACCGAGCACCAGTATAGTGCCGCCGCGGCAAAATGGCAAATGTTTTTTGCGTGACCGCCCTGTCAGCATTGACAGGACGGTCGTTTCGCTGTAATATAAGGCCCGCTGACGGCAAATTTCCCAAAAATATGAGGATTTTTTATGGATTATTACCTTTTGACCGATCTGGCCGCGCGCGTCGGCTATCATCTGGCGCTCAGCGGGGCGGAGACGTTCCGCGTCGAAGAGACGATACGCCGCATCATCGGCGCCTACGGCATTGAATGTGAGGCATTTTCCATCCCCAACTGCGTGATGGTCAGCCTCGAGGCGGCCAACGGCAAGCCTTTGATGGTGATGAAGCGCGTCGACTTTCACGGCAATGACCTCGAGTCGGTGGAAAAGCTCAACGCGCTCTCGCGCCGCATCTGCGCCGAAACGCCTGACCCGAGCGTCGCCGCGCAGTGGCTCGACGAAACGCTCAAGGGGCGGCGGCACTACTCGGTGCCCGTTTATTACCTGGGCAATTTCTGCGCCGCGGCGGGCTTTTGCCCGGTGTTTGGCGGCACGCTGCGCGACAGCCTGTTCGCGGGCCTTCTTGGCCTCATCATCGGCTTTGTCTCGCGCCAGATGGACAGGCGCGAGACGAACCCGTTTTTCAGCACCATCGTCGAGGCGTTCGCCATGGCGGTGCCGGCGTATCTCGCCGCGGGCTTCCATCTGGTCGACTATATCGACTTTGTCATCATCGGCACCTTAATGATCTTGGTTCCCGGCCTTCTCATCACGACCTCCATGCGCGACATCATTTACGGCGATACGAACTCCGGCATCAACCGCATCGTGCAGGTGCTTCTCTCGGCGTTCGCCATCGCGCTCGGCACGGCGGCGGCATGGCGCGTCACGTCCGGCGTATACGGGCTGACGGTCGCGTCCGGCTCAGCGAGCTATCCCGCCTGGGCACAGGCCGTGATGATCTTCGTCGCCTGTACGGGCTTTTTCATCCTCTTCAATGTGCACGACTGGGGCAGCATTCTCTGCGCTCTCGGCGGCGTGTTCACATGGATGACGTACCTGCTCTGCCGTGATCTGGGCATGAGCATTTACAGCATGAATTTCTTCGCCGCCGTCGTTTCGGCGCTGTATTCTGAGCTTATGGCGCGCTCGCGCAAATACCCCGTCACGTCGTACCTCGTCATCTCGCTCCTGCCGCTGGTGCCGGGCGCGGGCATTTACTACACGATGAGCCTCGGCCTGGGCGGCGATGTGCAGACCGCGGTGCACAAAGGACTTGAGACCGCGGGCGTCGCGGGCAGCATCGCCGTGGCGATCCTGCTGGTGTCCACGATCTTCCGCCTCGTCACCGCGCAGAACGGGAAAAGCAGAAAGTAGTGTTCGAAAAGTAAAAACTGCCGCCCAAAGGCCCCCTGCTGGTAAGACAGTAAAACTCAAATTTCTTGGAACAGGCATGATCTCGGTCATGCCTGTTCCGCTTTTAGCAGCTCATCCACGGGAATGTAGCCCACAAGGTCGTACTCGATATGTACCTTCTGCCTGCGCTTGCCGCTGGACTTGTCCGGTGCATCTACATAGACCGCCTTCACAAGCTCTCTGAGGGCATAGGGGGTCAGCTCCGTGAGGGTGCTGTTCCTCTTTACCCGCTGAACAAACTGCTCTATATTCTCTGCCTGTTGTTCCTGTTCATGGATTTGCTGTTGCAGACCTTTGACCTCGGCTTTGAGGTCTTTTTGTTCCTCGGTATAGTTTCTGCTCATCATGGCGAAGCGTTCATCGTCCAGCCGACCGGCTACATTGTCCTCATAAATGCGGATGAAAAGACGGTCAAGCTCTCCGATTCGCTTCTCAGCCTGTGCCAGCCGCTTCTGATACAGCCGCAGCGATTCCTCGCTCTGTATACGGAGCTTTTGCTCCATTTCAGAACGGAAATACGCCTCATAGCGAGTGACTACCGATACGACCTCCTGAATGTGCTTCCAGACGATCTGTTCCAACACAACGGCACGGATATAATGTCCGCTGCACTTATCCTTGTTGACTCGATGGGTGGAGCAGATGAAAAAGTCCTGCCGCTTTTCAAAATAGCTGGTGGTGGAGTAATAGAGCTTTTGCTTGCAGTCGTTGCAGAACACCAAGCCGGAGAACATATTGCTCTTGCCGGTCGCTATCCTGCGATGCCGCTGCTGCCTGATCTCCTGCACCTTATCAAAGACTTCCAGAGAGATGATTGCCGGGTGGGTGTTATAGAAAATCCTGCGATTCTCCATCGGATTTTCCCGCTGCTTTTTGTCCCAGATGGAGTTGGTGTAGGTCTTGAAATTGACCGTGCAGCCTGTGTACTCCATGTATTCGAGAATATAAGCAACGGTGCTTTCGTGCCAGCGATACTCATTCTCCGGCGTCTGATGCGGTGTTTTTCTGCCCTCCCGTTGTTTGTAGGCAGTGGGGTTCAGCACCCTTTCCTTTTCCAACAGAGCCGCGATCTGGCTCGGCCCTTTTCCCTCCATACAGAGCGCGAAGATCCGCTTCACGACCTGTGCAGCTTCCTCGTCAATCACCCACTTCTTAGGATCGTCAGGGTCACGCTTGTAGCCGTAGGGAACGTTGGTGGTCAAGCGCTCTCCGCGCTCCCCCTTTGCCTTGTTGACGGCACGGATTTTGCGGCTGGTATCTTTGGCAAAAAACTCGTTAAACCAGTTCTTGATGCCCGCAATGTCGCTGTCGGTGCTGTTGGGATCAATGGTGTCAAAGTGGTCGTTGACAGCAATGTACCGAACGCCATACTGAGGAAACGTGTAGTTGATATAAAGCCCTGTCAGCGAGGAATTACGACCGAGTCTTGAAAGGTCTTTCGTAATCACCACTTCCACATGACCGGCTTCAATTTCCGCAAGCATCTTCTGAAAGCCGGGGCGGTTGGAAAAATCCACGCCGCTGTACCCATCATCAATAAAGAACGTCGGGTTCGGAAAGTGCTGAGATTTTGCATACTCCATTAACATGATCTGCTGATGCTGTATGGAGTTCGACGGGTCATCCTTGCCGCCTTTTTCTTTGGTGTCCTCCACGGACAGTCTGCAATAAAGCGCTGTGATTTTGTCGGTTGCCCTTAACATATTGTTGTCCTCCTTCGGTGGGGCAACTGCTTGAACAGGATTGGATTTTTGGTTTATATCAAGAGAAACGTCGTTACTCATCGGCGTCCTCCGTGATACCGTTTTTATCATCGGCAGCGTTCTGCTCCATAATGCGTCTGAGCTTCTTGTCGAGGGTTTCCGTACCCTCATAGCTGCCGGTTACCGTGTATTCCGTGCCGCCATGTTCCTCCACAATTTTGATGTCTGGCAGCCAAAAGGCGGACGGATTTTTCACCACGATGTTGCCCTTTGCATCGAAAGAAAACTCCCTCTTGGGGGCATCGTCGGGGCGCGGCTTGACCTTGGC
>ENA-ORNT01002640-ORNT01002640.1-human-gut-metagenome-genome-assembly--contig:-NODE-2640-length-10914-cov-3.378580_pt1 | contig 10914 bp, 9 predicted proteins | sample MGYA00242120_ERZ509032 | MGnify/ENA primary metagenome ERZ509032 (study PRJEB26280, sample SAMEA2338729) | human gut metagenome | biome: human gut; feature: human-associated habitat; material: faeces...
GCGCCATCGTCTGGCGCAGTTCGCGCTCGGTCAGGCCGATGCGCTCAGCGGGGAAGGGCTTTCCCCCGGCGCGCAGCAGCGCGAGATATACCAGGGCGCAGCGCCCGTCCTTTTCCTGCAGCAGCTTGTCCGCTTCCTCGATCGGCAGCGACAGGCAAACCGGCCGCGACAGCGTAAATTCGGCTTGATCCATGCAATTACCCCTCGGGTCGATAGAAATTCATGATAGATTCACATTATAGCATGAAAATTGACTTGTAGCAAGAGCAGCGCCTGTGTTATAATGCGATATGTATGACTATAACTAGGAGTGGGTCTATGCTGGAATTGTTGGCGCCTGCGGGCAACCTCGATGCCGTCATCGCGGCGGTGCAAAACGGGGCGGACGCGGTGTATATGGGCTTTGGCGACGGGTTCAACGCGCGCCGGAGCGCGGATAATTTCACACGGGAGTCGTTTGCAAAAGCGGTGCGCTACTGCCACATCCGCGGCTGCAAGGTCTACGTCACGCTCAACACCCTCGTGGGTGACCGCGAGATGGAGTCCGCCGCCGCGCTCGCGCAGCAGGCGTCGGACGCCGGGGCGGATGCGATCCTCGTGCAGGATCTGGGGCTTGCGCGCGTGCTGCGCGACGCCCTGCCGGATATCCCGCTGCACGCGAGCACGCAGATGAGCATCCACAACCTCGCCGGAGTCGAGGCTGCGGCCGAGATGGGCATCACCCGCGCCGTGCTCTCGCGCGAGCTCTCGCTCGAGCAGATCCGCTTCATCTCGCAGCACGCGAGCATCGAGACCGAGGTCTTTGTGCACGGTGCGCTGTGCTTCTGCTATTCCGGTCAGTGCTATATGAGTGCGCTCATCGGCCGCCGCAGCGGCAACCGCGGCGCGTGTGCGCAGCCGTGCCGTATGCAGTACAGCATGGGCGGCCGCATGGACGAGTATCCGCTGAGCCTGCGCGACAACTGCCTGGCCGGCTACCTGCAACAGCTTGAGGACGCGGGCGTCGCCTGTGTGAAGATCGAGGGGCGCATGAAGCGGCCGGAGTATGTCGCCGCCGTGACGGAAATATACGCGCGCCTTCTGCGCGAGCATCGCACGCCGACGAAGGATGAGCAGAAAAAGCTCGCCCTCGCCTTCTCGCGCGACGGCTTTACCGAGGGATACTACCGCGGTGTGCGCGGACGTGAGATGTTTGGCACGCGGCCCGAAAATGCAAGATGGCCCGAGGACTGGTTCAGCGAGATTCGTGCGCGCTATGAAAAGGAAAATTTGCGGCTTGTGCCGCTCACATTAGAATGCACCATCCGCGCCGGAGAGCCGATGCACCTGACAGCCGAGGACGCAGACGGCCATGCTGTGACCGTCACCGGCGCAGTGCCCGAGGCGGCGCGCAGCCGCGCCGTCACCGCGGAAGAGGTCGAAACGCGCCTCAGGAAAACCGGCGGCACGGCGTTTTCGGCGGCGCATTGCACCATCACACTCGACGGCGGCCTCGCCGTCAGCGCGGGCGCGCTCAACGCCCTACGCCGCGAAGCGCTCGCGCAGATGGAAGCGCAGCGCACCGCCGTGCCGGAACGCCGCGTATTCAACTTTGTCCCGCCGAAAACGGTCAAAAACAGCGCGGACAAGCCGCTTTTGACCGTCTCCCTCCACAGGGCCGAGCAGCTGAGTGAGGAACTGATCGCGCTTGCTCCCGCGCGGGTGTATGTGCCCGTCGAACTACTGGCGCAGCTTGACCTTGCGCCCTATCGCGGCAGAACGGAGTTTTTCGCGCTCTTGCCGCGCATCTACCGCACGCAGGACGAGCCTATTTTGCGCGCGCTGCTCGAGGACGCCGCCAAAAAAGGCGTCACGGGCGTGTCGCTCGCCAACCTCGGCCACCTGCCGCTCGCGCGTGGACTTGATTGCAAGCTGCACGGCGCGACTGGGCGCTGAACCTCTACAACTCCGCCGCGCTCGCTTTCTGGAAAGAACAGGGACTTTCGAGCGCGTGCGTCTCGTTCGAGCTGCGTGACGCGCAGATTCGTGACCTCAGCAAGTGTCTCCCGTGCGAGGCCATCGTCTATGGCCGCCTTCCCCTGATGCTCACGGAAAACTGCCTGAATGCGAACGCGTTCGGCTGTCGATACTTTACCGAGCGCCCCGCCTCCGTTCCCTGCGACGGCGCGTGCGCAAGCGCCCCCGAGCTCACCGACCGGCGCGGCGAGCACTTCCCCGTGCTGCGCGCGTGGGGCTGCCGCAGCGAGATCGAGAACGGAAAGATTCTTTATCTCGCGGACAAATCGAAGGACTGGCAGACGCTCGGACTGCGCTTTGCTCAACTCCGTTTCACGACCGAGAGCGCCTCTGAATGCGTCCGCGTGCTGCGCGCGTATCAGGGCGAAACAGTCGAAGCGCCGGAGAATATCACCCGTGGTCTCTTCTATCGCGGCGCAGAATGAATTCCAAATTGTAATTTTTTATCTTGATTATACTTTTTATTATCAAATAGTGAGGCAATATCATGGCAATCGTTTTGGCATCTCAATCCCCGCGCCGTCAGGAGCTGCTCGCCCGCATCGGCGTGGAGGACTTCAAAACGCTCTCGCTCGACATTGACGAGAGCTATCCGGAAGGTCTTTCTCCCGAGGACACGGTGCGTTACATTGCAAAGAAAAAATGTGACGCTGCCGCCGCGCTCTGCGCGCTTGACGATCTCATCATCACGGCGGACACGATGGTCTTTTTGGGCAATGACCGCCTCGGAAAACCGCGCGACGAGGAGGACGCGCTGCGCATGCTGCGCGCGCTTTCCGGCCGCGCTCACACGGTCTGCACGGGCGTGAGCGTTCGCCGCGGCGCGCAGGAAGAGCGCTTCGCCGTGTCCACGCGCGTCTTTTTCCGCCCGATGACGGATGACGAGATCCGCGCCTACATCAAAACCGGCGAGCCGATGGACAAAGCCGGCGCCTACGGCGTGCAGAGCCGCGGCGCGCTCTTCGTCGAGCGCATCGACGGCGACTTTTTCAACGTCATGGGTCTGCCCGTTGAGCAGCTTGGCTTAGTGCTCGCGCGCTTTGGCGTCAAGCTCCTCTAACCTCTCCCCTGCCCTACGATGAAAGGAGGGTAAGCCTTGAAAGAATTTTTCCGTCAGCACGGGCTGCGCATTCTGGCCGTCGCCGCGGCGGTCGCCGTGGCATTGAGCCTTTTGACCTACTTTTCCTCGACGTCCTCGGTGCTCGAAAACATCGCGGGCGTGCTGACGTACCCGTTCCGCGCCGCCGCCACCGCCGTGAGCGACTGGGCGGCCGACAAGCGCCAGTATTACGAGGACACGACCACACTCAAGGAGGAAAATGCGGCGCTCAAAAAAGAGATCGCGGACCTTCGCGCCCAGCAGCGTCAGGCGCAGGCCGACAGCGAGGAAAATAAGCTCCTGCGCGAGCTTTTGAAGCTCCAGCAGCAGCGGCGCGACTTCACGTTCGTCTCCACCGCCGTGCTCGCCCACAGCGAGAGCAGCTGGACGTCGTCGCTGTCTCTCAACCACGGCACCGATCAGGACATCGCCGTGGGCGACTGCGTCGTCAGCGCCGAGGGGTATCTCGTCGGCGTCATTTCCGAGGTCGGCCTCAACTGGTCGACAGTGCTGACCGTCATCGACACGGACACTGAGCTCGGCGCGCGCATCTTCCGCACCGGCGAGGTCGCCGTGGCGGAGGGCGACTTCTCCCTGATGGGTCAGGGCAAACTGAAGCTCTCGTACCTCACGTCGGACGACGAGGTGCTCATCGGCGACCAGATCGTCACGTCGGGCCTTGGCGGATATTACCCGAGCGGCCTTGTCATCGGTTCGGTCGAATCGCTCCAGACCGGCGACGACGGCCTTGCCCGCTACGCGGTCCTCGCGCCCATGATGGACTTTGCCGCCCTGACCGAGGTGTTCGTCATCACGGACTACGACATTGTCGACTGAGGGAGGCGCGCATGAATCTCACCCAAACCACCGCGCTTAAGTGGACGTTTTACGCGCTCGCCGCCGCGGCGCTCTTTTTCCTGCGGCGGCTGCTTCTCGGGTCGATGGCGTTTTTCGGCGTCATCCCCTTTCTGCCGCCTGTGATCCTTGCAGTCATGGCGTCGTTTGAGCTGCCGCGCTCAGCCGTCATCGCGGGCATCGTCTTCGGCGCGCTGTGCGACCTTGTGGTCCCCGCGCCATTCGCGTGTCTCTATACCATTGCATTCACGCTTGCGGCGCTGCTCATCTCAACAGTTGTCAGTAATTTGTTGCAGCAGGGCTTTGCCCGTGCGCTGCTCTCGACCGTGCTGGCGTTTCTGCTTGTCGATCTTTTGCAGGCATTCGCTCTGCTGCCGCGCAGCGGCTCTACCGCCATTTTGCCGATGCTGCACCTGTTCGCGCGCGAAACGGCGCTCTCGTGTCTGCTGCTCGTGCCGGTGTATCCGGCGCTGCGCGCCGTGCGCCGCGCCTTCCCCGACTGATTTTCCCATTTTCCCCCAAGCCTCAAGGAAAGGAGGCCGCTATGGATCCCAAACGCTTTACCCGCCGCCTCGTTGCGCTCGGCGCGGCGATGTTTCTCTGCGCACTCGTGTTCGTCGTCACGCTGTTCGACGCGCAGATCGTCAACGGCGACGATTATCTCGCCCAGTCCATCCGCACGAATGCCAAGTCCGAGACTGTCAAGGCCTCGCGCGGCGTCATCACCGACCGCAACGGCAAGGTACTCGTGTCGAACCGCGCGGTCTACACGCTGAATTTTGATTCCTCACTCGTCTCTTCCGACGAGCTCAACGACGCGCTGCTGCGCGTCATCGACCTGATGAACGCGCAGGGCGTTGAAATTAAGGACACGCTTCCGCTCGCCAGGACCTCGCCCTACGCCTACGACACCGCGAACGGCAGCGCGAAAACGCTCGTCAAATACCTCGTCTCGCTCAAGTGGATCAATGAAAAGAACGTCGGCGACGACGGCCTCCCCACTACGCTGACAGGCTCTGCGCTGTATCTGAAGCTGCGCAGCGAGTACGGGATCGACAAAACGCTCCCGAATTCCACGGTGCGCACGCTCATCGGGCTGCGCTACTCCCTCGCCTCCGCCAAGATGAACGGCTCCACGACCTTCGAATTTGCGAGCGACGTGGATGTTTCGCTCATTTCCCTCATCAAGGATGGCAACTATGCCGGCGTGCAGGTGGATACCTCGTCCGTGCGCGTTTACGAGACCGACTACGCCGCCCACGTCCTCGGCTACACCGGCAGCATTCAGGACTGGGACGATTATAAGGATAAGGACGGCTACACGCTTGCGAGCACCGTCGGCATCTCCGGCGTGGAAAATGCGTTTGAAGACTATCTCCACGGCAGCGACGGCAAGCGCCTTGTCACGCTCAACGAATCCGGCAAGATCACCGGCGAGCTCTACTCTGTCGAGCCGAAGCCCGGCTCCACCGTGGCGCTGACGATCGACATCGACTTTCAGGCACAGGTGGAGGAGGCGCTCAAAAATACCGTCTCTTCCATGACAAAATCCGACGGCATCGACCGCGGCGCGGCCGTGGCCGTCGTGCAGGTCGGCACGGGCGATGTGCTGGCGCTCGCATCCTATCCGACCTATTTCCTCTCGACGTTCCGTCAGGACCTTGCAGAGCTCTCCACCGACCCCTTGCAGCCGATGTGGAATCGCGCCACGCAGGGCAAATACGCCCCCGGCTCGACCTTGAAGCCGCTGACGGCCATCGCCGCGCTCGAATCCGGCGCGACGACCGTGCGCGAAAAGATCTACGACTCCGGCAAGTGGACGTACCCCGGCTACTCCGCGAGCTACACCTACTGCTGGAAGCGCAGCGGCCACGGCTCGCTCAACGTCCGCGGCGCGATCATGAATTCCTGCAACTATTTCTTCGCCGAAATGGGCTACCGCATGGGCATGGACACGCTGCGCGAGTATTATGCGAAATTCGGCCTCGGCGCGCCGACCGGCATTGAGATCGGCGACACCGCGGGCCGCCTCCCCTCGCAGAACGAGGGCGAGAACCTTGCCCCGTGGGCGGCGTTCGGTCAGGCGAATCAGGAATACTCCCCCCTCCAGCTCGCAAACTACATCGCGACGCTCTGCGGCGGGGGTGACCGCTACGCCACGCACCTTTTGAAAAACGTCCGCTCCAGCGGCTCCGGCGCGCTCGAATCCGTTTACGACGCCGAGCCGGTCGAGACGATCGCCATGAGCAGCGAAAATCTCTCCGCCGTCCTCGCCGGTATGCACGACCTCGCGACTGACGGCGCGGTGTCGCAGTATTTCAAGGACTGTATCGTCGACGCCGCGGCCAAGACCGGTACGATCCAGACCGGCGACACGAAGAACAACAACGGCGCGTTCGTCTGCTTCGCCCCCTACGACGATCCGCAGATCGCCGTCGCCATCGTCATCGAAAAGGGCGGCTCCGGCGCAGCGTTGGCCTCCACCGCCGTGCAGGTGCTCAACGCTTACTTCTCCAACACGTCCGCGTCCTCTGCGATCACGGGCGAAAATACACTGCTGGGTTAAGCGCACCGTTTCGGCGCGCTTTTGCCTGTTTCAGCCGCTTTATTTGGCAGAAAGGGATGTGTTATGTCAACTAAATGGTTTGATCCGCGCGATCTTCTCTTCAAATCTCCCTTTGGCGCGGTGCCCTGCGGCGCCGATGTCTCGTTCTGCTTTCGCCACGAGCGCGGCGCAGCGGTCACGCGCTGTGAGCTGCTTGCTCACGGCGAGTTTGCCGACCAATGGACGACGGTGGAGCTTACTCCCGCGCAGGAGGACGGCTACGTCGTCTATCGCGGCATCTTCACCGCGCCGGATGACGTGGAGCTCGTCTGGTACCACTTCCGCCTCTCGTGGGCGGACGGCGGCACGAGCTGCTACGGCAAAAACGGTCTCTGCGCGTGGGACGCGGTCGAGCCCTGGCAGCTCACGGTCTACGACGACACACACAAAACGCCCGCGTGGTTCGGCCGCGGCGTGACGTATCAAATCTTCCCCGACCGCTTCCGCCGCGCTAAATCTCGTGATGCTGCAGGCCTTGTCGGTCCGCGCACGCTGCACGAAAATTGGGACGAGCTTCCCGAATACCGCCCGAACGCCGAGGGCGAGATCACGTGCAGCGACTTTTTCGGCGGTGACTTGCAGGGGATCACGGAAAAGCTCGACTACCTCGCCTCTCTCGGTGTGACGACACTCTACCTCTGCCCGATCTTCGAGGCCTCGACCAACCACCGCTACGACACGGCCTGTTATGAGCGCATTGACCCGCTGCTCGGCGATGAAGCGGACTTCCGCACGCTCTGCGCGGAGGCGAAAAAGCGCGGCATCTACGTGATGCTCGACGGCGTCTTCAACCACACGGGGCGAAAGAGCGTCTATTTCAACGCCGACGGCTTTTACGACGAGCTTGGCGCGGCGCAGGGCGAGCAGTCGCCCTATTACCGCTGGTACAGCTTCCACCCCTTCCCCGACGAGTACGACGCCTGGTGGGGCATCAAGAACCTGCCCGCAGTCAACGAGCTGGAAAAAAGTTATGTTGACTACATCATCGAGGGTGATCATTCCATTATCAAGCACTGGCTGCGCGCGGGCGCATCCGGCTGGCGGCTCGACGTCGCCGACGAGCTCCCCGACGAGTTCATTGCCAAAATTCGCGCAGCGATGAACGAGGAGAACCCCGACACTTATCTTCTCGGCGAGGTCTGGGAGGACGGCACGACGAAGATCGCCTACTCCCAGCGCCGCAAGTACCTGCTGGGCCGCGAGACGAACGGCCTGATGAACTACCCGTTCCGCACGGCGCTGATGGCCTATTTGCTCGGCGGCGGCGCGGAATACTTTCGCGACAGCATGGAGGAGCTGCGCGAAAACTATCCTGCGCCCGCGTTCTACGGCGCGATGAATTTCCTCTCGACCCACGACACGCCAAGGCTTTTGACGATCTTAGGCCTCACCTCCCCTGCGCCGCAGACGCGCGACGAGCGCGCGGTCTATCAGCTCAGCGATTCCGACCTTGCGCGCGGCATGTCGCTCCTCAAGCTCGCGGCTCTGATCCTCTACACCTTCCCCGGCTCGCCGATGCTCTACTACGGCGACGAGGCCGGCATGCAGGGCTTTGAAGACCCGTTCAACCGCGGAACCTACCCGTGGGGACGCGAGAATGCCGAATTGGTGCAATACTTCCAACAGCTCGGCGCGCTGCGCAAATCGCACGAGGCGCTGCAAAGCGGCACGATCGTCTACCATGCCGCGCAGGGCCGCGCGCTGGCGTTCTCGCGCCGCACGGAGCACGACCACTGCCTCACGGCAGTCAATGCGGGCAACGAGCCCGTCACGCTCACCCTTCCGTGGGACGGCACGCTCGCCGAGGACGCCCTGTCCCATCAGGAGTTCTTCTGCGGCAACGGCCTGCTCCGCCTGACGCTCGAGCCCTACGGTACGATGCTGCTGACCCAGCCGCAGGAGTGATTTGTTTCACGTGAAACACTGATTTCAGGTCATGGTAAAGGTCAGCGCCTTTACCATGACCTTTTTCTGTCCTCAGCACTGCCCCAGCGGTGATACCCCATCACCGGCCCAAACAGGGGCAAATCAGGACGTAAAGGCCAGTGCCTTGTCATGTTTCACGTGAAACAAATTTGCAAAATTTGAGCTTCCCTGTTGAAATTGAGCCGTTTTGTGCTATACTGAACAAGAATGAAAATGGATCAATGCTTCTATGACTAAGGTGGGTGTTTTTTTGGCTAAAATCGTTGCAATCGTCAATCAAAAGGGCGGCGTCGGCAAAACGACGACCTGTGTCAACCTGACCTCCTCCCTCAAGGAGAAAGGCAATCGCGTCCTGCTGTGTGACTTCGACCCGCAGGCCAACTCCACCTCCGGCATGGGTGTGGACAAGGCGGCCTCGCGCGGCGTTTATGACGTGCTCATCAACGGTGCGGACGTCATGGCCAGCGTGGCGCACACGCGCTACGGCGATGTGCTCCCCTCCTCGAAAGCCTTGGCGGGCGCGGGTATTGAGATGATCGACCGCGAAAACCGCGAATTCCTGCTCAAGCAGGCGCTCGATATTCTCTCGCCCAATTACGACTTTATCCTCATCGACTGCCCGCCGTCGCTCGAACTCTTAACGGTCAACGCCCTCTGCGCCGCGAATTCCCTGATCGTTCCTGTGCAGGGCGAATATTTCGCGCTCGAAGGCCTGTCCGACCTGATGCACACGGTGCGCATGGTGCGCCGCAGTCTGAATCCCGGCCTTGAGCTCGAAGGCGTGCTGCTCACGATGTTCGACGGGCGCACGAATCTCGCCCTCCAAGTTGCGGAAGAGGTCAAGCGCTACTTCCCCGGCAAGGTGTATTCGACCGTCATCCCCCGCAATGTGCGCCTTTCCGAAGCGCCGAGCCACGGCAAGCCGATCAACTACTACGACCGCACCTCCCGCGGCGCGGAAGCGTACAGCGACCTCGCCAACGAGTTTTTGAAGCAGAACCGCTGATACATTAAATATAAGGGCGCATTCCGCCCGCTTCATCCCACAGAAAGGAGAAGTTTCCATGGCAAATGCAAACCGCGGGCTCGGCAAGGGGCTCGGCGCGCTGCTGGGCGACGCCGCCCTGCGCACCGACACGTCCGACAACCTCTACCTCCCCATCTCGCAGATCGAACCCTACGCCAATCAGCCGCGCCGCCACTTCGATGAAGAGGCTCTGCAGGATCTGGCCGATTCCATCCGCGAGCACGGCATTATCCAGCCGTTGACGGTCCGCCGCCTTTCTTCCGGCTACTATCAGATCATCGCGGGCGAGCGCCGCTGGCGCGCCGCGCGCATCGCCGGTCTTGCCGAAGTGCCCGCCATCGTCATCGAGGCGGATGACCGCAAGATGACCGAGCTCTCGCTCATCGAAAACCTCCAGCGCGAAGACCTTGACCCCATCGAAGAAGCCGAGGGCTACAAAACGCTGATGGACAACTACCATCTCACGCAGGAGGAGGCCGCCGAGCGTGTCGGCAAGTCCCGCTCCGCCGTGGCAAACAGTCTGAGATTGTTAGGGCTTTGCCCTGAAGTGCGGCAAATGCTGCAAAACGGCGACCTCTCCGGCGGTCATGCCCGCGCGCTGCTGCCGCTCAAGGCCGATTTGCAGCTCGACGCGGCAAACCTGATCGTCAAGCAGGGTCTCAGCGTCCGCCAAACCGAGGCGCTCGCCAAGCGCCTGAGTAATCCCAAGGAAGAGCGCAAGCCCACGAACGACGAGCTCATCGCCGAGAGCTACGGCCGTCTGGCCGCGCAGGAGCTCAGCGATAAGATCGGCCGCCGCCCCACCGACCTCATCCTGTCCGGCAAGAAAAAAGGCCGCATTGAGCTCGACTATTACGGCATCGACGACTTAAACGATCTGCTCGAAGCGCTCGCCGCCATCAAACGCAGAAAGAACGGAGACGAATAACCATGTCCGATTTGATTCACGAGGGCCCCAAGGACCCGAACAAGCCGCCCGTGCCCGGTGAAGAAAAGCCCACCACCGAGCGCGAGCGCATGAAAAAAGTATATACTTACGTTGCGATCCTCTTCACCGTGGCATTTTTGCTGATTTTGTGGACATTTCTCATGAATCAGCGCAGCATCAACGAGATCAAGGACGGCAACACCGCCCTGCAAAGCACCTTACAGCAGAACGACTCGCTCGAAGCGCACATCGCTGAGCTTGAAGAGCAGCTTGCGACCGCGGAAGAGGACAAAAAGGCGCTCGACGAGACCGTCGGCCTTCAGTCCAACCAGCTGCGCGCGCTCGACTGGCTGCTTGAGATCGAAAACGCCTACAACACCGGCGATCTCGACGCCGCGAAAGATAACATCCGCTCATTCGAGGAGACCGGCACGGTGGAATTCCTGCCCAAGGAGCCG
>ENA-ORNT01002641-ORNT01002641.1-human-gut-metagenome-genome-assembly--contig:-NODE-2641-length-10912-cov-4.323017_pt1 | contig 10912 bp, 5 predicted proteins | sample MGYA00242120_ERZ509032 | MGnify/ENA primary metagenome ERZ509032 (study PRJEB26280, sample SAMEA2338729) | human gut metagenome | biome: human gut; feature: human-associated habitat; material: faeces...
GCGAGAAAGAACGTGGCGACATGGGCGGCTACCACCTCATCGTTTCGTTCGACGTAGTCCTCGTTGAGGCTGGTTCAGCTAAGCTCCAGGTAGTTAAAGCCGTTAAGGAAGCTTGCGGTCTGGGCCTGAAGGAAGCTAAGGATCTCGTTGACGGTGCTCCCGCTACCGTTAAGGAAGGCATGTCTAAGGACGAAGCTGAGGCTCTTAAGAAGGCCATCGAGGCCGCTGGTGCCAAGGTAGAGCTGAAGTAATTTTGAGCTGACAAGCGTTTCATGTCGCACAAAACATGACGCTTATTGATATTATGGTTAGAATCTGCTAAGTAGGCGGGTTCTAACCTTTTTGTGTCTTTAAAACTTTTAGAAACATAACACCCTTTTAATATCTTCTAATGGCTGCAAAAATTGTTGACAACAGAGTAAATTTTGCCCGCGTGCATAATCCGATGCCTTATCCGGATTTCCTCGACGTGCAATTAAAGTCGTTTAGAGACTTCCTTCAGTTGGATACACCTCCTGAGGAACGCAAGAATGACGGTTTGTATAAGGTCTTCTCTGAGAATTTCCCCATTACTGACACAAGGAACAACTTCGTGCTCGAGTTCCTCGATTATTATATCGACCCGCCTCGTTATTCTATCGACGAGTGCTTGGAGCGTGGCTTGACCTATAGTGTTCCTTTGAAGGCCAAAATGAAATTGTATTGTACTGATCCTGATCATGAGGACTTCGGTACATTTATACAAGACGTCTTTCTGGGCACCATTCCCTATATGACCAGCAATGGCACCTTCGTTATCAATGGTGCCGAGCGTGTCGTGGTATCACAGTTGCACCGTTCACCTGGTGTGTTCTTCGCACAGGGTGTTCATGCAAACGGTACCGTGCTTTATTCAGCACGTATCATCCCGTTCAAGGGCTCGTGGATTGAGTTTGCTACCGACATCAACAATGTGATGTATGCCTATATCGACCGTAAGAAGAAGTTGCCCGTAACAACCCTTCTGCGTGCCATCGGTTATGAAACTGATAAGGACATCTTGAAGATCTTCAACTTGGCCGACGAAATCAAGGTCAACAAGAAGAACATGAAGGCTGCCCTGGGCCGTAAACTGGCCGCACGTGTGCTGAAGAGCTGGAACGAGGACTTTGTTGATGAGGATACGGGCGAGGTAGTATCTATCGAGCGCAATGAGGTTATCATGGAGCGCGAGACTGAGCTTACTGAAGACAATATCGAGGATATCCTTGAGAGCGGCACACAGTCAATCTTGTTGCACAAGGATGCTGACGCTGCAAACAAATATGCTATCATCTTCAATACCCTGCAGAAAGACCCCAGCAACTCGGAGAAAGAGGCTGTGCTGTACATCTATCGCCAGCTGCGTAACGCCGATCCGGCCGATGATGCCAGCGCACGCGAGGTGTTCCAGAACCTGTTCTTCTCTGACAAGCGTTATGACCTGGGCGAGGTAGGCCGCTACCGTATCAACCGCAAGCTGGGATTGAATACCGACTCGGATGTGCGTGTGCTGACGAAGGATGATATTATCGAGATTATCAAGTATCTCATCCAGTTGGTTAACTCGAACGCTTCTGTCGACGATATCGACCACTTGTCAAACCGTCGTGTTCGCACCGTTGGCGAGCAGCTTAGCAACCAGTTCTCAATTGGTCTTGCACGTATGAGCCGCACCATCCGCGAACGTATGAATGTGCGTGACAATGAGGTGTTCACTCCTACCGACTTGATCAATGCTAAGACTATTTCAAGCGTCATCAACTCGTTCTTCGGAACGAACCCATTGTCGCAGTTCATGGATCAGACCAACCCCCTGGCCGAGGTTACTCACAAGCGTCGTCTTTCGGCTCTTGGTCCTGGCGGTTTGTCGCGTGAGCGTGCTGGCTTCGAGGTGCGTGACGTTCACTATACACACTATGGTCGTCTGTGTCCTATCGAGAGCCCTGAGGGACCGAACATCGGTCTTATTTCTTCGCTCTGTGTATATGCTACTATCAACGACCTCGGCTTCATCGAAACTCCGTATCGTAAGGTTGTTAACGGCGTAGTTGACCTGAAGAACGAAGATGTGGTTTATCTTACCGCTGAGGAAGAGCAAGATCACATCATCGGTCAGGGTAACGCTCCGCTGCGTGCCGATGGCACTTTCATCCGCGACCTCGTTAAGTGTCGTCAGGATGCCGACTTCCCCGTTGTGCCGCCTTCAGATGTTGACTTGATGGACGTGGCTCCGCAGCAGATTGGCTCTGTTTCGGCTGGCCTTATTCCTTTCTTGGAGCACGATGACGGTCACCGTGCATTGATGGGATGTAACATGATGCGCCAGGCTGTTCCTTTGCTGCATAACGATGCCCCTATCGTAGGTACTGGTATTGAGAAGCAGGTGTGTGAAAACTCGCGCACAATGGTTACTGCCGAGGGCGAGGGTGTAATCGAATATGTTGATGCCACTACCATCCGCATCCTTTACGATCGCACCGACGACGAGGAGTTTGTAAGCTTCGAACCGGCTCTGAAAGAGTATCGCATACCGAAGTTCCGTCGTACCAACCAGAACATGACCATCGACCTTCGTCCTATCTGTGTGAAGGGTCAGCGTGTGAAGGCTGGCGACATTCTTACCGAGGGTTACGCTACCGAGAATGGTGAGCTGGCATTGGGCCGCAACTTGCTCGTTGCTTACATGCCTTGGAAGGGTTACAACTATGAGGATGCTATCGTATTGTCAGAGCGTATGGTACGCGACGACGTGCTGACTTCTGTTCATGTTGACGAATATTCACTCGACGTACGTGAAACAAAACGTGGCGTTGAAGAATTCACCAGCGATATTCCTAACGTAAGCGAAGAGGCTACCAAGGACCTCGACGATAACGGTATTATTCGTATCGGTGCTCGTGTTGAGCCCGGTGATATCCTTATCGGTAAGATTTCGCCCAAGGGTGAGAGCGATCCTTCACCTGAGGAGAAACTGCTGCGCGCTATCTTTGGCGATAAGGCTGGCGATGTGAAGGACTCTTCATTGAAAGCCAATCCTTCACTGAGCGGTGTGGTTATCGACAAGAAACTGTTCTCGCGTGCTGTTAAGACACGTGAGTCGAAGAAGCAAGATAAGATTATCCTGGCTAAGATTGACGAGGAATATGAGGCTAAGAACAACGACCTCAAGGACATCCTTGTTGACAAGCTGCTCACCCTTACTGAGGGCAAGAGCTCTATGGGCGTAAAGGATTACAGCAATGCTGAGATCATTACAAAGGGTAGCAAGTTTACTGCCACCAACCTCAAGAACCTTGAGTATGACGGCGTTCAGTCGAACGGATGGACTGAAGATGAGCACACCAATGGCTTGATCCAGAAGCTTATCATGAACTACATACGCAAGTATAAATTGCTCGATGCTGAACTGAAGCGCAAGAAGTTTGCAATCACCATCGGCGACGAGCTGCCCTCAGGTATCCTGCAGATGGCTAAGGTGTATGTGGCTAAGAAACGTAAGATTGGCGTAGGCGATAAGCTGGCTGGTCGTCACGGTAACAAGGGTATCGTTTCTAAGATCGTTCGTACAGAAGATATGCCGTTCCTTGAGGATGGTACTCCTGTCGACTTGGTATTGAACCCGCTGGGTGTGCCCTCACGTATGAACTTGGGTCAGATCTTCGAGGCTATCCTCGGTGCTGCTGGCCGTAAGCTGGGCGTGAAGTTTGCTACTCCTATCTTCGATGGTGCTAAGCTTGAAGACCTGTCTGAATGGACTGACAAGGCTGGATTGCCCCACTTGTGCTCTACACACTTGTATGATGGCGAGACTGGCGAGCGCTTCGACCAGCCGGCTACGGTGGGTGTAACCTACTTCCTTAAGCTGGGACACATGGTTGAGGATAAGATGCACGCACGTTCTATCGGTCCGTACTCACTCATCACTCAGCAGCCCCTCGGCGGTAAAGCACAGTTTGGTGGACAGCGTTTTGGTGAGATGGAGGTTTGGGCACTGGAGGCCTTCGGCGCCAGCCACGTGCTTCAGGAAATCCTTACCATCAAGTCAGACGATACCGTGGGCCGCTCGAAGGCTTACGAGGCTATTGTCAAGGGCGATCCTATGCCTACTCCTGGCATCCCTGAATCGTTGAACGTGTTGCTGCACGAGCTTCGCGGTTTGGGTCTGAGCATCAAACTTGATTAATCCACACACACCCTAAATATTAAGATTAGATATGGCTTTCAAGAAAGATACAAAAGTAAAAAATAATTTCACTAAGATAACCATCGGCCTTGCATCGCCCGAGGAAATCTTGGAAAACTCGTTTGGTGAGGTTACCAAGCCTGAAACCATCAACTATCGTACCTATAAGCCTGAGCGCGATGGTTTGTTCTGCGAGCGCATCTTCGGTCCTACACGCGACTATGAGTGCGCCTGCGGCAAGTATAAGCGCATCCGTTATAAGGGTATTGTGTGCGACCGTTGTGGTGTAGAGGTTACTGAGAAGAAGGTACGCCGTGAGCGTAGCGGACATATCGAGCTGGTGGTGCCCGTGGCACACATCTGGTATTTCCGTTCGCTGCCTAACAAGATTGGCTATCTGCTCGGTATGCCCACCAAGAAGCTCGACGCTGTTATCTACTACGAGAAGTATGTAGTGGTTCAGCCCGGTGCTCTTGCTGGTCGCACCAACGAGGATGGCGAGGAAATGAATGGTTCGCACTGCATGGACTTGCTGTCTGAGGAGGAGTATATCGACATCCTCGACAACAAGCTCGATCCCAGCAATGCATATCTTGAGGATAACGACCCCAACAAGTTTATCGCTAAGATGGGTGCCGAGGCTGTTTACGACCTCTTGGCAAACCTCGACCTCGATGCTCTGTCATACGAGCTGCGCGACCGTGCTAACAACGACTCGTCACAGCAACGTAAGACCGAGGCGCTGAAGCGTCTGCAGGTGGTAGAGGCTTTCCGTAGCAGCAAGGGTGTGAACAAACCCGAGTGGATGATCATGAAGATTATCCCCGTTATTCCGCCTGAGCTCCGTCCGCTCGTGCCCCTGGATGGTGGCCGTTTCGCTACTTCTGACCTTAACGACCTCTACCGTCGTGTTATCATTCGTAACAACCGTTTGAAGCGATTGGTTGAGATTAAGGCTCCTGAGGTAATTCTGCGTAACGAGAAGCGTATGTTGCAGGAGGCTGTTGATAGCCTCTTTGACAACTCACGCAAGTCGAGCGCTGTGAAGAGCGAGAGCAACCGCCCCTTGAAATCGTTGTCTGACTCGTTGAAGGGTAAGGCTGGTCGCTTCCGTCAGAACCTCTTGGGTAAGCGTGTCGACTATTCTGCACGTTCGGTTATCGTTGTAGGTCCTGAACTGAAGATGGGCGAGTGTGGTTTGCCTAAGTTGATGGCTGCCGAGCTGTATAAGCCGTTCATCATTCGCAAGCTGATTGAGCGTGGCATCGTGAAGACGGTGAAGAGCGCCAAGAAGATTGTTGACCGTCGCGAGCCTGTTATCTGGGATATTCTTGAGAACGTGATGAAAGGCCATCCTGTATTGCTCAACCGTGCTCCTACACTGCACCGTTTGGGTATCCAGGCCTTCCAGCCCAAGCTTATCGAGGGTAAAGCTATTCAGTTGCACCCGCTGGCTTGTACTGCGTTCAACGCCGACTTCGACGGTGACCAGATGGCTGTTCACCTCCCCCTGAGCAACGAGGCTGTACTTGAGGCACAAATCCTCATGCTGCAGAGCCACAATATTTTGAACCCTGCCAACGGTGCTCCTATCACTGTGCCTTCACAGGATATGGTGCTCGGTCTTTACTATATCACCAAGTTGCGCCCAGGTGCTAAGGGCTCTGGCTTGACCTTCTACGGCCCAGAAGAGGCCCTGATTGCCAATAACGAAGGCAAGTGCGACTTGCACGCTCCTGTAAAGGTTATCGTTAACGACCTTGTGGACGGCACCATTCAGAAGCGCATGGTTGAGACCTCTGTAGGTCGTGTGATTGTCAATAAGATTATCCCCGACGAGGTAGGCTTCTTCAACGACATCATTTCAAAGAAAACGCTGCGTGGCATCATCTCAAGCGTAATTAAGGCTGTGGGTATGGCTCGTGCTTGCGAGTTCCTCGATGGCATTAAGAACCTTGGTTACCATATGGCTTATGTTGCAGGTCTGTCGTTCAACCTTGACGACATCATCATCCCGCCAGAAAAGCAGTCGATTGTTGATCGTGGTCATGATGAGGTGCGCCAGATTATGGACAACTATAACATGGGTTTCATCACTGAGAACGAGCGTTACAACCAGGTGATTGATACATGGACACACGTGAACAACGACTTGGCCACCGTCTTGATGAAGGAGATGACCGAGGCTGACCAAGGCTTCAACGCTGTATTCATGATGCTTGACTCAGGAGCCCGTGGTTCAAAAGACCAGATTAAGCAGCTCTCGGGTATGCGTGGTTTGATGGCTAAGCCTATGAAGGCAGGTGCCGAAGGCCACCAGATTATTGAGAACCCAATTATCTCTAACTTTAAAGAAGGTATGTCAGTGCTCGAGTACTTCATCGCTTCGCACGGTGCCCGTAAGGGTCTTGCCGATACCGCTATGAAGACAGCCGACGCCGGTTACCTTACACGTCGTCTTGTAGACGTATCGCACGACGTAATCATCTCTGAGGAGGACTGTGGTACGCTGCGCGGACTTGTTTGCACAGCACTCAAGAACGGCGATGAGATCATCTCTTCACTCTCTGAACGCATCCTCGGCCGTGTATCAGTACACGACGTTATACATCCTTCAACAGGCGAGGTGCTCGTACATGCCGGCGAGGAAATCACCGATCAGGTTGCCAAGGCCATCGAGAACTCTCCTATCGAGAGCGTCGAGATCCGTTCGGTACTCACCTGCGAGAGCAAGAAGGGTGTCTGCATGAAGTGTTACGGCCGCAACCTTGCCACACAGCGCATGGTACAGCTCGGCGAGGCTGTGGGCGTTATTGCAGCCCAGGCTATCGGTGAGCCGGGTACACAGCTTACACTTCGTACATTCCACGTCGGAGGTACGGCTTCAAGTGCTGCTGCAGACAGCTCAATCACTTCCAAGTACAACGGAAAACTCGAGTTCGAGGAGCTCAGGACAATCGAGAGGGTTCTCGATGACGGCACAAAACAGCTTGTTGTTGTCAGCCGCACCACAGAGCTCCGCATCATCGACGAGAACACCGGTATCACCTTCTCTCAGTACGATGTGCCTTATGGCTCAATCCTTTACAAGAAAGACGGTGAAACTGTCAAGAAGGGAGACCTCATCTGCGAATGGGACGCCTACAACGCAATCACCATCATCGAGACCGACGGTGTCGCACGCTTTGACGGTATGGTTGAAGGCGAGAACTTCCGCGAGGAGGTTGCCGACGAGTACTCACTCAATCGTGACAAAGTCATCATCGAGGGTCGTGACAAGACCAAGAACCCGAGCGTTCTCATCGTTGACGAAAACAACGAAATCAAGAAGCAGTACAACCTCCCTGTAGGGGCTCACGTTATGATTAACGAGGGCGACAATGTGAAGGTTGGAGACATAATCATCAAGATTCCTCGTGCAATCGGAAAAGCAAACGATATCACCGGAGGTCTTCCTCGTGTCACCGAGCTCTTCGAGGCCCGCAACCCGTCCAATCCTGCAATCGTTTCAGAGATTAACGGTGAGGTCATTATGGGCAAGGTCAAGAGAGGAAACCGTGAGATTATCGTGCGCAACAAGTCCGGTGTTGAGAAACGCTATCTCGTTCCGCTCACCAAGCAGATTATGGTTCAGGAGAACGACTATGTCAAGGCAGGCATGAGCCTCTCTGACGGAGCCGTTTCACCGACAGACCTTCTCCGTATTCTCGGTCCTATCAAGGTTCAGGAGTACATCGTCAATGAAATCCAGGAGGTTTACCGTCTGCAGGGTGTGAAGATTAACGACAAGCACTTCGAGATTATCGTACGTCAGATGATGCGCAAGGTTCAGATTGACAATCCTGGCGACACTGAGTTCCTTCAGGAGGAGCTCGTCGACAAATGGACGTTCATGGACACCAACGACAACATTTACGGCAAGTTCTATGTTGTCGAGGCCGGTGATTCACAGCGTTTCGAGACAGGCCAAATCATCACTGCAAGGGAACTTCGTGGTGAGAATTCCTCTCTTGAAAGGCAGGGTCTCAAGCCTGTGGTTGTCCGCGAGGCAAGACCTGCTACAGCAAGCCAGGTTCTTCAGGGAATCACACGTGCTGCGTTGAAGACCAACAGCTTCATTTCAGCAGCTTCATTCCAGGAGACAACCAAGGTGCTCAGCGAGGCTGCCATCCGCGGTCGTGTGGACTACCTTGAAGGTCTTAAGGAGAATGTCATCTGTGGTCATGCCATTCCGGCAGGTACCGGTCAGAAGGACTTCCAGGAGATACTTGTGTCACCTGTGGTGGAGGCTCAGCAGACTGACTTGTCAGAATTGTAGTCGGGGCGCCCTCTAAGATATTACTAAAGTGGCTCGATCAAGAAATTGGTCGGGCCATTTTTTGTGTTTTGAAATATTTGGATTAACTTCGTGGGGTCAAGAGGCTGTTCACAGCTTCAAATGTTTGAAAGTGCAATAACCCACAATGTCTGTTATGCCGGTAAGAAAACTCTCGAAATTCTCAATAGTCATACTTTCGCTTTGCGCCGTACTTTTTGTCGGCGGAATCGTTTCAATATGTATCATCGATGATGACGCCACGCAGAGCCGTCTCGCCTTTCAGACCTTTGAGGTCGCGCTGATGATATTCCTCACCTTTGTCCCCGACATCCTGCACAGAATCATACACATAAAGATTCCTCACCTGATGGAAGTCATATTCGTGGCCTTCTGCTTCTGTGCGCTGATTCTCGGCGACGTTGCTGACTTCTACGGAAGGTTCGGGTGGTGGGACTCGCTTGAACATGGAATGTCCGGAGTGCTTCTCGGAATCCTTGGCTATGCAATCATAAACACATTCAATAGTGTCGAGGGCAGCAAGATTAAGTTCTCGCCTGTATTCGTGTCGCTTTGGGTCGTGTGCTTCGCCCTTGCTTTAGGAGCAGTATGGGAGATAATGGAGTTCATAACGGACGGTTTGTTCGGACTTAACTCCCAGCAATACCTCACTACTCCGGGCACATTTGACAATGCCGTGCCGCTTGAAGGACATGAGGCTCTTCGTGACACGATGGAGGATCTGATGCTTGACTTTGCCGGTTCGCTCATCATCTCGGTAATAGGCTATTTCGACCTGAAGAAGCAGCGCAAGGGCATTGCTGCTCTCACACTTGACACTGACGACACAGAGGCATCCACCGCGGCTATTTCCGTTCCGGGAATAGATGGCGCGAAAAAATAGATTTCACTTTATTTGTAAAAATATCTACCTTTGCTTCGCCGGCTTTCCTTTCGGGATTTCCGGCGGAACTCTAAAATAATGAACATAGCTCTTGTTTCAGTAACCCGAAATCTGGACAATTTCCTGTTTGCGCTGAAACAAGTGGCGACGGTTCACGCAATAGGCGTGAACTGCGTCGCTGCTTGCAGGTGCAACAAAGGCTGTCCAGAGCCGCGGGGTACCTGTGCGCAGGAATGCAGTTCGCGCTTTCTTGTGTCTGTGGCTTGACTCCGGTCGGGAAATGACAGCCCCTGCGGTGGAATGTCTTTTCCATCGATGTCTATCAGCTTATAAGTTTTTTACCATAGGGTCAGCCGTTCTGACCTGTCCGGGCTAAGGAGATTTCAAATTTTCTCAGGATTCTCAAATCCCTTAGCCCTTTTTAAAATCCGGACTGCCGAACGCAAGTCTTCTATGGAAAGTTCTTTCTCGGAAATGTCCCTTTCGAGAGATTTATTCTTCGCCTGATACTCTGAGAGCGCGTCTTCGGCAATCCTCAGGCGGTTGGTCAGATAGGCGTTCTGTGTCATATATGGCACTTCCTCATCTTCCAGAACATCGTGAATATCAGTCATCGGTCCGAGGAAGAGAGCCTCTTCGCTGAGTCCGAGAGCCTCTGCAATCTTTCCGACGACAGGGCTTATCAGAATCGTACTTCCTTTCTCGATATTTCTGTAATGCGTTTCAGATATTCCGATTTTCTTTGCCATTTCTTCCTGCGTGTAACCCTTGGCTTTTCTGAAGTGTCGTATGTTCTTTTTAATGGAACTGTTATTCATTCCGGCCAATCGTTTCAGTACGGCAAAATTATAACAGAAAATAATACAAAAACCGCAACTGATACTTTTTGTTCGCAAGTATTTGTTGCGGTTTTATATAATTTCTCTGGTAGCAGGGTATGTGTGGAGTCTCAGAAGAGATGCTTCTTGCTGGTGGTGGCTACAAATTCTTTGAGGTAGAACGGCTCGAAGTAGGCCACGTCCCGGAAGTGCCTTTCGCTAAGTTCACGCTCAGCCGGTTCGAGCATCGCCGAGGCCTTCGGGCAAGTCTGGATGAAATGTGCGTTCGGGTGAGTGAGCGTGTCTGTGCACTTCGCGGCTCCATCTCCGATGAAGAGAACCGGTCCCTCAGCGAGGATGTCGCTGAAACTGTCGCCGTCGATGATTTTTGCCTCGGTGTCAGTGACGCGCGTGCCGTTTCCTTCGAATATGGCCGTATAGACTTCCATCCGGCGCGCATCTATCATAGGGACTATGTATTTGAATGCCAATTTATCATCATCTCTCTCCAGCTGAAAGCCGTCCGACGTATGCTTCTGGAGCGCTTGGTTGACAAGTATCTCAAGCGTTCCTACGCTAAGCAGCGGAATCCCGGCCCCGAAACATAATCCCTTGGCTGTGGAGACCCCAACCCTGAGTCCGGTGTATGAACCGGGTCCCTCGCTTATGCA
>ENA-ORNT01002646-ORNT01002646.1-human-gut-metagenome-genome-assembly--contig:-NODE-2646-length-10903-cov-4.586652_pt1 | contig 10903 bp, 9 predicted proteins | sample MGYA00242120_ERZ509032 | MGnify/ENA primary metagenome ERZ509032 (study PRJEB26280, sample SAMEA2338729) | human gut metagenome | biome: human gut; feature: human-associated habitat; material: faeces...
GCCCATCCACGACGGTACCGAGCTTGCCGAGGATCGCGGCAACGTGCTCTGGCGGCTCGATCAGGGTGAGCTTCTGCGCTTCTCGCACGAGAATCCGGATGTCAAGGCGCTCTACAAGGACTACCTCGGCGCGCCGCTTGGCGAAAAGTCGCACCACCTGCTGCACACCGACCACAACGCGTGGCAGATGCCGCAGAAAATGCTGTAAGGACGCAAAAAAACTCCGTATGAGATTTCTCATACGGAGTTTTTTTATTGCTGAATTTTATCGGGTGTACGTGCCGTACTCACTGATGACGGCGCAGAGCTGACTGAACGCCTGCTGCGCGTCGCCGTCGATCTTGTAGGCGACGGCGCGGTTGGCGTCGTCGTAGATGAAGCCCTCGTCCCAGTTGAGGTACAGGTCGTGCTTCTGTCCGTCTTCGGGGATCCACCAGACGGTGACATAGTTCTCGTTCTGGGTGAAGCGGGAGAGCAGCGATGTGGGCAAACGATAATAGCGCTGCACCGAAATTTCAGACATGGCGCTGCGCAGAGCCGCGGCGGCCTCGCTGTCCGGATAGCCCTCTACCCGGCAGTCGCCGGTGTCGAACGTGCCGTAGCCGTCCGGCGTGGGAACAATGGTCGAAATGCAGAAGAGTCCGTCGACGCGGGCGGTCTCAGGCGCGGGGATCAGCTCGCCGAGCGGCTGCGCACGGCGCGGCAGCAAAAAGATAGCCACGACGAGCAGCATCGCGGCGACGGCGATGAGCACGGTTTTTCTCTTTTTATCCATGGGGTTCTCCTTTCCAAAATCAAGCTTGCTTTTTGCCGTTCAACAGGGGAGAGGGGAATCGCTTTCTAATAGTTTACCTGATCAAGAGCTTTTTGACAAGCCCTTCCTCGGGCGTGACGTAGAGTGTGCGGTAATTGTCGTAGGTCACCATGCCGGGGCGTGCGCCCGCGGGCTTTTTGACGAACTTCACGGGGCAGTAGTCGACCGGGACGCTGCTGCTCTCCTTCGCCTGCGAGAAGTAGGATGCGAGCATTGCGGCCTCGCGCAGATCATCGTCGCTCGGCGTGAGTCCCGCGCAGCGCAGGATGACGTGCGAGCCGTGAATGTGCTGGGTGTGGAACCAGTAGTCGCGCTTGTCGGCCTTTTTTGTCAGCTGGTCGTTCTGCACGTTGCTGCGGCCGACGAGGACCTCAAGCCCACTCGAGGTTTTGAATGTGCGCGGGGCGAAGGCGCGCTTGAGCTCCTTTTTGCCGCTCGACTTTCGGATATAGTTCGTCTCCTGCAATTCGCGGCGGATCTCGTTGAATTCCTGCTCAGTCTCCGCCTGCGAAAGCTCCTGCAAAACGCTTTCCAAGTACGCGCGTTCGTTTTCCGCCTTTTCGATCTGCTCGCGCAGGTGGAATTCGGCGGTCTTGAGTTTGTTGTACTGCTTGTAGTTTTTCGCGGCGTTCTGCTGGGGGGAGAGCAGCGGGTCGAGCGGGATGTCGATGGTTGGACAGCCGTCCTCATAGTAGTTTTCCGCATGCAAGACTTTTTCTCCGCTCTTCATGCGGTACAGGTTTGCGGTGATGAGGTCGCCGCGCAGGCGGAATTCGTCGCGCTTCTGCGTCGCGGCGTAGTCGTGCTTTAAGTTCTCGGCCTTGCGCGCCATACGGTCGCGCGCGACCGTGACCGCGTGCGTCAGCTCGCGGCCGCGGCGAGCGGAGAGCTCCTGCCGCTCACGCGCGTCGTAGAACTCGTCGAGCATTTGCGAGAAGCTCTCACGCGTCTCGACCTGCGTTTCCGCGCCGTACTGCGCGATGGGACGGTAGGTGAAATCCACGGGCTTGCCGTCGCGGTAGAGGATGACGGGCATATAGTTATCTTCCTTTACAGCGTTGGCTGTATCGGAAAATTCCTGCACCAGCGCCCCGCGCTGTGTATCGTTCAGCGCGCCGAAGCGCACGTCGGTCTCGTGTCCCGCGCGGAAGGCGAATTCGCGCGCGATCAGCGGCGAAATGCCGGTGTAATGGTCGAGCACCCACTTGTCGACAGCCTGCTCCGCGTCGCCGCCGCGCTGCGCGAGGGCGAGGGAGTCCTCCTCCTGCGATAAAAGCGACAGCTTGTCGAGCGGCGTCGGCAGATGGTAAAAAAGGCCGGGCAGCAGCTGGCGCGTGGCGGAAAGGTCCGCGTCCACGCGGCGCAGACATTCGACGATACGCCCCTGCGCGTCGAGCAGGACGAGGTTCGACCGCCGCCCCATGCACTCGAGCACGAGCTGCTTTTGGCTGATCTCTCCGAATTCGTCCGTGCACTGGAGCGTCAGGATCACCATGCGCTCAAGATCCGGCTGCTCGATGGACAGCACGCGCGCGCCGACTAAGTGCTTGCGCAGCAGCATGCAGAACATCGGCGGCTGGGCAGGGTTGTCGCGCAGAATGTTCGTGAGCTGGATGCGCGGTTGGTTTGCGCCCGCGTTGAGCAGCAGGCGCAGATTGCCGCGCAGCAGCAGAACGATTTGGTCGCGCGCGGGCTGCTGCACCTTGTCGATGCGCGCGCCGATGAGCTGAGGCCTCAGCTCGTGTAAAACTGCCCGCAGGCAGATCGCGTCAAGTGGCATTGTCGTCCTCCATCATCCGGTTGAAAAGCTCATTGATGCGCGCGTGATCGTCGCGCAGATACAGCCAGCCGAACAGCGCCTCGAGGCCCGTGGCCTTCTGATAGTCCGCGCGGTCGGCGTGGTGGGGGATGGAATGGACATTCGCGTTGCGCCCGCGGCGGAACACAGAGGCCTCTTCCTCCGTCAAAAGGGGTAAGAGCTTTTCGGCAAAGCGCGCCTGCTGCGGCGCGCAGACGAGCTCGACCGTCGCACGGTGAAGGCCCTTGCCCGTCGCCTTGCCGTGCACGCACAGATATGTGCGCACAAGCAGCTCATACACCGCGTCGCCCAGATGGGCGAGGCCGATGGAGCTGATGGCGCGGATGGCGTCGTCGTTCATTTTGGCTTGTGTATAATCGTACATAAAAACTCCTGAGGTTTGAAAGTACACATATTCTATAACCTTGTCGGAATTCTGTCAATCGGCGCGCGCTGCCGCGCGCGAAAAGCCGTTGCGCTTTTGCAAAAATCCGCTATAATGACAGAAAAGACAGACACTGAATTTGAGAGAGGGACCCTATGAAAAAACTGTTTTCCGCGCTGCTTGCGGCGCTTTTGCTGCTGAACCTTGCCGCCTGCGGCGAAAAGGAGCCGGACGACACCTCGTCCGGCTACGACGATTCGCTTATTTCCGAGCTTTACAGCGAGGAGGGCGAGTACACGGACGCCGAGAACAACACGCTCGCATACAGCTACCATGTGCCAAGAATCGTGTCGGAAACGGCGGTCGCCGCCGCGCTGAACGACGAGATCGCCGATCAATTCGGCGCGCTCGTGCAGGAGCAGAAGAACATGATGGCCTCCCGCGTTTCGCTCACATGCCTTTCCGTCACGTGGACGAGCTACTGGAACGACAGCCTGCTCTGCCTTGTGGTGCGCGCGGAGATGGACGGCGACACGAGCATGACGGAGACGTACAGCTACGACTTTTTCGGCGGCAAACGCCTCATGAGCGAGGACCTGCTGGCGCGCTGCGAGCTTTCAACGCAGGACTTCATCACGGCGGCGCGCCGCACCGCGGCAAACTACTTTGATGAGACGTACCGAGATGCGCTCAGCGGCAGCATGGGCGGCGCGGACTTCATTGCATCCTATGCCGAGCGCCGCGCGTGGACGCTCTCGGACGAGAATATCAACGCGGAGATGCGGCTCTATCTCGACGGCGGCGCGCTGCATATGATCGTGCCCGTCGGCTCGTTCGCCGGGGCGGAGAGCTACGACGCTGACCTTGCGCTCGACCTCTCTGCGCGCGAGACGGTCGAGAAGACGGCGCAGGACAGCTTTGTCAAGGCAGCGCTCTCGGGCGGCGATTTGACCGTCAGCTTTGAAAAGACGGCGGACTCCGCGTGGTACGCGGAGAATTTCCGCTTTGACTACGAGACCATCTACCCCGTGGAAGGCCTGTATTCCGACTACACGGATGTGTTCGTCGGCTCGGTGGGGCAGGGGTACTTCCCGTACATCTTCCTGCTGACGAGCGAGGGCACGGTGGAGTACGTGAACCTGCTCGAGGGCCTGACGGCGGGCTTCCTCTGCGACGGCGGACCGCTCGGCGGCGTGAAGGGCATTGTTTCGTTCGAGTCCGGCGAGGTCGAGGAGGACTACGGCACGTATCAGACGGTGTTCGCCGTCGACGCATCAGGGGAGAAACACGACCTCTCCGGCGCGGTCAGCGACGCGGACTACACGATCCCGTCGGAATTTCTCGGCGAGTGGACGGCGACCGTGACGCACGACACCGCCGAGCAGGGCAGCTATGACAGCGATTATATCCTGACGCTGACCGATGGCGGCGGCCTCACGGTGCAGGACATCAACAGCGAGGTCGGGATTTTCTTTGAGTACACCGGCCAGCTCAACTACCTCGGCACGAACGGCGAGGGCATGGTCTTTGGCTATCACTTGAACGAGAATGCGGGCACGGTGCGCTACGGCGCGTTCACGCTGCTGCGCGGCAGCGACGGCCTGCACGTCAAATCCGTCGCAGGCGAAAACTTCTTCGACGCGCCGAGCGGACGCTACACAGTGTTTGCGAGAGGGTAAAAAGAAAAGCAGGGCCTTTTTTGAGCGCGGAAGGGCCCTGCTTTTTTGCGGCTTTGACGCGCTAAGCAAAATTAGAGGGGGGTACCGCTTTGACCGCGCTCCTGATCCATGCGGTCACACCCCCTTGGCATCTGACGGGAGAAAGAGGCTTTGGCGGCATCCGGAGACCAAGGAGAAAGCCTCTCAAATCGGGGGAAATGCTCTAGTGAAAGGAGAACCTTTCAAAAAAGCAAAGATTTCTTCAAAAAAGTGTTGACAGGTTCTACTCTCTGTGCTATATTATCACTTGTTCCGAGCCGAACGGAACGGTAAAAACAAAACGGCATGGGGGTATAGCTCAGCTGGGAGCCCGGTTGAAGCGGTAAACAACCCCCGCACTAATTGAATAAGAAATTACTCAGCGCACCCCTTACATGGGGGTATAGCTCAGCTGGGAGAGCGCTTGACTGGCAGTCAAGAGGTCAGCGGTTCGATCCCGCTTATCTCCACCAATCGGGTGCGCTGAGTATTCTTAATAAATGCTTGCTTTGAAAAAAGCAAGTTTTTTGTTTTATGTCCGCTTCCCTTTTGAAGCGGGCTTTTTTTATGCGGCGATTGCCGAAATGTCCAGTCCAGCGCTGAACTGCTCAAAGTCAATGTTGAAGTCGATATGCAGCCGATAGTCCCGATACACCTCCACACGCCGGATCAGGCAGCTCACAATCATTTTCTTTGACTCCGTGCTGGCGCTGTCGTACATATCCGCCCATGAAATAATATCGTCATACTGAGCGTTTAAGGCGTCCAGCATGGCCTGTCCCTCGTCGTAGGCCGCCTGCGCCGCCTCCATAGTACGCTGAACTTCGAGACATTTTGTCTCACAGTCAGAAATCAAAGAACCAAGCAAATCCTGCGAAAAAGCACTTTCGCCCCGGAGGGATTTAATAACCTCTGCACGGAGCGTATCAAGCTCGGCGGCGGCTTTGGCGTAGTCTGATTTTGCACTTTTGAGAAGCGTTTTCCGTTCTTCCATCTTTTCACGATAGCGGATATTGACGATCTCACTTTTAGGGATTGCTTTCATTCGCTCGAAGATCTGCCGCACCACTTTATCAATGATACCGTCAAGAATATGCGCTGTGTAGCCAGTCTGCCCATCACATTCGGTTTGCTTGCGTGTCTTGCCGTAGCAGATATACCGCACACGCTTTACAATGCGGTGAGCATCTTCCTTGCATGGATAAGCCTTGCCGTTGGTGGTGAGCGCCAGCCGGGAGCCACAATGCCCGCAAAAGACATTCCCGGCCAGCAAGGACTGACCACGGGTATTCAGCGGTACACGCCGTTCCTGTTCGGCGGAGTTGGCGCGGGAGGTACGAATGTGCTGTGCGGCCTCAAACAGTTCCGGCGCTATGATCTGCAAATGGGGCAGCGTTTGGGAGCGGCTTTCGCCGCTGCGAAGCACCCCGGTATATGTCAGATTGCAAATGATTCCTCGGACGCTGGCGTGATGCCACATTTTACCCGTCCTCGCCCGATAGCCGAGGTTATTTAAGTAGGTGGCGATCCGTTGAGCGCCGAAACCCTCATGCACATATTTGTCAAAGATAATCCGTACCACAGCAGCCTCGGCCTCGTTGACAGCCAGCTCAAAAACCTCGTGCTTGCGTTTATTGAAGCGCCCGCTCTTTACAAGGTCATACCCATAAGGAGCAAGACCGCCCTTGAAACCGCCATCCTCGACAAGCTGGCCGAGAGCGGTTTTTGTGCGAATTGAAGTCTTTTCGCTTTCGCCGTCAGCCTGCCAAAAGCGGATGTAGTTGGTGAGCTTGTCCGTGTGATTATCAAAACGCTGCTCACCCTCCTGCGTACTCCAGACCCGGATGCCGTTCTTAACAAACCATTCCACCACGAAAGGCGTTTCGTCAGCGATACGCCCGATACGGTCAAACATGAACACAAGCAGAATATCGAATTTTCCCTGTTTGGCTCGTTCCTTGATGATTTGCAGCTTGTCCCGGTTTTCGGCTCTAACTTTATGCCCGGACACGCCGTCCTCCTGCTCCTCGTGAACAATCGTCCATCCCATTTTTTCACAGAAGCGATGGCACTCTCTGCGCTGCATGGGAATGTCGGCTTGGCTTTTGTCATTGTAGTCCACCTGCTTGTCGGTGGACACGCGGTATAGGCAATCAACCCGATTACCTGTCATCATTCTGTTTTCTATCATATTGATCCGTCCTTTCATTTGTCGATGGGTCAATGAAAAAACGCAATCAATACGCGGGGAATATGAAGTTTTCAAGGTACATAGGGACTACCCCCACTATTATTATCCCTCTGTTCGGGAGGGATTGCAAGGATGTCGCCGGAGCTATTTTTTGCCGTATTGTTGGCAAAGGAAGATAGTAAAATCTGCTTTACATGATGGAGCGCTGCCGCATTTTTGCAGTCTGCAAAGCTGGCGGTGATGGCGTAGCCATCCACAGCAAATGCGGTATGTTGTTTTCTCTGCTGCATAAAGACCTCCTTTTCAATTCTCGGCAACAGGGAAAGGCCAGCGCCTCATAAAAGCGCTGGCCTGTGACTTATGACCTTGGGACGAAATGTCCCAAGGTGTTTTTGAAAGACGGGAGCGCCGCACCCGCTCCTGTTGGCCTGTCATAAGACAGCTCATATTCAATGCGGCGCTCCCTCACAGCGGACAGCGACGATCCGTGACGGAGCATCAACTACCTTGCTGCGGAGAAGTGAAAACTACCTCTCATATACCAAGGACAAAAATCGGGCAAATGGAGCCCCGCTCACAGAACTTTTTTCAAATATTTTTTCATAGCAGCTATGCCGCGCTTCACCGAGCGTCGGGCAACGCTCTTGTCCACATCCTGCTCTTGGGCAATCTGGCGGTAGCTCTTGCCGAGGATCAGATGTGCCTCCACCCGGATGCCCTGCACCTCCGGCAGAGAGTTGAGGGCGTTCCACAGGTGGATGAACAACTCCATGCGATCCAGAAGCTCCTGCGGCGTCGGCTCATGCAGGCAGGCCGAGTATTCGATCCCATCGTCACAGTCGAGGGAATACTGCGCCTTGTTGCGGGTCGTGCGCCGCTGATGGGCTGCCTCATACAGCTTGTCCGCCTTCAGCTCGGCGGCCACTTCGTCGGAAACTTCGATGTATTCATCATGGGTGTACCAAGCGTAAAAGTCCTTCAGATTGATGGTTGTCATTTGTAATTCCTCCGTTCAGATGGTTAGGGGGTGAATTGCGATCTGAACGGAGGGCGGCGGGGAGCGACACCCCGGGCCGCCTTTACCTACTTCGGGACAATTTGGCCCAAGGTAGACAAAATAAAATGCACCTGCGTGACATGACAGTACGCAGGCGCAGAAAATTACATATTCACTAAAAAGCCGACAATTTTCGCATCTATTACTACAACAATTCTGTTCGTTGCCTGCCCTTTTTTTGACAAGTTAGGAAAGCGAACAAAGGATAATTGGGACACGGCGTTACCTCCTTGTAACCGCCATGTCCATGCCACGCAAAAAGAATGGCGGTCTTGATTTCTCAAAACCGCCGCTTGCTTTTTATTCTGGTAAAAGCGCAACTTTACCAACCTCGCCAAACAGCGGTTTTTTTATATGCCGCTCGGCAGGGTGATGAAACCATGTTTAATTCATTACCTGATGTTTGGAGAAATGTTTATATGCTAAAAAGAACAATGCAAAAATCGAAACGGCTGTAAACAACGCAATCCAAATTGGCATTTCACAGGCAACAGGCAAAAGGTTAATTAACTTATGCTCCGAAGTTCGCACAACCTGTTGTGCCTTCGCTGAACAAACGGGAAATAGGAGTATCAGCTCCCCAACTGCTGCGCCTCCAACGCTAAATTGCCGGATAAAGTATGGAGCAATATAAATAACGGCACCTGCTACAAAAGCGGTGAGATATCTCTTGCACAAAGCAGAACAGCAACAAATTAAAGCGGCTAACTGGCTCCCTTCGCCATGTAAGGGTCGTTAGCCCCATGAGCCGCTCACATTCCGTTTCCGTGGGAAAGCGGACACAGCCCCCGGCGGGATCGTCCTCATACCAAAAGGCAAAGGGTGAAATGCCGCCCGCTAACAGAGTGGGAAAAGGGTCAGTTGGCAGTCCGAAGCTGTTTCGGAACGCTGTTTCCGTCCGCTCCTTGGCGGACGCCCGCATACGGAAGCATTGAAAGGGTCGGGTAATTGGTACACGCCGCCCTGCTTCAATAAAAGAGCCTCGATCTCCGCAGGCGGCGGGCAGCCCGCGATCTCCGCCAAGTGCAGGAAGTGACTGCATTGTGCGGGGCTTAAAAAGTATTTCGTGGGAACGCCGTCCTCCAAAGTCTGCCACAAGAAAGATGCGCTGCCGTCGTGCCAGTCGGGGGCTTGCCCAATGCTGGGCGTCCATGAGCCGCCAGCAGAGGTCAGGCGTTCGCCCTCGCACCATTCCGGCTCCTGCCCATCTTCCAGAAGCAGGCATTGAAACATCGGCGTCTGTGAAAGCAGATAGGACGGCTCTAAAATCCATCCGGTCATTTGATGAAAACGCTCCCATGACGTTTTCCCAAACAGCGATTGCTGGAAATAGACCATTTGTCGCCTCCCTCATTTCACGGATAATGCGGATAGCTTGAAAGAACAGGCTGGACTTTTCTCCCGCAAGTCCCTTGCGGTTGCCGATCTGCGAGAGATTTTGACACGGTGAGCCAAAGGTGATGATATGGACGGGCGGGATATCCCGCCCGTCCAGCTTTGTCACATCCCCCAAGTGTTCCATATCGGGAAAGTGGCGCTTGGTGATGGAGATAGGGGCTTTTTCGATCTCGCTTGCCCATACCGGCTCAATGCCGCAGCGCACCGCCGCCAGCGGAAACACGCCGATCCCGTCAAACAGGCTCCCCAGCCGGAGCGCCGTCATCTTATCTGCGCCCCTGTCCCTTGACGGTCAAAATGCCCTCAAGGGTGGTGGCGGTGATCCCCAGCCGCTGGGCAACGGCGATGTCGTTCTTCATGGCCTCGGTGACGGTATGACCGCACACCACCAGCACATGAGAACGGCGGAGCAGATCGCGCCCCATGTCGATGCCGCTCTTATGCTCCTCGGGAACGGCGTCATTGAGGAAAAGCGGCTGATAGAGCGTCGGGCAGATGGGCGAAAAGCCCGCCTCATAGACAGCGCGGCAATACTTGGCAGCCTGCTCCGTCGCCTCGCAGGGGTCACCGCTCCATGCGGCGGTGATATATGCAAGGGGTCGTTTCATTGTAAAAACCTCCATTCAGAAACGAAAGACCTCGGGACAAAAAGTCCCAAGGTCACTTTTCAAGCTCCGTTTTCTTTTCGGGCTTGCCCAGCTCGGGCGGCTGCTTGGCCTTCCAGTCATCCAGCAGAGAAATGATCTTGTCTTTCATTTCCCTCGGGGACTTGTCCTTGCCGAAATACTTTTCCAGTTCCGCACTATTGATGATCACCTTGTCTACCTCCTTTTTCTCCTGCGACAGAATACCGTCAATCACATCGCCGTTGAGTTTGCCGTCCTTGTCCAGTTCCCGCATTTTCTGCGCCTGCGACAGCGAGGGCGAGGACTGCTGCCCCTCAATGGATACGGCGATATACCTCTGATTTTTGGGGCGGATGAATGAGATCTCCACCGCCGGGGTGAACGCCAGCTTTTTCTCGTCCACCATTTTCTGCAAATCCGGTACAAGCTCGGTCAGGCGGATATACCGCTGCACCTGCTTGTAGTTCATGCCGTTACGATCTCCTACGACCTGCGTGGAGCGTTTTCCGGCGTCCTTGTCCTCCTCGCCGGGGCGGGAGCCTTGGTGCTTGATGGCCTCCACCTGCATTTTGAGTGACTGCGCCTTTTCCGTGGGCAAAATGCGCTCACGGTGGCGGAGGTTGTCATCCGTCATGGCAAGGATGGCTTCATCGTCCGTCATGTTGCGGACGATACACGGCATATTCGCAAATCCGGCAAGCTCACTCGCCCGCTGGCGGCGGTGGCCTGCGATGATCTCATAGCCGCCATCCTCACGGGGACGCACCAGCGCAGGCTGATTGACACCCGCTGCCTTGACCGACTCCACAAGCCCCTGCATCTCCGCATCGTCCCGGACACCAAAGGGATGATTTTTGAACGGGTGCAGGTCTGCCAAATTGAGATAGACGATCTCCTCTTTTTCGGCGCGGGTGGCGTCACGGGGCGCAGACGGCTC
>ENA-ORNT01002647-ORNT01002647.1-human-gut-metagenome-genome-assembly--contig:-NODE-2647-length-10895-cov-63.698247_pt1 | contig 10895 bp, 8 predicted proteins | sample MGYA00242120_ERZ509032 | MGnify/ENA primary metagenome ERZ509032 (study PRJEB26280, sample SAMEA2338729) | human gut metagenome | biome: human gut; feature: human-associated habitat; material: faeces...
CACGATAGTCGCTTGCCTTGATCTCACGTCCGTCCTGGTCAATGCCAAGAATCTCTGGTATTCTATCTCCTACATTCATAATTCTATATTTATTTATATATGTTTTGTTGAAATGCAAAGATAATAAAAATAATGCGAACCGATGTGATTCTTATGATTTTTAACACTATTGATGACAGAACTAACGGTTATCGGTCGAAAGGAAAACGTAAAAGGCAAAAGCAATCAGGGTTTGAATGCTTTTGCCTTTTTGCGACTTGTTATATTACTTCTTGAATCCGAAAATCTTGTTGAAGATTTTCTTTACCACGTTTTCTTTCTTCTGTGGATTTACCACTGGCTCATACTTGCGTGAACCCTGCTTGTCGCCCTTTTTCTGAGCTGGGGCTGGCTTCTGCTGAGGAGCTGCCCCCGGTTTCTGTGGAGCTGCATTCTGCTTCTGCTGGTTGTTTGGATTCTGCTTCTTCTGAGCTACGCCTCTGCCACGACCGTTGCTTCCTGGGCGTACATTGTTTTCTGTACCAGGGCGTTGCTGAGGGTTTGCATTCTCAGCATTGTTACCGTTGTTGCCATTGTTACCATTGCGGCGTTTGTTGTTGTTGCGACGCTTGTTGTTTGGATTGTCGTTGCTTCTTGTCTGTTCGCCTTCCTGGTTTTGTGGATATGGCTTGTTCTGCTGAGGCTTCTTGTTGCCCTGCTTCTGCTGTCCGTTCTGACCGTTCTGCTGACCGTTCTGCTGATTGTTCTGTCCGTTCTGCTGAGCCTCACCGTTCTGTACCTTTCCTTCCTTAGGAGCTTTCTCCTGTCGGTTGTTAGGGTTGTTTGGCTTGTGCTTATGAGCAGTCTGCTCGCGGTCTTTCTGGCGTCTGTTTTTAGCCTTGGTCTTTTCGCCGTTCTCATTTCCGCCACGTCCATTGCCCTTGCGTCCGTTTCCGCCCTTGCCTCCACGTCCGCCTTTCTTGCTAGGCTTGTTCAGCTTGATATATTCAGGCCCCTCGCCGCATCCCTCAGGAAGCGGCATCTTCTCTACCACCTTCTCCAGGAACTTCTCAATCTGCTGGAACCAGAACATGTCCTCTTCGTTGACGAAGGTGATGGCTCTACCGTCGCGGTTGGCACGGGCTGTACGACCGATGCGGTGAACGTAATCTTCGGTATCGTGAGGCACGTCATAATTGATAACCATCTCGATGTCGTCGATGTCGATACCACGAGCCACGATGTCGGTAGCCACGAGCACGTCATACTGACCGCTCTTGAACTTGAACATCACATCATCACGCTCAGCCTGCTCCAGGTCTGAGTGCATGGCGCCGCAGTTGATACCGGTCTGCTGAAGGGCAGCAGCCAGTTGCTTCACCTTCATCTTGCTGCCGCTGAATATGATGACACGCTTCATGTCGCCAGCCTTGAAGATATCCTTGATGATGGTCATCTTCTGGGTTTCGTAACATACGTAAGCCTCCTGCTTGATTTTCTCTGCAGGCTTGCTCACTGCGAGCTTGATCTCTACCGGATCCTTGAGCAGCGACTTTGCCAATTCCTCAATCTTCTCTGGCATGGTAGCCGAGAACATGATGGTCTGGCAAGTCTTAGGCAGCTTGGCAGCGATGGTATTGATATCCTCTGAGAAACCCATGTCGAGCATGCGGTCGGCCTCGTCGAGGATGAAGAAGCTTACCTTGCTGAGGTCTACGTTGCCCAGCGAGATGTGGGTGATGAGACGTCCTGGTGTGGCGATGACTACGTCGGCACCCATGCGGAGACTCTTCAGCTCCTGATCGTAGCGGTTGCCGTCGTTTCCACCGTATACAGCTACGCTGCTCACGTCCTGCAGATAATAGCCGAAGCCCTGCATCGCCTGGTCAATCTGCTGTGCGAGCTCACGGGTAGGCGACATGATGACGCAGTTGATGGCATCCTTAGGATAGCCACCATCATCCAGCTTGCTCAATACCGGCAGCAGATAGGCAGCTGTCTTTCCGGTTCCGGTCTGGGCTACGCCGAGCACATCATGACCTTCCAATATCTCTGGTATACATTTTTCCTGTACTGGGGTGCATGTGTCGAATCGCATATCGTATAATGCGTCGAGCACGTTGTCGTTTAAATCTAATTCGTCGAAATACATTTTCTTTCTTTTTTTCAATGTTTATTACCTCGGTGCCTTGCGGTAGCAGAAGTATGCCACGAAGGCGTAAATGATGTTAGGCAACCATGCCGCCAGCATTGGCGGGAAGTTTGCCTGGATGGCGAAGGTGGCGCAGACGGTCTGCAGCATGATATAGCCGAAACTCAAAGCCAGACCCAGTCCCAGAGCCTTACCCATGCCGCCCTTGCGCTTGCGTGAGGAGAGCGACACGCCGATGATGGTGAGGATGAATGAGGCGAAGGAGGAGGCGATGCGCTTATGATACTCCACCTTGTACTGTACCACATTGCCCGAACCGCGGTTGATCTGCTTGGAGATGTAATCCTTCAGCTCCGGACTGGTAAAGGTTTCCTGCTGTCCCTTGGAGTAGACCAGGTCGGTTGGCTCCATGGTGATGAGCGTATCTTTATTCATTCCGCTCGTAATCTTCTCTTTCATGCCATGCAGTCGGCGTACCTTCCAGTTGGTTAGTTTCCAGTGGTATTTGGAGTCGCTGATGGTATCATACTGTATTTCTGATGCTGTCAGGTGGCTCACCAGTTTCTTTTCCTGGAACTTGTCTAGACAGAATCCGTAGCCCCTCTTCGAGTTGTTGTCGTAATGCTGGATGTAGGCTATCACGCCTCGGTCCACCTGCAGCTGCACGTTTTCGGCAGAGGTATTCTTCTTCTTGTTCTTGTACATCGTCTCAAAGTTCTGTCGGATGACCGTGCCGTGCGGAATCACATAGGCAGAGAGCGTGTAGGAGAGTGCCGAGAGGAATATGCAGGTAATCATGTACGGGCGAAGCAGGCGCTTGAACGATACTCCCGATGCCAGCATGGCGATGATCTCTGAATTGCCTGCCAGCTTGGAGGTGAACATGATGACCGCTACGAACACGAACAGCGCACTGAAGAGGTTGGCGAAGTATGGCACGAAGTTGGCATAGTAATCGAAGATGATAGCTCGTGCCGGTGCATGATACTCGGTAAACTTCGACAGGTTGTCGTTGAAGTCGAATACGATGGCAATGGTGATGATGAGCGCTATCGAGAAGAAGTAGTATCCTACGAACTTCTTGATGATATACCAGTCCAATCGTTTGATGTATCTCAGTGGGTTGAGATACTTGAGCACCTTGAGGAATCGCAGTTTATGCCCAATCCATCGCATGACCTTTCCCATCCAGCTCAGTTTTCTGCCCAGCCATCTGAGGGCAGCGGTGAGCCATCCGAATCTTCGAGCCATGGTTCTGCCGAACTTTAATCTTCTGCGATGTTTTCTGATGTATTTAAAATCTTTCATAAATCAGTATTTTCCGGGAGCAGGAGCCGTCGGGGGCTCCATGCTCCTGAGACTTCTTACTCCTAACTTCAGTAATTTAAATTCTTCTGCCGAGCTGGTCGATGACAGATCGCTTCCACTGTACGAAGTCGCCCTGCTCTATATGCTGGCGTGCATCGGTAACGAGTCGCAGATAGAACGAGAGGTTGTGGATGCTGGCTATTTGCATCGCCAGGAGTTCCTGTGCCTTGAAGAGGTGGTGCAGGTATGCCTTGCTGGTAATCTGGTCGATTTCGCATCCGTCCGGATCCACTGGGCTGAAGTCCATCTCCCATTTCTTGTTGCGCATGTTCATGGTGCCGTTGTAGGTGAAGAGCATCGCGTTTCTTCCGTTGCGGGTTGGCATCACGCAGTCGAACATGTCTACGCCTCGCTCGATGGCTTCCAGGATGTTCTGAGGGGTACCCACGCCCATCAGGTAACGTGGCTTGTCCTTTGGCAGGATTTCGTTCACCACTTCTATCATCTCATACATCACCTCGGTAGGTTCGCCTACAGCCAGACCTCCGATGGCGTTGCCGTCTGCTCCCTTGTCAGCGATAAACTTGGCTGCCTCGCGGCGGAGTTCCGGGAAGGTGCAGCCCTGTACGATAGGGAAGAGGCTCTGCTGGTAGCCGTAGAGCGGTTCGGTCTCGTTGAAGCGCTTCAGGCAGCGGTCCAGCCAGCGCTGGGTCAGTTCAAGACTCTTCTTGGCATACTGGAAGTCGCTCTGTCCCGGAGGGCATTCGTCGAAAGCCATCATGATGTCGGCACCGATGATGCGCTCCGTATCCATCACGTTTTCCGGTGTGAAGAAGTGCTTGCTTCCGTCGATGTGTGAGCGGAATTCGCAACCTTCCTCCTTCAGCTTGCGGATGCCCGTGAGCGAGAATACCTGGAAGCCGCCGCTGTCGGTGAGGATAGGGCGGTCCCAGCCGTTAAACTTGTGCAGTCCGCCTGCAGCCTTGATTACTTCAAGTCCCGGACGCAGATAGAGGTGATAGGTGTTGCCCAGGATGATCTGAGCCTTCACCTGCTTTTTGAGTTCCTCGAAGTGTACACCTTTCACGCTGCCCACCGTTCCTACTGGCATGAAGATAGGAGTCTTGATCTGTCCGTGGTCGGTGGTGATGATGCCGGTGCGTGCATCGCTAGCCTTATCTGTTACTTGTAATTCAAATTTCATTTTTAATTCTTTTTGTCATTTTCTGGAATGGTGAAGTCGATAGGGTGCTTAACCTTTTCATCTGTGAGGGCAAATTCCCATACGTCGGCCACGTCTTCTACATAGTGGAAGGATACGCCCTTGAGATATTTTGCCGGAATCTCTTCGATGTCCTTGCGGTTGTCCTTGCAGATTACGATGTCGGTGATGCCGGCGCGCTTGGCTGCAAGTATCTTCTCCTTGATGCCGCCTACTGGCAGAACCTTTCCGCGCAGGGTGATTTCGCCCGTCATGGCTGTGTTTTTACGAACCTTGCGCTGGGTGATGGCCGAGGCGATGCTGGTGGCGATGGTAATACCTGCCGATGGACCGTCTTTCGGAGTGGCTCCTTCCGGTACGTGGATGTGGAGATTCCAGTTCTCGAAGATGCGGTAGTCTACGCCCAGCAGGTCGATGTGCGACTTGATGTATTCCAGGGCGATGACTGCCGACTCCTTCATCACGTCGCCCAGATTGCCGGTGAGGGTCAGCTTGCCTGCCTTGCCACGGCTCAATGAGGTCTCGATGAAGAGAATCTCGCCGCCTACAGAGGTCCACGCCAGTCCGGTTACCACTCCGGCATAGTCGTTGCCCTGATAGATGTCGCGGTTGAATGGCGGATTGCCCAGGAGTTCCTTCACCTCGTCCATGCCGATGGTAGAATGCTCCAGCTTGCTGTCACATGCCATCTTGTATGCCACCTTTCTCAGGCACTTGTTGATCTGCTTCTTCAGCTGTCTTACTCCGCTTTCGCGTGTATAGTGCTCGATGATGCATTCCAGGGCAGCCTTGTTGAAGCTGATTTTCTCCTCCTGCTTGTCAAGACCGTTGTTCTCCAGTTCCGTAGGTACCAGGTGGCGCTTGGCTATTTCTATCTTTTCCTCGGTAATGTATCCGCCCACTTCTATCAGCTCCATACGGTCGAGCAATGGGCGTGGAATGCTTCCCAGGTCATTGGCTGTTGCGATGAAGAGAACCTTCGAGAGGTCGTAGTCGGCATCCAGATAGTTGTCGTGGAAGGCGTTGTTCTGTTCCGGGTCCAGCACTTCGAGCAGAGCCGATGCCGGGTCGCCCTGGAAGTTGTTCTTGCCCACCTTGTCTATCTCGTCGAGGATGAAGACAGGGTTGCTGCTGCCAGCCTTCTGGATGTTCTTGATGATGCGTCCTGGCATGGCTCCGATATAGGTGCGGCGATGACCGCGTATTTCTGCCTCGTCGTGCAGACCGCCCAATGACATGCGCACGTATTTGCGCTTCATGGCGTCGGCGATGCTCTTGCCGAGACTGGTCTTTCCTACTCCCGGAGGACCGTAGAGGCAGAGTATCGGACTCTTCTGTCCGCCGTTCAGTGCTCTTACAGCCAGGTATTCCAGGATGCGCTCCTTCACCTTTTCCATGCCGTAGTGGTCACGGTTCAGTATTCTCTTGGCGCGCGACAGACTCAGGTCGTCCTCGGTATATTCATTCCAAGGCAGGTCTACCATGGTCTGCAGGAAGCTTATCTGTATGGAGTAGTCGGGGCTTTGCGGATGGATGGTGTCCAGCTTGGCAAGTTCCTTCTTGAATATCTTCTGAGTGGCCTCGTTCCAGTTCTTTCCTTTGGCTTTCTCTATGATTTCCTTTCTCTCCGGTCTTCCGTCTCCATCTCCCAGTTCCTTTCTGATGTTTCTTATCTGCTGTTTCAGGAAGTATTCCTTCTGTTCCTCGTCCAGGTCATAGCGGGTCTTCATGCTGATTTCGTTCTGCAGGTGGAGCAGTTTCGATTCCTTGTGCAAAGCCCTGAGGGCTTCCAGCAGACGGTCGTTCAGTGTGTCCTGTTCCAGCATCTTCATCTTGTCTTCGATGCTGAAAGGGATGGCGCTGCAGATGAAGTTTCCCTGGATGGTGCTATGCGACATCTCGTTGATGGCATAAACCAGGTCGGTAGGGATATTATCGTTGGCGTTGATATAGCTGATGGTTTCCTTCAGGAGTGTCTGGTGGATGGTTGGGAAATCGGTATCGTTTTCCGCTGGCCATATTTCCGGCAGACTTGTTACGCTGGCGCTATAGTATGGAGTGGTTTTCTCGATTTTCTCCAGGTGACATCTGCCCAGGCACTGGATGATGATGGTCTGGTTGCCCGAACCGTCAGGCATGTTGATTACCTTTACGAGTTTGGCGAAGACACCTGTATCATACAGGTCGGCTTCCTTTGGATGGTCTTCATCCTTGTTCTTCTGGCAGAAGACGCAGAAGATGGTATTTGGCTTGTTAGCCAGTTTTTCTGCCAGATTCTTGCTGGCAGCTCTCCCCACGACGATAGGGATGAGCACAGTAGGAAAGGCAACGAGCTCTCTGGTGCAGAGCATCGGATAGATTCCTGCCGGATTTTCTGTGAGCAATGAGCTTGGATCGCCCTCGAAATCGGCAAACATTTGTATCTGAGTTTCGTTTCTTTTCATTTCTTTTATCGAATTCTTATTTTTAAGGTGCAAAGTTACTCATTTTTTTGCGAATTCGTGTAGAAGTATAGATTATTTAATAAATAAAAGCCGATTTATCTCCGTTATGAGTGACAAAAGACTGTCTTTTTCCCGATATTTTACAATATATGGCTCTGTTGCACGTTATTATCTCTGAAATGGATAGTTTTGGAAAATAAAAAATAACGAGAGAAGATTTATGGCTGGATTTACATTTAAGCAGTTTGAAATACAGCAGGATCGCTGTGCAATGAAGGTGGGCACCGATGGGGTGCTGCTGGGTGCATGGGCTGAGGGTGGACAACGTATACTCGACATCGGGTCGGGTACGGGACTTATCTCGCTCATGATGGCGCAGCGTTTCCCTGAGGCTCAGGTTTGGGGAATAGATATTGATCCGGATGCCTGCATGCAGGCTAGGGAGAATGTGGCAGCCAGTCCTTTTGCCGACCGGGTAGGGATAGCGTGCTGCGCCTTGCAGGATTTTTCGAAGCTGGAAGCGGCTAAGGCTGACGGAATGCTTTTCGATGCGATAGTGAGCAATCCGCCTTTCTTTGTGAATGGGTTGAAAAATCCTGACAGTAGGCGCGCGATGGCTCGGCATTCTGACAGCCTGCCGTTCCCGGTTCTGATGAAGGGTGTCAGGCGATGGCTTTCCGATGAGGGCGTGTTCTCTGCGATAGTGCCAGCCGATGTGCTGGAATCTTTTGTGTCAGAAGCCTATTGCTCAGGACTTTCGCTTGTCCGTCAGTGTGGCGTAAAGACGGTGGAGCGCAAGCAGCCCAAGCGCTATCTTGTTGCCTTCTCCAAGCGTCGTGCGGGCATGATGGATAAGTGCACGGAAATCATGACGGATTCTGAAGGAAACCGCTCTGAATGGTATGCGAAAATTACGGAAGAATTTTATCTGGAATAGTGATTGTTTAGTAGTGATTAATTATTAGTGATTAATTATTAGTGAGTAGTGATTATTTAGTAGTGATTAGTGGGTAATTGCACAGGGATGATGTCAACCCGCAGGCAAATTAATCACTACTCACTACTCATTAATCACTATTTCAAAGGTTCAGTTTCCTTTGCACCATTTTGCTGATGGCTTCCACCTTCTTGCTCTGTCGCTGGATGTCCTTGTGGATATCGTCGCGCACGGCATTCAGATCGTTGAAGAACTCGGCAATGCCATTCTGTATCATGTTTGGCTTGCGTACGCTCTTGTCAGCAAATGGGTTAACTACCATCTTGATGCCTTTTTCTTCAAGATGAACATCTATTTCGGCTCCCGTCATAACCGGGTCGCCGTCATAGTGTATCACGCCAGGCTGGCTTCTCGTGATATGCAACTTCTTACAACGGAACGATTTGATTTTCGAGTTTTTGTCGAGTGTCTTGTTGAACATGTCGAAGCTGACCTGCGGAGCCTCAATCACATCGAACGGCTCCATGATGACAACGTCTATCAGTCCGTCGCTCATCGAAGCCTGCGGAGCAATATAGGCATTGTTGCCATATTGCGATGCATTGGCGCAGGAAATCAGGAACGCCTTGTATTGCTTGGTTCCCGTCTCGTCTTCCAGCGTATACGTCTCCGGCTCATACTTCAGTCCTTCTCTCAGTATGTTTTCTGCATAGCTGATAGGTCCCCGTTTGCCACTCTCTGCAAACTTCATGCTGACGAAGGCGTCGAAGCCCATGCCGCAGGTGCAGAAGAATGGATGACCGTTGATGACGCCATAGTCGAGGTCGTGAATCTTGCATGCGTTGATTACCTCGATGCTCTTCTTCAGGTTCATCGGCAGGAGGAGGTGGCGTGCCAGTCCGTTGCCCGAACCGCAAGGCAGAATGCCCAGGGCCGTGTCCGAATGAACCAGCGAACGGGCTACTTCATTGACGGTTCCGTCTCCCCCCACAGCCACTACGATGTCGGCGTGGTTGTTCTTAGCCTCTGTAGCCAGTTCCGATGCATGTCCTGCTCTTTCAGTCAATTTTATCTCGTACTCAAAAAGCTCTTTGTCCAAAGTTGAATCAATCAGATTCGGAATGCCAGCCTTGCTGGCTGTTCCCGAAATGGGATTCATGATGAATATTATCTTTTTCTTCATTTTTGTGTCAAGAGTTTAGTGATTTTGTACTGCAAAAGTAATAAAAATACCTAAAATGGCAAGATTTATCATTAAAAAAAACGCTAAAAATAAACTTTCTTAGGAAAATAGCGGATTTATTAGTCTTTTTTTGTATCTTTGCACCCTGAAATGTAGAAAAATAAAAAATCGAAAATAAAGTACACCTATTAATAATGGGACAATTACAAGAAAGATACAAGAATTATCGTGAACCACAGAAGTATATGGCTGCCGGTGTGTATCCATATTTCCGTGAAATCACAAGTAAGCAGATGACCGAGGTTACCGACATTGACGGTCACAAGATTTTGATGTTCGGCTCTAATGCTTATCAGGGTTTAACCAACGACCAGCGCGTTATCGATGCAGCTAAGGCTGCGCTCGACAAGTACGGCTCTGGCTGTGCAGGAAGCCGCTTCCTCAATGGTACCCTCGATTTACATGTGCAGCTCGAGAAAGAGCTCGCTGAGTTTATTGGTAAGGATGAGACATTGTGCTTCTCTACTGGTTTCTCTGTAAACCAGGGTGTGTTGGCATGTGTGGTAGGTCGTAACGACTATATCATCTGTGATGATCGCGACCACGCTTCCATCGTAGACGGTCGCCGTCTCTCTTTCGCTACCCAGCTTCACTACAAGCACAACGATATGGAAGATCTGGAGCGTGTGCTCTCTAAGCTTCCTGAGGATGCTATCAAGCTCATCGTTGTGGATGGCGTGTTCTCTATGGAGGGCGATTTGGCTAACTTGCCTGAGATCGTAAAGCTCAAGCATAAGTACAACTGCTCTATCATGGTAGACGAGGCTCATGGCCTTGGCGTATTCGGCAAGCAGGGACGTGGCGTTTGCGACCACTTCGGTCTGACCGATGAGGTAGACCTCATCATGGGTACCTTCTCAAAGAGCTTGGCATCTATCGGCGGTTTCATCGCATCAGACAAGGATACCATCAACTTCCTCCGTCACAACTGCCGTACCTACATCTTCAGTGCATCCAACACTCCAGCAGCTACAGCAGCAGCGCTTGAGGCACTCCACATCATTCAGAATGAGCCAGAGCGTTTCGAGAATCTCTGGGATGTTACCCACTATGCATTGAAGCGTTTCCGTGAGGAAGGTTTCGAGATTGGTGAGACAGAGAGCCCAATCATTCCTCTTTACGTACGCGATGCAGAGAAGACCTTCGTGGTTACCAAGATGGCTTATGATGCAGGTGTGTTCATCAACCCTGTTATTCCTCCAGCTTGTGCTCCTCAGGATACATTGGTACGTTTTGCCCTCATGGCTACTCACACAAGAGACCAGGTTGAGCAGGCTGTCCAGATCTTGAAGAAGATTTTCGTAGAAGAGGGAATCATCAAGTAGTATGTATTGAGCAATCATATATATTATATATAATAAGGTATATAGGGCGATTTCGGTATGAAGTTGCCCTATATTCGTATATAAAGGCAGGCGAACAGAGGGAAAAGAATCTTTTTTAGAAAAAAGTTATTCAAAAATTTGGTGAAACAAAAAAAATGTTGTACCTTTGCAGCCGCAAATCAGAAATGATACTTGCCCTAAATGATAAGAGGTTATCATAGAGAAAAAGACGGGGTGTAGCGCAGCCCGGTAGCGCTCCTGTTTTGGGAACAGGTGGTCGCAGGT
>ENA-ORNT01002655-ORNT01002655.1-human-gut-metagenome-genome-assembly--contig:-NODE-2655-length-10880-cov-7.207760_pt1 | contig 10880 bp, 10 predicted proteins | sample MGYA00242120_ERZ509032 | MGnify/ENA primary metagenome ERZ509032 (study PRJEB26280, sample SAMEA2338729) | human gut metagenome | biome: human gut; feature: human-associated habitat; material: faeces...
CGAGATGCTGGAACTGCTGCAAAGGTGCATCAGCGGTCGGTGCATACTCCCGCATTTTAGGCTGCGGGGGATTTGTAGGAGGAATCGTTTTCTCCTTGATTGACGAAGCCGATTCACGCACAGAATGCTCCATTGTCGATGGCATTGTTTCCGCAGAAACAGCCTTTGCGTTTTCATGAATTCTCGGAGTTGGATACTGAGACGGGGACGCTGGCGCTTTCGCATCCGGCGTATATGCTCGCGTTTTGGGCTGTTGGGCGTTTGCAGGAGGAACCGGTTTCTCCCTGATTGGAGAAGCCGATTCGCGCACAGACTGATTTCCCTGTGGCTGGCTTTGCGGTGGATATTCCCTCGATGCCGCAGTAGGCTGCAGGGGGTGCCGAGGCTGCTCATGTTGTGGAACAGATTCCGTTCTGGCTTCCCGCTGCGGTTCGGATTTTGTTTTCGGCAGCCTGTGGGCTGCCTTTTCTGCCAGATGGCTGACTTGCCGCACGGCATGGTCGGCGGTGTCTGTGATCTTGCCGCTCTCGTAGCGATCTTCCGGCTGACCGTCCTGCGCTGCCTCGCGCAGCTCCTGCCGAAGCTGCTGAAAGGAAGCATCTGTGCCGCGGCGGAATGCTGCCTGCGGTGTAGATTTGAGCGTTTCGGCGGCGCGCTCCTTCAGCGGCGATTTTTCTTTTACCTCCCGCATTACGACGCCTGCTCCACCCGTTCAGACATTTTTGTGGTCATCAGCTGATACAGCCTACCGTTTTTCGGAAAATGATCCACGAAAGGCACGATGGTGCTGCCGCACTTGAGAAGCCCGTGTCCAAAGTCTACACCTGAAATATACGAAAGCTGATTGTCCGAAATATTGAGCAGCCTCGCCAGCTCGATCCGGTCCGTACTCGCCTGATTGAGCATGAGCAGGAATTCGCTGTTTGCAAGCATGGTTCTTGCTGTGTGGGATTGCAGCAGATCGTCGACGTTCTGCGTCAAGCCCGTGCCGCAGGCCCCATATTTGCGCATTCGTTTCCAGAGGGTGAACAGGAAATTCGCGCTGTATTCGTGCTGAAACAGCAGGTAGATTTCGTCAATATATAACCATGTATTTTTACCGAGTTTTCGGTTTCGGATGATGCGGTTGAACACGCTGTCCAGTACAACGAGCATGCCGACCGGCAGGAGCTGTTTGCCAAGGTCACGGATATCATAGCAGAGGATTCTGGAGTTTGTATCCACGTTCGTGTACTTGGCGAACGTGTTGAGACTGCCCTCCGTGAACAGTTCCAGAGATAGCGCAACGTCCCGCGCCTCGGGTTCCGGCTGCTCCAGGAGCGCGGCATGGAAGTCTTGTAATGTTGGCACAACGCCGAGATAGCCGTTTCGGATGAACTCGCGGTAGACCTGTGCAGTGCATCGGTCAATGATGGACTTCTCCTTGGCAGACAGCTTGCCCGCGCCCACGAGCTGTTCACAGAGGGACAATAAGAATTCGGATTTCAGCACAACTGGATTGTCACCGTCGTTGTAGCCGGACTCCATATCAAGAGCATTGATATGATTGGGCGAGGTCGCGGAGATCTCAATGACCTCGCCGCCCAAGCCTTCGACCAGCGGGCGATACTCGGCTTCGGGGTCGATGATGATAATGTCGTCATTTGTGGACAGCGCGATCTCCGTGATCTCGCGTTTGGCGGCAAAGGACTTGCCGGAGCCGGAGACACCGAGAATGAAGCCATTGCCGTTCAAAAGCTCCTTGCGGTCGGCCAGAATAAGATTCTTGGAGATGGCGTTCTGCCCGTAGTAGATGCCGTGTCGGTGCCGAATTTCCTGCGCCTTGAACGGCATAAGCACAGCGAGGGCTTCTGTGGTCAGCGTCCGCAGCGCGTCAATGCGCCGCAAGCCAAGCGGCAGCGCGGTTACAAGGCCGTCCTGCTGCTGGTAGCTCAGCTTTGCAAGCTGACACAGATGCTTGCGTGCGATGGACTGGAGCGTTTCGGTGTCGCTGTCCAGTTCTTCCTTGCTGTCTGCCAGATGCACGAGCGTGACCACGGCGAACAGCATCCGCTGGTCGCGGGTCGTGAGGTCGTCCAGCATCTCGCGGGTTTCCTTGCGCTGCTGCTCCAGATCGTAAGGAACGACAGCGGAGAAGTTCTGGTTGCTGTTCTGCCGCCGCTGCCAGTTGGTGACGTTGGTTTCCACGCCGAGCAGTTTGTTTTCCACCTCGCGCACCGCTTCGTCGGTCGGCACGGGGATCATGTCAATGGAGAGCATCATGCGCCGGTTGAGATCGGTCAGCTCCAGAATCATGCTGTCTTTGATGTAGCTGGCGTAATCCTTGAGGAACAGGACGCGACCATATTGATTGCCCATTTTGAAGTAGTCCCGATGAAATTCCAGACTGTCCGGGCAGATCGTGTCCTTGAGATTGTGCCCGCGCTTCATGGCCGTTTGCAAATCAAAAGGCAAGGATGATTCTTCTGGTCGGAAGAATCCACGCAGCACATCCAGCCGCTCGGCAGCGTCCAGCTCAGTGGAGGAGGAATTGAGCCGCGAGAGCTTGGAGGAAACCTCGCCCGTCACGCGGGAAAAGAATGTGCGCGCTTCATCCACGTTCTTTTTGTGAACGGAAACCGTGATAAACCGCTCCTGCTCCACGCTGGCAGAGCTGCCGGAGATTTTGCTTTCCAGCATCCCGTTGAACTCGTTCACGAATCCGTCGAGGCTGTCGCCGCGCTGCGGGAGCAGGACGGTATCTTCAAACGCTTGTCGGTTGACCTGCTTGTTGCAGATCGTGAGCTTGGTGGTCGAGCCGCTGTCCAGCGCATTGAGAAGCTCGCTGTAACCGAGGAACATCGCCGTTTTATCCTCTTTGGACGCGATGGCATAGTTGATGTCCGAAAAGCGCAGCGTTCTGGAATATTTCGTGCCGAACTGAAAAATCCCATCCGCGAAGATCCGCTGGATGGGAATGACGTCCTGCACACTGCGCGGGATTTTGTAGGCTGTTCGATCCTGCTTGATGGTGTTGTTGAGGGTTTTAATCAAGCGTCAGCACCTCCCGCATGGAATTGGAGTCCAGCAGCAATTCTGCATATAGATTCTGCGGATGATATGCAAGCGTTCGCGGGCAGAGGATCTCCGATCGGTTGACCGCCAGTAGGAATCGTTCGGCGGGCATGCCATTATAGGTAAAAAAGCCGCACATGGCAAACGGGAACGCCGCCAGCATGCACACCCAGCCGACCTCCGCCGCGCCGATGAGCGGTTTCAAGCCAAAATATGCGCCAACCGCCACGCCGATGGCGAGCAGCGCAAACACCATCTGCCGCAGCGATAAGCCGAACAGGATGCTCTCCTGATACCGCTGGATCTCTTTGTTGATTTTCACTTCGATGATGAATCCCTCCAATTTTTCTGTATTTCTTAGATTGACCCTTGAATTTTTCCTTGTTCCAAGCTAACATGGCACAAACTTTCAAAGGAGGTCGTGCCATGTTGATGATTGTATTTGGGGCTGGCTGTTTGCTTCTGTCCGTATTATTTCATGCCGCGTCGCTGCTGCACCTCGGTCTGCCGCTTTTGTATGCGCTGATCGTGCCGACGCTGTTTTCCGGCTGGTATTACAGCCACTATGCACTGGCGAATGGGATCTGGTATGCGCTCATTGTCCTGGGACTGATTTCGTGTATTGTGTCGCTGGTGCGGAAAGTTCGGCGCATGATTTAACCAAGCCCCATCAGTTCCCGGATGATGCGGTCGGACATTTTAATGGAGCCAACGAGCACCAGCATATTGAACACCAGTTCGCCAATGTAGTTCCAGACGACCGTTGCCGGGGCAAGTCCTTCCGTTACGACGGGCGGGCTGGATGCGAATTGTGAGAAAATAATACAGGCCAGTAAAATGACACAGCCCTCCAAGCAGATGGCGGCGTAGCTCTTGATGAACGCCATGCCAATGCTGCTGGAGGGCTGTCCTGCGAAGCTCGACAGCGGGATCGGCGCAATCGCCGTCGCCATATAGAGCTTAAAAAAGCGGCCGTAGACAGTCAGAATCATGACGAGTGACAGCACCCAGATGAACAGCGAACCGAGCAGCGTCACTGCCCAGAGCGGAATGCTCTCCAGCAGACCGACATCTTCAATCGTTGACGCGATCTCGGCGGGCAGCGTGGATGCTTCCATTGCCGAAAGACCGGACGCGCCCATGATCGTCTGGATCGCGCCCTGCGCAATCGAGAACAGCGCCGTCATCAGCTCCATGCCATAGGTGACCGCCGCCTGCGCCAGTACAAAACGGACGAAGCATTTGAATGCCACCTCCGGGCGTTTTAACTCCGTAAAGCTGCCGCAGGTTTTCATCACGCCGATCACAAAGAACAGCACCAACAGCGCATACGCGATTGCTTTTAAGGCATCATTGATCCCGACGATTACATTCCAGATCCCGCCGCCCTTGAAGTTCTCCGGACTGGTGGTCAACAGCGTCCAAATCTCAGACAGCTTACTGTTCCACGTTTCCAGCGAGGAATTGAGGTTATCTATGATCCAGTTTCCACTTGAGATGGTATCACCTCCAGTTGTATCGGGGAGAGCTTTTTCGCTCTCCCCATATTTTTATCAGCCGGTGATCAGCGTCAGGATCTCCTTGGTGAACGTAATGACAATGCCGCCCGCGACGGTCAGGATGCCGTTCGCGCGCTACGACGGATCGTGCGACTTGAGAGACAGACCGACCTGCAAAATGCCAAAGCCGAGCAGGATCAAGCCGACCGCGCGAATGAGCGAGAAAATGAAGTCGCTCAGATTGTTGACGACCGCCAGCGGATCACCGTCCGCCGCGAACGCCGGGACAACAAAAACCGCCAGCATGAAAAATACGCTGGCGAAGATCGAATAGAGCCGCTTGGCTTTGGCTTCAAATGGTTTCTTCAATGAAATTCCTCCTTCAATGGGTTTGAATTTTCTGTGCCGCCCACACGAAGAAGCGGGCGGCCGGTGTAAATGGGCGGTTTTGTTCCATGATGAATGTACGGTGCTGCGCCGCCGAGGGAGCTGTGCGAAATCGCCGGATGGTGCATGAGATCATACTTTTCATCCATGACTGGGCTTGCGCCGCGGATGAACAGCAGCGCATAGCGGTTGTCCAGCTTCCGCACCTCGTCAGGGGTCAGCAGCTCCCGCCCGGACATCTGGAAATTGGTCGAGTAGGAGCCGGATTTGCCTTTCGTCTGCCCGTGCGTTTTGGTATCAATCGTGGCCTTGCCGAGCATCTCGGACACATATTTGTGCGTACTGGATTCGTTGCCGCCGAGATACAAAATGGTATCACAGTTGCCTGGAATTGTCTCCCAGCTATCCTTATACAATTCTTTGATCTGCGCCATGTTCTGAATGATAACGCTTGCCGAGATGGAACGCGAGCGCATCGTCGCAAGCTCGCGCGTGAAGCCTGGCAGCGTCATGGCGGCGAACTCGTCCAGCACAAAGCGAACGTGGCGCGGCAACGGGCCGTGGTGGATCTGGTCTGCGCTGTAATACAGGGCTTGGAACGCCTGCGCGTAAAGCAGGCTTACAAGGAAATTGTAGGGTAGGAAAGAGCCGCCTTACCGCATTGCGGCGGCAGGTCTGCTCAGACCCCCCTCAGAACCGTGCTTACAACTCTCGCTGTACACGGCTCCGTCTTTGCTTGTTCAATCAGATACTCACTGGTGGTGAATCATGACATGGCAATTATGGCACACCACTAAAGTTTTGCGCCGCTTTGCAATCATAGCGGCTTCCCAAGGCAGTTTCCCTTTCAGATTTTTGAGTTTGTTTATATGGTGAATCTCAAAGCAAGGACTGTCCGTCGTGCCGCACAATTCACATTTACACGCTTTTAATCGTTTCTCGATCGTATTTACCGAAAGTCTATGCTGCTGGGTTGCGAACGTAATTGTGCCTGTCGGATTCTTCACTGTCTTGCAATCGGCGTAGTTGGCAAAATAGCACCATTTCCAGCCTTTTTTGTTTCATAGGGGATACCCCACTGGCCCTGTCCATCTTGAAATTTGCGGATGATTTTCGGTACAGAGCTTCTGTGTTTGTTGGCAAGGGTTCTCAGGCAGCTATACTCCATCAAGTAGGCCAAATAACTCAGCCTATAAAAGTTGCTTGCCAAGTTGTAGTAATTGCAGATTCCCCTAAGTTCGCTGTTATAACTGGAGACAATTTCTAAATCCGTCATGTGTAGCAGCTCCGCCCGGTGGACGGGTCGCAGGTTTCCGTTTTCCTCTTGAATCGCAACGCCTTTTGAGAAGATGAATTTATGGATTTTATCGTCCAATGGTACAACTAATTCCGCTTTATTGTTCAGCGTGCGCTTTGATTGTTTCAACTTTCCGACACGCCTTATTTTCCCATCCCGCCGTATCCGGACATCATATCCCAGGAATTGGGCATATTCGCTGCTGTGGGTAATGAGCGTCTTTTCTTCGCTGAGTTCCATCTTCAACATCCCACCGATAAACTCAGACAGTTTTCGCTTGATTTCCACACAGTCCTCCCGCCTCCCGTTCACCGCAATCAAAAAGTCGTCCGCATAGCGGATATACTTGATTTTCTTGTCGGTATGGGATTTTGCGGGCGTCGTCAGAATTTGCTTGCGAATTTCCCTGTATTTTTCAATAAGCCGCTGGCGCTCCTCGCCCTCAGCCTTTTTGATTTGCCGTTGTACCACTTTCTTTTTACTGAGTAGCGCATTGTATTCAGGTGTGTACTTTTTCTCCTCATAGACATCGAAACCAGCCTTCAGCGCCATCACAAATTTGTCCAGCTCATGCAGATAGATATTGGCCAGAATAGGAGAGATAATCCCACCCTGGGGCGTTCCACTATATGTGATGTGATAACGCCAGTCCTCCATGTATCCGGCTTTCAGAAATTTGTGCAGCAGCTTTATCAGCCGCGCATCCTTGATTTTTCGGTTTACCAGCCCCACCAAAACAGTGTGGTCAATGTGGTCAAAGCAACCCTTGATGTCGCCCTCTATAAACCACCTTGCACCGGAGAACTCCTGTTTGGCCTGTGCTAATGCGGTATGGCAGCTCCGGTTTGGCCGAAATCCGTGTGAGCAATTTAGAAAAACCGGCTCATACACAGCTTGCAGCACCAGCCGAAGCACCTCCTGTACCAGCTTGTCCGTAAAGGTGGGAATCCCCAGCGGACGCATTTTCCCGTTGGCTTTTTGGATATAGGTGCGGCGGGCCGGCTTGGGTTGATAGGTTTCTGTTTCCAGCGATTTGATGATACGGTTGATTTTTGCCTCGCTGAATCCATCCGCCGTATCTTCATTTACTCCCTTGGTCGCCGCTCCACTGTTAGCGTACAAATTTCGGTATGCCTCATAGTAGATATCAGGACGCAGAAGGTAACGGTATAATCTGGTGAACACTTCTTCTTTATTTTTGCTTGAGTTCTGACTGATTCTTGCTAAAATCTCCATTGTTGGTTTCATTCGTGAGGTTTTCCTCCCTAATCAATTTACGATTTTAGTACGCATTGACTGCGCCCCTTCGCCATGTGGACGGCGTTACCGCTTCCGTTTTTACGGCTATCCCTGTCAATTCAGGGTCCTCGGACTACTATGGGCGCTCCGTACCCATGCAGGATATTCAGGCTCTAAACCATAGCCAAACTTTCCCCCTTTCACGGCATTCCTGTTTAGGGTATCCCCGGTTAGCACTTTGCCTTGGTAAATGTGGATTGTCGGACTCTGCTTTCGTTTCGTTAAAACAGGTTCTCCTGCTCGTCGCGCAGGTTTGCTGATAACCGTTTACCAACATTCAAGTAGTAAACGTACCTGCGCTGGGGGTTACAGGCACTTTCCCCCACCTGGACACAACAGAGACTTGAAACTTGCATTCAGTAAACCCAACTTAAGCCTCATATCCACTTGGCCTTGCGGTTCAGTCGTGCCCGATTGCCTTTGGGCAACTTACCGCTTTCCTGCCGTGCTGTGTTCCCGTGTCAGCTTTCGCCTTTCGGTCAGGCAGGCAGCCTCCCGCGTTATCATGCGGGGCAGTACCATTTTTCTGCATTGCAAGGTGCCCTATCCGGGCGCACGAACGTGTTATCATTGTCGGGAATGACAGCGTAAAGCGCAACTTTCTTTTCACCCAGCGTGTAAAGGTCCATGTCGTCATGGTCGGTCAGGGCTTGGATCTGCGGCAGATTAAAGGGCGCGAGACGGACAGCCGTACTCACCAAGATCGATTTTGCAGTCTTGCCCGCGGCTAATTTGAAAACCTTATATTGCCGGACAGCGACGCTGTCCGGCCTTCTGCGCTCTATGGATTCAAAGAGCAGATCGAGCGGCGAAACATGCCCTTCATCTTCCTCGCGCACCTCGGCGTATTCCAGCACGCGCATGACCATAGAGAAGTTCTGCTCGTATTCTGGGGCTTCCTGAAACAGCATGAGGATGATGGCCTGCAGGAGTGCAGTTTCGGCTTTGGTCCAGAACGGGTCGGACTCGTGGCTGCCCTTTGGGGTAGTGGACTGGATCAGGTTGTTCACCAGCTTCAGCACGTCCTTTTCGTCGCGCAGATAGCGAAACGGATTGTAGCCGTCCGACTGTTCCAGATTCACAAGGTTCAGAACGCGCACATCGTAGCCTTGCTCTTTGAGGTAGCCGCCCGTGGCAAGCAGCACTTCTGATTTTGGATCTGTAATGACATAGTTTGTGTTTGCAGTCAGGATATTCGGCAGCACAAAGCTGCGTGTTTTGGCTGCGCCGCTGCCGCCGATGACCAGCACGTTGAGGGATCGACGATGCTTATGCGTATCCAAACCGAGCCGGACGTGCTGGGTCAGTGGGATGCTGTCCTTCTGCGCGAACTGCGCGTTGACGGATGCAGGTGTCGCCCACGCCGCGGAACCGTGTTCCTCACCGTCGCGGGTCCTGCCCTGATTCGTCCGGTAAAGCAAAACTGCCATGCCGTAAGCGGCAAGGCAGATGAGGATCGTAGGCAGGCTTTTGTTCGTCCACACGATATTTGTCGGCTGCTCCAACGCGCGCGTCAGATTCTGTAGCAGCTCCGGCAAACCGCCGCCAAGGGACTGCGCCAGCAGGAGGGCAAGCCAGATGACGGGAATTGTGCCAATGAGATAAAACAGGGTGTCGTTTGATTTTCGGATAGGCATCACCTCGGAAAATATTTGCAACTAAAATCAGTTGCAAAATTGTTTTGACTGTGCTATACTGATCATAGAAATGAGGGATAGACTTGGGTCAGAAAGAGAAACTAATCAAAAGATTAAAAACCAAGCCGCGTGATTTTACATTTGATGAAGCCGAAACATTGCTGGGGTATTTGACATACTCTCGCTCCAACAAAGGAAAGACGAGCGGTTCGCGTGTCATGTTTACCAGCGAACAGCATGCGCCGATCTTGCTGCACAAGCCGCATCCGCGGAAAGAGCTTTTGGAGTATCAAGTCAAGCAACTGCTTGAGGTGCTGGAACAGGAGGGATTGATTTGAACAATACAATGCAATATAAGGGGTATGTCGGAAGCGTTGAATTCTCCGAAGCCGATGGTTTGTTTTTCGGAAAGGTTCTCGGTATCCGCGCATTGATCTCCTATGAGGGGACGAACGCCGCCGAGCTTGTGGCTGATTTTCATGGCGCGGTAGACGATTATCTGTCGCTGTGCGAAGCAGAGAACAGCGAGCCGGAAAAAGCCTATAAGGGCAGCTTTAACATCCGGGTATCACCGGAGCTGCACAAGCAGGCTGCGATTTGCGCAATGGCGCAGCAGGTCAGCTTGAATACGCTGGTCGAGGATGCTCTGCGGGAGTACGTTGCGGAGCGAAAAGAAGCCGTATAATAATAAATCGATGGCGCTGACGAAGCATACCGTCAGCGCCATTTTTATATTCTGTTACCGTTCAAAGCCGGTAATTCGTTTCAGATGCGTTTGCTCTGGAAGTCCTTTCTCCATGAACCGTTCCATGAGCACCTTTTTCTTTTCGTAGCCGGTGAGAATGGAATCCACGAACGCGATGCTGTCGTCCTTGGCGTACAGCTCTGCAATTTCGTTTCGACCGGGCAGCAGGTCTATACAGACGCGGCTGCGGTCGGTGACGAGCTTGAGCAGCTCTGCTTCGGTCTTACGGAAGCTGTTGACCGCGATCTCTGTGCAGTCGCTGCGCTCCGGCAGGCGTGGGGCATCCCAGAACATCGAATTGCCGGAATCGAAGATCGGAGCCATCCGAATAAATTGCAGTGTCCGGCTGTCGCGGAGGACACCAAAGTTGTTGAGATGCCGGTCCGTATTCGTCAGCACGAAATCTGTGAGGACCTGATATTCGAGGAATCCGCGCACTTCCTGCTCTGACAGACCATGCTCGGTACAGACATGAATGAAATGCTCATAGGTCGAGACAGCGTTATCTTTCTTCTCGGAATCCACAACGTCAATCGCCGGAATAAACTCCAGCGCCTCCGACGCGAAATCCTCGCAGATACAGTCGTACTGCTCGCCTGCGCTGCCGGTGAATTTGACCGGGCGATACCGCACATGGTTGGAAAAGCCCTGCTTTTCATGCAGCATGGATGCCAGCACTTCATTGAGGCTTTGCTGGGAATTCGCACCGCGGTTGCCTTTGAGCAGGCAGCGCGTATCGTCGACAATCACCCATTTCTTGATCAGGTCGCCTTGCAAAGCAGCCTTCGGCGAATAGAACTGCGCAGACGCAGTTTCTGACAGGTCGCCAAAAGCATTGGAGAATGGACTAACATCTTTCCACGTCAGGTCGCTCTTTTGCGGCCTGATCCAGTAATGGTCAGACAGGCTGAGACCGAGGTTCCGCACGAGCAGGCTCTGTGTGGATGGAATGCCCTCCTGCT
>ENA-ORNT01002662-ORNT01002662.1-human-gut-metagenome-genome-assembly--contig:-NODE-2662-length-10867-cov-6.681465_pt1 | contig 10867 bp, 10 predicted proteins | sample MGYA00242120_ERZ509032 | MGnify/ENA primary metagenome ERZ509032 (study PRJEB26280, sample SAMEA2338729) | human gut metagenome | biome: human gut; feature: human-associated habitat; material: faeces...
GTCCCAGATGGGATAACTGGAAAAATTTCGTCAGGATCGTCATCAGGATACCGGTGCCCACCAACAGCACCAACATGGGAACACCCCATACGAAACCATTGATGGCATTGTTCACATTGGCTATGAGCTCTACCATATACATTCTCCTCCTTTGTTTTCAGGTAAAAGAAAAAGCGCAGACACCCGAAGATGTCCACGCTGACATAGTTACCTGATCTGTATTTCGTTTCTGATTTTTTCCCAGTATAACATATAGGAAAAGATGCCGCAAGAGAAAATTTTTCTCAAAACCCCTATTGACCTAAAGTTAGCTTTAGGTATTATGATAAAATCATCCCGTAAGAAATGTCTCTAACGTGGAAAATCAAGCATATCGAAAGCTACGGCGCCAACAGCGGCTTCCCTGTATACGGCGGAAAACTGTAAGGCGAACCGTCAGTGTGACGAAAACAGGAAATGCGAGCGATTACGAAAAGTAATGGCTCGCATTTTTAGCTTTGTATTTCGAATTCATGCGGATGGAGTCCAATTCCGCCTTACTGAACCGGCGGATCCCGGACTGCTTCTCCAGATTCGGGAAAAAGCCCTCTTTATCATAATATCTTAAAGAGGAAATCGGTAAATTTGTCATTGCGGAAACTTGTCCGATACTGTACGTATATAATCCTCCTTGTTTTTGCGAAGCAAAAATCCGAGCTTCATGTCGAGGAGAGGATTTCGTCTCCCTGCATAAAATTATCTAAAGCTGACTTTAGGTATTACTACTGTTATTATAAAGTGGCAATATGCAAAAAACAAGAGTTTTGTACTATAAAGTTTCCCCCGGGCTGTGTCGATACTATTTATATAGGAAAATACATACACCATGGATGGATAAATAGCTACGGATGGCTGCCTCATGTGAGGCGACCATCCGTTTTTGTGTGAAGCGAGAACATCGCATGCCTGCATGAAGATTTGACGGGCATTGCGACAGGGCAGCAATCACTGCTCAGAGAGGGAGAGTACTATGGCAATAACAGGAATCGGCTACGGAAGGACATTTGTGTATGAGGCACAGAAGCGAGTAAATGCAGGGGATGTACAGAGTGCGCAGGGAAGTGCGACGGAGACAGCAGAATCCCGTTTCGCGGAGAGCATTGAGGAATTGGCAAAAGAAGACAACACCGTGAAGACTCCGGTGACCCGCGGCGTACAGCTGGCCCGCCATATCGAGGGAAAGGACAAGGTGCCCTATGGAGAAATGGCTGAGGACGGCGTCATTGAATACAACGGGGTGACCTTCGTCTGTGATTATGAGCACAACCGCCTGACACTGGGGGATACCACCAATAAAGAGGATTGCATTAATATTCCGTTGTCCGGCGGCGGAAGCCTGCTGGTGAACCGGGACAACATTGATGCCCTGTCCAAGGCCATCGGCATGTTCAGGCCGGAGGATGTGAAACGGATCCTGGAGGCGCTGGCAAAGGATAACAAGATCCAGCAGATGAAGAAAGAACTGGATGACATGGAGAACGGCGATGATGTGGATAACAGTGAGGAAGCATCGGAGACCGCCGACACGGACAAGGCAGCGGGAACGGATCCTTCCGGGACGGCCGGAGAGCCGGGAAAAGAGGATTTAAGTCTCATGGCACAGATCAAAGAGAAGATGCAGGAGATCTGCGACAAGCTTCAGAACGGAGACACGGATACCAAGTTCCAGATCGGCAATCAAGAATTTACGATCAAGGAGTGGGATCATTTCTTAGAGAAATTCGACAGTGTGCAGGATGCCATCCGGGCGGCACTGGAGGAAAAAATCGAAAAGGAAAAGGTAGAACGGCTAGAAGAGAAACTGACAGGTATGTCGGAGACAGCAGAAGAGCCGGATGAGGTGGATAGTATCCTGGCCCAGAGTGTGAAAACCACAGAAGAGGGCAGTGACCCTAAGACCTGGTATATCACCTGCTTTAGCGAAGATGGCATCTGGTGTAAGAAATTCACCGAAGGACAGGAAGGAGAGGATCTGTGGCGTATGGAATTTACGGATCCTTCCCAGTACCAGAAGGTGTTAAATTATTTACAGAGCTTCGCAGAGGGGGAAGAAGTTCCGCATGCAGAGGAAGAGGACTTCTGGAGAAGATTCCTTGAGGAAGACGCACGGTAGATCTGGCGTCAATCAGGATTTTTCCGATATTCCCGAGGAGACTTTCCGTAAACTTTTTTGAACAGGTCCTTAAAATAGTTGCTGTCGTTGAAGCCGTATTCCAGAGCAATATCCGTGATGGAACTGTTGGTGGTAAGAAGCGCCGTCTGGGCGTGTTTGAGCCGTACATAGTTTAAATATTCCTTGAAGCCCATACCGGTGATCAGCTTGAATTTTTTGCTGAAATAGGTGGGGCTTAGGGAAGCCACGGAGGAGACCTCTTCCAGTGTCAGTGGCTTGCGGAAATTGTTGTAAATGTATTTCGTGGCAAGCAGGATGTCCGCATCCCGGGAGTTCAGCAGATCCGGCTCCTTCTCATTCATGACGGAATACCGCATCAGCATGAGCAGAAGCTCTTCCAGATAGCATCGCTCAAAATGCTCAGAGTATTCATCGAACCGGGAATTCTCAGTGAGCATCCGGGTTAGCAGAGAGTGCAGATATTCCCGGTATACCGTAGGAACGCTGCCCATGAAGGAATGCAGCTGCAGCCCCTGCCCGGATATGGAAGTGAGGCTGTCGGCAGACCGGTCCGATAAATGCAGATATTCTTCTTTGAAATAGATCATCACGATCTCGCAGATCTCTCCGGCGGAATACAGAGAGTGATGCAGTTCCCCCGGAGCAATGAAGACCAGATCTCCGGCCTCCAACTGGTAGACCGTATCTTTTAGCAGGAAGCGGCAGCTTCCGGACCAGAGATAGAAAATTTCATAAAAGCTGTGATAATGATCGGGCTGCAGGGGGGAAAAATCGCCTCTGCGGCCCTTTTCCACGATAATCCGGTCAATATCTTTTCTGCCCCGTCTGCCTTTTTTCGTTGTGATATCCATAGCGTTCCCTCATTTCCGGTGTATCCCAGTGCTGCAGTCAGAATACCACAAAAAAACAGTATTTTCAACCAAAACAAGCTATAAAAACAGCAGTAAATATAAATTAATTACGCTATTATAATAACTGAAAAAGGAACCCGCCTCTTTCAAAAATACTTTTCTCTCTATCCCCCTCGGTATACTCCCCCCCTCGCCGAGGGGAATTTTTTGCGCAAAAATCACGGAAAACAGGCAGTCTCGTTACAATGGATTGCGCATTTTCCAAAGGATTGTTACCATAAGGGTACAGATCGGCCGGCATACGGTGCTAAAGCAAAGGTGCTAAAGCAAAGGTGCTAAAGCACCTGAGAGTTTGCAGAGTACAGAAAGGTATAGGGATTAGTATGGATAAAAAGAAAACGGGCAATCTGATCCGGGAAGCCAGACAATGCAAAAATTATACCCAGAGTGAACTGGGAAGGATGTTAGGGGTGACCAACAAAGCGGTATCCCGGTGGGAGAATGGAGAAAGTTTTCCGGATATCGGCGTATTGGAGTCCCTGTCCCATCTGTTGGAACTGCCGATTCAGGACATTGTGACCGGAGAGCGGGCGGGAGACCGGGAGGAGGCTGTGACGGAAGTCGTGAGACTGGCAAAGCTCCAGGAGCAGCGGAAACGTGAAAAGAGGATCCTGTATCTGATCGTGCTGGGGCTTTTGATCTATCACTGTGTTATCGGGATCTGTTTATTTTCCGGAAGAGGGTTGTTTGGGGGAAGAGATATTGCCTGCCAGGTGGCCGGAATCTCCATGGCGGGGACACTGACGATGCTGGGGCTTGTATACCGGTATTTCGGAAAGGAAGAGGATGTGAAAATGATTCCCTCCAGTCAATTAAGCAGAGGACTTGGAATAGCATCCCTTGCGATGCTATTATGGAGTGTTGGAATCATGTATTTAAGCTTCGGAATGGTCCGGGCAGGAAGTGTTCCCCTTGGTATGGAACTCAGCTCCCTGGGACCGTTTTTGAACAATCAGCTTTGTGCGGGCTATGCCCTGAATGTAATATTTCTGGCAGTGGAAATGTACCGTCTGCTCATGGAGCGGACGGTACTGCATCCGGGATGTGTGATCTCACCGGCGGTCATCTATCTGGATTTCTTTTACATAGACATCCTGGGCCGGATGGATACCCTGGACAGCGTCTGGAAGGCACTGGACAGAGGGACGGTACTCATTTTGCTGGAGGCAGTGTCGGGAATTGTATTTCTGTTTATACAGTCCCACCGTTCTCGTTCTCACGCATCCGATAGCCTACGCCGATCTCTGTGAATACATACTGGGGCTGTGCGGGATTCTGTTCCAGCTTTCTGCGGATGTTCGCCATGTTGACACGGAGGATCTGATTATTATTGTCCATATAGGGACCCCAGATGGCATTCATGATATAGCTGTAGGTCAGGACTCTGCCGGAATTTTCCGCTAAAAGTGTAAGCAGCTGGTATTCGATCTGGGTCAGATGTACCTCTTCGCCCCGCAGGCGGATCAGTCGTTTCTCGAAATCAATCTCCAGATCCAGTGCCTTATATACATGACCGGGAGTCTGGGCGTGGCTGTGCCGCAGAGAAGTGCGGATCCTTGCCATGAGCTCGCCGGTGCCGAAAGGTTTTGTGATATAATCATCCGCCCCCAGATCCAGAGCGGAGACCTTCTCCTGCTCCTTGGTGCGGGCAGATATGATGATCACCGGAACATCGCTCCAGGAACGGAGTTTCTGTAATACCTCCAGCCCGTCCATGTCCGGCAGCCCTAAATCTAACAGGATCACATTGGGGCAGAAAGAAGTGCTGAGACTAAGTCCCTCTCTGCCGTTTAAGGCATGCATGATCTTGTAGCCTTCCCGGTCCATGGTAGCGGTGATGAAATTACTGATACTTCTATCGTCTTCGATTAAGAGAACTTTGATCTTATTCATATCTGAGATCCATATCCTTTCCGGTATTTTCAACAGTTCTATCGTATGTGGCTGAGAGTACACTTATTTTTCCGAAGCGAGAGCTTCCGCCTTGGGAAGTGTGAAACAGAATTCCGCGCCATCCGCATGATTCCGGCCACTCAGCGTTCCGTGATGGGCGGTGATGATGGTCTTGCAGATGGACAGACCGATACCCATGCCTTTGCGGGAATCCGAGCTCCGGGAATTGTTGTAGGTACCCGTCTCGAACAGATTCTGTAATTTTTCTTCCGACAGTCCTTTTCCGTAGTCTCTCACAATAAAAGAGACATGCTCCGGATGATCCTCCACGATGAAATCAATGGGCAGGATACTTCCGGAATGAACGATGGCATTTTCCAGCAGATTGATGGTGACCTGCTCGATCAGCACCGCATCCATGGGTATCATCAGAAATTCCTCGGGGATCTTGACCCGGATGGCGGCATCGGGATAGCGTTTTTTCAGCTTCTCCAAAGCTTCTCCCACCACTTCCTCCACCGGCTCCTCTGTGGTATTGATGCTTAAGCTGTCTCCCTGGATACGAGTGACGGACAGCAGATTTTCCACCATATTCAACAGCCAGTTGGAATCCTCATAGATATTGGTCATGATCGTACGCTGTTCGGTGGAGCTTAGATCGTTCTGACTTTCCAGAAACAGGGAGCTGTTGCCGATGATGCCGGTGAGCGGCGTGCGCAGATCGTGGGAGATGGCGCGCAGAAGATTCGCACGCATCTTTTCCATTTCGGCCTCTGCCAGCCGCTTTTCCCGCTCTGCGATCATCTCGGACTGGATGGTCATATGGGAGGTCATGGTACACAGGATCAGAGTGATCCCGCTCATCAGCAGGAAGGTGATAGGGTAGCCGGTCAGTGTGAAATTAAGCTTATAATACGGATAGGTGAACAGATAATTGATCGCTATTACGGAAAAAAGGGTGCAGACAATGCCGTAGCCGTAGCCCACCGTCCATCTGGCGATGATCACCAGTGCCAGAATGTAGAACAGTGCTACATTGGCATGGTTGTCCGGGACAATATGCTGATATAAAAAAGAGGCAAGTGTGGCGCACAGCATGCAGGCAGCACAGATCAGGATACTGATGGCGTGCCTGGTAAAGGGTGGTTTTAAGCGGAAGCTTTTCCGCGGTGATTTTTTATCGGAAAGTGATCGGAACACGGTGTGATCCTCCATGAAATATTGTTAGTTGTTTTTTAAATTTATTATAACTATAGTACCATTACTTTGCAATGCAAGGTGTAAAGAAGTAGTTAAGGATATATGACAACCGGTATATTTTCCCCTAAAGCGGAGGCAAAAGGCAGGCAGGTATCCTCCGGAAAAGCTAAGACACAAAAAATAGGAACATATACTTTCGTTAGGTTGACATCAGGAAAAACATTAGATTAAAATGTAGTATGGCGGCGGTCCTGAAAGGGCGGACCGTCTATGTGGACAGGAGAGGAATAGGTTATGTTTCTGACAGGATTGGCACTATTGCCGGCCATCGCACTGGTGGTATGGATCTACAGACAGGATAAGGTGGAGAAGGAGCCGAGGGGATTATTGTGGAAAATATTCCTGTTCGGCGTGTTGTCCGTGATACCGGCCATGATACTGGAAATCATTCTGGATGAAGTATTTCTGGTATTTGTGGATGCAGATACGCTGTGCTACGTGATCCTGGATAATTTTATCGGGGTGGCACTGATCGAGGAACTTTGCAAGATGAAGGCGGCCAAATGGGCGGCATGGAAGCATCCGGCATTTAATTATAAATTCGATGCCATCGTGTACTGCGTGACTTCGGCATTGGGATTTGCAGCCATTGAAAATGTTCTGTATTGTCTGGGCGGTGACTTTGGGACGGCAGTGACCAGAGCCCTGTTGTCCGTGCCTTCCCATGCCATCGATGGCGTGATCATGGGATATTTCTTCGGTGTGGCGAAGGAGGCAGAACTTGCAGGCAATAAAAAACGCAGGAAACGCTACCTGAAGCTCAGCGTGTTCATGCCGATGATCGAACATGGTATCTATGACTCCGCATTGTCTCTGGATGCGGACTGGATCTTCGTTTTCTTTTTCCTGTTTGTGATCGTGGTAGATGTCTGGGCCTATAAATTTGTGAAAAAGCAGTCTGGGCAGGACCGGGAGCTGTCTGCATAAAGATTGCGTTAAGACCCCGTGAAAATTTTATAAATTCACGAAAAACGGTAGGATCGGGTCTTTGCTTCATGTTAAGATAAAGAAAACCTAAAGAAAGGAAAGACCAATATTGAAGTTATTGAATCCAAAGATCCGGCAAAAATTTGCAGAATCCTTGAAGGCGGTCCTGCCGGTAGTAGGGATCGTGATCGTATTAAGCTTTACCATAGCTCCAATTACCTCCAGTATCCTGCTGTGCTTTCTGGTGGGAGCGGTGATGGTCATGGCCGGTATGATGTTTTTCACCCTGGGTGCGGAGATGTCCATGACCCCCATGGGAGAAAAAGTGGGTGCCAGAATGACCCAGAGTAAAAACATTCTGCTGATCGTAGTGTTATCTTTTCTGTTGGGAGTGGTGATCACCATTTCCGAGCCTGACTTGCAGGTGTTGGCGACACAGGTGCCTTCGGTTCCGAACATGACGCTGATCCTGGCAGTGGCAGTGGGCGTGGGAATCTTCCTGGTCATTGCCCTTCTGCGTATGTTGATCGGCGTGGCCCTGCCGCCATTGTTGACCTTTTTCTACATAGTAGTGTTCGTTCTTGCATTTTTCGTACCGGAGAACTTCCGGGCAGTGGCGTTTGATTCCGGAGGTGTGACCACGGGACCCATGACCGTTCCTTTTATCATGGCACTTGGTGTCGGTATTGCGTCCATCCGTAATGACCACCATGCGGCGGACGACAGCTTCGGTCTGGTAGCACTGTGCTCCATCGGCCCGATCCTGGCGGTCATGGTGCTGGGGCTGATCTATAAGCCGACCAATGCGGATTACCAGCCGGTGTCGATCCCGGAGATCGCTGATTCCGTGGAACTGGCGCAGCTTTTTGCTCATGGGATTCCGGATTATATGAAAGAGATCGCACTCTCATTACTTCCCATTGTATTGTTTTTCGGTCTGTTCCAGATATTTGCCCTGCGGCTGTCGGGGAAGACACTGGCGAAGATTCTGATCGGTCTGGTGTATACTTATATCGGTCTGGTACTGTTCCTGACCGGTGCAAATGTGGGCTTTATGCCTGCCGGTAATTACCTCGGTCAGGTCATGGCAGCCAGATCCTACAGGTGGGTACTGGTGCCGGTGGGAGCACTGATTGGTTACTTTATCGTAAAAGCGGAGCCAGCGGTCTATGTATTGAATCATCAGGTAGAGGAGCTGACGGACGGCGCTATCTCTGCCAGATCCATGGGCATTTCTCTGTCCGTGGGCGTATCCTTATCCGTAGCACTGGCGATGATCCGCGTGCTGACGGGGATCCCGATTCTATGGTTTTTGATCCCGGGCTACGGTGTGGCGATAGGACTATCCTTTTTTGTACCGAAGATATTCACAGCGATCGCCTTCGACTCCGGCGGTGTGGCAAGCGGTCCCATGACAGCTACCTTTTTACTGCCGTTAGCGCAGGGTGCATGTGTGGCGGTGGGCGGCAATTTAGTCGCAGATGCTTTCGGTGTGGTAGCAATGGTAGCCATGACACCGCTGATCACGATTCAGATATTGGGAATGGTATATCAGTTAAAGCAGCAGAAGAGCGGTGCAGGCGTATTTGCCGGTGCGGCGGATGCATTTGGTGCTTTGGATGAGAATGCCATCATTGAACTGTAGGAGGTGTGCCCATGAGTGAATTATATATGATGGTCACCATCACCAATCGTCAGCTGACGAGGAAATTCGTGGAATGCTATAAAGAAAACGGCGCACAGGTCGGCAGTGTTACCGTCGGCATGGGAACCGCGGCGAATGAGATCTTAGATTATTTTGGACTGGACGGCATGGAGAAGAGCGTATTGTTCCATCTTGTCACAGATGCTGCCTGGCGGCAGATCAAGCCTGCTCTGCGTAAGAAAATGCAGATCGATTTCCCGGGAATGGGAATCGCATTTATCATTCCCGTGAGCAGTGTCGGTGGCAAGAAAGCATTGAATTACCTGACCTGCGGGCAGGAATTCGTAAAAGGAGAGGAGTCCACATTGAAAGAGACGAAGAATGAGCTTCTGGTAGTGATAGCCAATCATGGATATACGGAGCTGGTCATGGATGCAGCGAGAGAAGTACATGCGGCGGGCGGTACAGTCATCCATGCCAAGGGCACCGGAACAGAGAATGCACAGCAGTTTCTGGGCGTGACACTGGTGCCGGAAAAAGAAATGTTGTTCATTGTGGTAAAAAGTGAGCAGAAAAATTCCATCATGCGTGCTATAATGGAAAAAGCAGGACTGGAGAGTAAAGCACAAAGCATAGTATTCTCCCTTCCTGTGACAGATACTGCAGGCATGCGCCTGATGGAGGAGATGGGAGAGACATGACAAACGGCTTATCCGGACCCAGGAAGCAGTTCCTGGACGTGCTTCGGGTACTGGCAACCTGTGCAGTGGTGCTGATGCATGTACTGACAGGTGCGACAGATGTGACAGATGCGTCGATAGTGCCGGAATACCGGTCATTATTGCTGTCAGTTATGGATCTGGTGACCTGGTGTGTTCCTATATTTTTATTGATCTCGGGATATTTGTTCCTGAATCCGGAACGTACATTGACTTATCCGGTCATGATTAAAAAATATTGCAGGAGGATTGCACTGGCGATCCTCCTATTCGGCGTTCCGTATGCAGCTTCCGAGCTGGTAGTGGCGGAGCGGACCTTCCGGATCAGGATGATTCCGGAGGCACTGAAGATGACTCTGATGGGACATACCTGGTCCCATATGTGGTATCTGTATCTGATCTTGTTTTTATATCTGATCACGCCGCTTCTGAAAAAAGTGCTGCGTGTGCTGCCGGTGTGGGGTGTTGCGGCAGTGATGGCAGTGATCTTCTTAGGAAGCAGTGTGGCACCGTTTCTGAATAAGGTACTGGATGTCAACAGTATTCCGGTATTGCCGGATGGCGGTGTGTATTTCCTGTATTATCTATGTGGATATTTCTTCGCGGTGAGAGAAGTATGTGTGGACAAGGGAAGGAATGTATGGCTGACAGCTGCAGTAGCGGTTCTGGCTCTGGGAATGATCCTGAGCAGAACACTTGCGGGATTCTCCATTCAGATGGCATACAATTATCCGTTTACAGTACTGCTTGCAGTGCTTCTGTTCGCTGCAGGATGGAATGGGGGAGGAGATGGCGCGGCTTTGGCTGCCCGGGAGAAGGACAGAATACATCGGATCCCCTGGCAGGAGGCGGGAGCCTTGAGCTTCGCCGTATACCTGGTACATCCGGTGTATGTGAACCTGTTGTATAAATTCGTGAAGATCACACCCTTTACGGTGTTGGAACAATGCGGTGTGCAGTCTGTAGCCGCGGGACAAGCGGTATTGATTTTGCTGCTGGCTGCATTCTGCCTGGTAGTGCTGGCACTGGCAACGGCAACCGCATGGGTGCTGCGCAAGATCCCGGTGTTAAGAAAATATGTGTTGTAGAAGAAAGGAGCCTCACGAGGGGGCTCCTTTTTGCGTTGTGTGCGCCTGGCGGCGCACGTTTCGTTTGCGCGCCATGGGCGCGCTCTCGCAGGTGAAAGTCCTGAACATGCCCAGGTAGTGGGAAATGTATAGCTGAACAGCAAGGGTGTCCATCGTGAGGTGGAATCTGAAGGAAGCTGGATGTGAGGAACATACTAACTCACGGGCAAATCTCTGGTCTGACGAACAGAAATCTCATATGAGGTCATGCA
>ENA-ORNT01002663-ORNT01002663.1-human-gut-metagenome-genome-assembly--contig:-NODE-2663-length-10866-cov-26.116085_pt1 | contig 10866 bp, 6 predicted proteins | sample MGYA00242120_ERZ509032 | MGnify/ENA primary metagenome ERZ509032 (study PRJEB26280, sample SAMEA2338729) | human gut metagenome | biome: human gut; feature: human-associated habitat; material: faeces...
GTAAATGTGAAAGTAGGAGGTAAATGCCTTTTATGAATAACATTTACCTCCTACCTGATTGGTTTCTGCGTAAACAGTGCGTAAACAAACTGTTTGAGTTTACGTATTTCCGATATTTGAGTGTCTTTGAAATTCTGTGCTATTTAATGGCCACATGTAATTCCTATTTCACGCCATGAAAACATTCAACGTATTTAGAAATAATTGAATGTCGGTTGTTTGCATTTTATACGGTAGAAAAGTGTATCGGAACTTATATGAAGAGGTGTGTACGATGAAGATTTAACGTTTTTAACTTGCTTTTACGCAGTCTATAAAGCAGTTATTTGTTTTGCGTAAATAGTTTTGCCGGAAGCAGCGCATATTTCCGCAAAACTCTTTTATTGACCAATTCCATCTTATTACAGTGACAACATTCACATGAAAATCGCGAAGATTTTTCCGAAAGAGGTCTCCTCTTTCAGAAAAAATCTTCGCAAAAAAGTTTATTCTATAAATTGCAGATACAAGCCTGAACTCACTTTACCCCTGACGGCGGCGCATCCTCGGGACGCGCCCCCCACTTGCGGTTGGCCTTGTCGCCCATGACGAGCACGAGCCTGCCGCCCTTCACGAGATCGTCGTGTGTGAGCCACGGTTTGTCCAACTGCTTGCCGTTAAGCGCAGCGCTCTGTATGTACTTGTTCACGTCTGATGCGCCCTGAGCCTCTATCTCGAACGTCTTGCCGTTACTGAGGTGTATCTTTGCTGAGGGGAACATCGGGCTACCGATGTTATATACGGGCAGACCAGGAGTCACGGGATAGATGCCTATCATGGAGAACACCACGAAGGCCGACATACCGCCGCCGTCCTCGTCGCCCGGCACGCCCATGAGGTCGTTGCGGAACCACTCTTTCAACAGCGTGCGGATGCGCTTCTGCGCCATCCACGGCCGGCCGGAGTAGTTATATAAATAAGGTATATGGAGCGACGGCTCGTTAGCCATTGAGAACTGGCCCACGTTGCCGGTGTGATCGGGCAGCTTGGCGTAGAAATCGAACTTGCTGCGGCCCAGCGGCGTGTTGAACATCTCGTCGAGGTCGGCGTTGAACTGCTCTGCGCCGCCATGCAGACGTATTAGGTCAGCAATGCTGTGCTGCACATCCCAACGGTAAACCCATCCGTTGTTCTCGCCGTAGAAGTCGCGTGCGCCCATACCGCCGTCGAAGATATAGTCGAAGGGCTTGATGAACTCGCCCGCAGAGTCCTTGGGGTGGAAGAAACGCGTCTCGGGGTTGAAAACGTTACGGTAGTTTAGCGAACGGTTCTCATAATACCTGCTGTCAGAAGTCTTGCCGAGATATGCCGCTATGCGCGAGAGGCACCACTCGTCGTATGACGTGCCGAGCGTCACGGCGATGGGCTGACGTTTCTCGTTTGGATTGACTTCGGGCAGATACTCCTTCTCGCCGTGGCGCAGGGCTGGTATGTAGCCGTGCTTTACGTAGAATGCGTTGAGCCATCCGGCGGGAGTGTTGGCCGACCACGGGGCGAGCGACTTGTTGTATATTACGTTACGGGCGGCGCAGTATGCCGTATTCACATCGAAATCGGTGATGCCCTTGCTCAGAGCGTCGGCCACCACAGCCACGGTGTGGTTGGAGTTCATGCGGCGCGAGTCGCCCGTGCTCTCGGGGAACGTGGGCAGCCAGAGGCTGTCGGTCTGCTGCGCCATGGTGACGAACGAGCGGATTATGTCGCGCTCTTTCTCGGCCTCGAGCAGCACGCGTAGCGGATGTGCGGCGCGGTAGGTGTCCTAGATCCAGTCGTCGGTATAGTATGGCGAGCCGTTGTCCTTATGAACCTTGCCATCTGATGCGCTGTAATACAGTCCGTCCTCGCTCATGCAGATCTGACGCTCATAGTAACGGTACATGGAAGTGTAGAAGATAGTCTTGTCGCGGTCGCATCCGCCAGTCAACTCGATGCGTCCCAGCGCCTCGTTCCACACCTTGAGGGCCTCGGCCTTCACCGTCTCGACGTCGTAGGTCTTTATCTCTCGCTGCAGGTTTTTCCTCGCCTGCTCCGTACTGATGAACGACACACCGTAGCGCAGGCGCAAGTCGCCGCCACTTACGGCGAGTACCACGCAGGCACTCTTGCCTTCGGCCTTCGTACCCCGCACGGCCTTGCCTCCGGCGAGGACATATGTCTGAGAGGGCTTCTGCTGCAACTCGGCATAGAGATAGACACGGGTCTTTGCGTCCAACCACTGCCACCCGCTCACGCTGCTGCCCTTGACAGTGAGGCTTCCATTGCCCGAGTTGAGCAGCAGATAGGCGGGTACGCCCTCACGGGCGGTCTGCAAACGGTAGATGCCCGACTGGTGCGACAACGAATAATCCACCTGCACGCCCGCACCATCGAGATAAGCAGAGTAGGAATAGGGCGTTATGCGTTCGTTGTCGTAAGTGTAGGAAATCACGTTGTCACGAAGCGAGCCGATGTCGCCACAATACACCGACAGGTTGAACGCCGAACGCTCGCGATGGTGGGTGACTATGAGCGGCAGGCCGTTGATGCGGTCTGCTGTGAAATCGGCACGCTCTGGATATACGCGGAGCATACTGTTGGGTAGCTGTACCGTGGGGAACGTGGGTACCAGGAGATGGCTGATGTTGCCGATGTAGGGATTAACGTAGTCAACCCAAGTCTTGCCGTCACCGCCGGCCTGAGCCATTACCGTTAACGACAGGGCGGCCATGCTGACAAGCGCTTTCTTGAAAAAGGATGATAATTGCTTCATTGTAATTATAACGTGAGCTCGACGAAATATAAGTGCTTGAAAATTTGGTGATTAGCGAAAATTGTTGTACCTTTATAGTGTTGAAATACAAAGAATTACAAACAATAATCGCTATTATTACCGAGGACAAAGCTACAGAATTATTTTGTCTTGCAGATGATTTTTGCAAGTTTTTTGATGCCATGATGGAAAAATATACTCTGAAAGCAGATAAGAAACGGCAATATCACCGCAAGTCAACAAGGAAGTAGCCATCCCTTTGGCTCTATTCATCAAGAAGGTGCTGCTCGGAAAATGTACTGGCATAAGTTTCGTGGACAGCACTCCCCTTAATATTAACGTTACGTACAACAGGGGTGAAGACTTAAGTCAAGCTTCTTACCTGCCGGATGAAATAAAAAGGCGAATCTTTTGTAGGCTTGCCTTTTATTTGCTACCTTTGTAACGCAATAATCAATATCCGACTATAATGAAATTACGACTACTTTTAACCTTGTCTTTGATATTATGCTGTGCGGGCAGTGTGCTATCCTATAACTTAAAGTATGTCAGAGGTCTGTCAAATAGTTCTGTGCTTTCGATAGCCCAGCGTCCGAGTGGTGAGATGCTCTTTGGTACCTGTGACGGTCTGAACAGTTACGACGGCAACGATATGTGGCTGACCGCACAAAACACCGGAGTAGTATTGTATGGCCATCTGGTGGAGGACGTGAAAACCGTGGGCGGCAGCATGTGGGTGCTGACCAACTACGGTCTGAACATTATGTCGCCGACGGGCAGCAAGGTAGACTACTATGAGCAGTTCAAGGGGCTACGCAGAATACGCTGCAATCCTTCTGGCGATGGTTTCCTGCTCCATAACGGCCATTTGTGGTTCTTAAATACGAAAGGTCGTTTTCAATCGGTTTCGCTGGGCAGCATCAGGCAGAACGAGGTGTGCGACTTCAGCCTGTCTGATGGCAGACTGTATGTATTCTTGCACGACCGCATCGTGCGTTATGTTGTCAGGAAGACCGACAGCGGGTACGCCGTAGGACGCGGCGAGACAATAGCCTCTATGGCCATCAAGATGGCAACAGCCGATGACGATGTGGAGTATCTAGTGGACCAAGACAACCAGTTGTATGCTTTTCGTCTGGCAACAGAGCGATTAGACCGATATCTGTCTTTACAACATGAAACCGACACGCATGGCAGCATCACCGATGTTCTGCGATTCAGAAACCATCTGTTTGTGTCTTTCTCCGAACGCAGCGTTATCAGACTATCACTTGACGATGTCTTTAATGGGTCTGACAGCAGCAACCGGCAGGTCGTTGACTTGGGCATTGAGACCGGCGTATTCTGCATGCAGAAGGACCGCAACGGCGAAATCGTATGGATTGGTACCGACGGCCTGGGAGTAGGGATGTATAGCGATGAGCCTTACTCCTTTTACACCATCATGCTGTCGAAATTACGCGCCATGCGCGACTGCCCCATACGTGCCCTGCTCTACGACCGTGAGGGTACGCTTTGGGTGGGTACGAAGGGCAACGGCCTATTGGCCATTCCGCACTTTTCTGTCTTTACGCTACCCAGCACTCTGTCCCAGAATGTACAATATTTTGGGGTGCAAAACAGCCAGTTAGGCAGCAACATCGTCTATCACATCACTGAAAGTCGCCACCCGTGGGTGTGGATATGTAATGCCGAGGGCATTTCCTACTATAGCTATACGACACGCCAAGTGAAACATCTGGCTTTGCCTGATTATGTGAAACATGTCATTGCAGCATGCGAGGATGGCGACCAGTTGTGGATGGCCACGCTGGGGTTCGGCATCTGCCGAGCCGACATCAGCGAGAAAGACGGCCAGCCGCTGCTGACCAACCTGAAAACCTACGTGCTGGACGGCGGCAAACATTCATCAAACTACTTCTTCTCTCTGGCAAAAGACAACAGGGGAAAGTGGTGGTTCGGTAATCGTGGCAAGGGGCTCTACACTCTGGAACACAACACGCTTAAGTCTTATCCGTGTATGCAGGATACCGCTGACCCCAGCATCTACGATGTCTATACACTGCTGCCAGTAGGCGATGACCTGTGGGTAGGCTCAGGCATGGGTATATCCATTCTTCATCAGGACGGAAGCATCAAGCGCATCACGATGGCCGACGGGCTTCCCAACAACACCATACATGCGCTGGCCTGCCGGGGCGGTGAAGAAGTGTGGGCATCGAGCAACAACGGCCTGGTGGCTCTCACCACCGACGGGCACGTGAAAATGGTGGTCAACGAACACACGCTGTCCGACATTATGGAGTATAGCGACGGAGCCGTCTACGTCGTGGGCAACCGGCTGTTCTTCGGCGGCATCGGAGGCGGGGTCATTGTCGACTATAACAACCAGATAAAACCTAGCAAGGTGAATCATCAACTGGCGTTCACACGGCTTTCCCTCATGGGCGTACGGCAGAACATCAGCCAATTTCTGAGACAGCAGAAGGGGCGACTTGTGCTCACACTGAATTACGACCAGAACTACTTCAACGTGGGTGTGGCCACCTACAACTATCTGGAAGAGCCGATGATACACTATTATTACAAGTTGTCTGAGCGCGATGAGTGGATAGACAACGGCCGCAACTCTGTGTTCTCGTTTACCAATATGTCCCCAGGACACTATACCCTCTTCGTGAAAACCCAGAACATCAATACGGGCGAGGAGATGTCTCTGGGGACGCTGCACATTGTTATCACGCCTCCCTGGTATCACACATGGTGGGCCTATGTGCTCTATCTGTTAGCTTTTGTGGGCCTGGCCTACGTGCTGTTCAACCGATGGCGCAACGACCAAAGAGAGCGACAGGCCATGGAGATAGCCCGACTCAACGAGCAGCACCGCGAAGCCATATACGAGGAAAAGATGAAGTTTCTTACCAACGTGGTACATGAACTGAACACCCCGTTAACACTCATTTACGGCCCATGCGAACGCATCATGGATCGGCTTGGCAACTACACTTTTGTGCGCAAATATGTGTCGATGATTATGCAGAATCTGGGACGGCTGAACATGCTCATACAGGAGATTATAGACTTCCGCCGTATCACCACCGGCCATCATGAGATCAGCATTCGTCGTGTCAACATGTCGGCCGTTGTCGGCGACTACACTGCATCGTTCGCCGAGATGGCCAGTCGCAACCATATTGTTTACGAGCAACAGATAGAACCAGGCGTGGTGTGGAACTCTGACGAGACGGCGCTGCGACGCATCGTAAGCAATCTCATTTCCAACGCATTCAAATACACCAAGCGTGAAGGCACCATTAAGGTGACGTTACGGCGTGACGGAGAGCATCTGCTATTCTCAGTCTACAATACCGGACAAGGCATCAAACCAGAAGATCAGCAGCGCATCTTCGACTACTACTCTGTGTTCAACAGCGTTGATGAGAGCAGCAGCAGCGGACAGACTACACGCAACGGGCTGGGCATGGCCATCTGTCACAAGATGGTGGAACTGCTGGGCGGAAGCATCAGCATTGACAGTGAGGTGGGACACTATGCCTGCTTCAATGTCGTACTGCCTCAGCGCACCCTGCCAGCTGGTGCCGAGCATGAACCCATCGTAACAGCACAGACAGCAACTTCTCAGGAATACGACGTTGCTGCACAGGATGAGAACGCAGCAGCCCATCGGCCGCGGCAGCAATACAAGTTTGCGGGCGATCAGGCACCAACCCTACTTGTCATAGACGACAATCAGGATTTGCTCAACTTGCTCACCGAAAGTCTGCAGAACTGCCGACTATTGACAGCCAACGATGCCGGGAAAGGACTGGAGATGCTAAAGAACGAAACGCCCGACCTTATTATCACTGACCTGATGATGCCGGGCATGGACGGACTGGAGTTTACACAGCGCGTGAAACATAATAAGCATACCATGCACATACCACTCATCATTCTTTCGGCCAAGACTGCTGTCGATGAGCGCATAGAGGGCTTCGAGAGCGGTGCCGACATGTATATCACCAAACCATTCAGCATTAGTTATCTAATATCGGTTATCAAGCGCCTGTTGGAGAACCGCAGCATACTGAAGGAGTACTATAACTCAGCAGCATCTGTCTATTCCTACTCAGCAGGGACACTGGTCAGTAAAGATGATGCGCAGTTCGTACAGGAAATGACCAAGATAGTCGATGAGCATATGAGCAACTCTGACTTAACCCCCGACACTCTGGCTACCCTCATGGGCCTGAGTCTCCGCAGCCTCTATCGGAAATTTGAGAGTGCCCAACTGCCGCCTGCCAAGGAGTTCATACGGGAGTATCGCATCAATGCGGCAGCCCGCCTGCTTACAACCACACGCATGACCATCTCTGAGGTGATGCTCAAGACGGGCTTCGACTCTCGGTCGCTGTTCTATTCCGAGTTCCGCAAGCATTTCAACACAACACCAAAGGCTTATAGGGAATCTTGCCAGACAAAAGATGAATCGCTATAAGTGTTTTCTTCCTACGCGCTCTCCGCATGAAATAATCTCGGCCTCGCGTTGAGGCGTACGAGAAGGGGGAGCCTGCACTATTCCAGACTATTTTTATAGTTTGCCCGACAGAGAAATTAGAATAAGAGAATTTGTGCCAAGTCTGTGTCTTTTACAGATTTGGCACAAATTGGTATAGAAGACTGTATTTTTAAGGGTAATTTTGCAGCAGAGTAGTAAGAAAAACAAAGAAAACGTTCAGCGAATGGCAACTATCTAAAAACGTTAAAACTTAAAAAGCAAAAAATAATAACTAAAAATTAAAAACAAATGAGGAACAAACGAGGTAGTGTGCTTTGTTTAGGGCTTGTGGCTGCAATGATGCCGTTTGCGTCGTCGCTTCAGGCTTCGTCGCTGACCGATCATGTCTGTGACGTGGCTGTGGGGCATGCTCAGACACAGGGTCTTGCCTTGCAGCAAAGCGCCAAGAGACATGTTACAGGTTCTGTTGTTGACGCCAATGGCGAACCCATCATTGGTGCCACAATAAACTGGAGCGCAGCGGCCGACAGCGCCACACAGTCGCTGGTTAACCGTTTCTGGGATGTCAACAAACATTATTTTGTCTATAATGCCGACCAGTTTGAGAACGCACCGACCAACGCCTACTGGCCTCAGGCTCACGCCATGGACGTTATAATAGACGCTTATCTGCGCACAGGAGACAAGAAATATTCGGACATGTTCCCGCTTTGGTATGAGGGCATAAAGCAACAAAACTCTTATGACCGCAACGGCTACCGCAACAATTTCTATGACGACTCCGAGTGGATTGGCCTTACCATGGTCCGTCTCTATGAGGTGACGAAAGAAGACAAGTATCTGGCCACAGCCAAAGACCTTATGGAATGGGTGAAGACCGCATGGAACAACATTGGCGGTGGTGGCATTGCTTGGGAGAAAAACGACAACCTGCATTCCAAGAACGCCTGCTCAAACGGTCCTGCTGCCTTGCTCGCCGTGCGCCTTTATGAGGTAACGAAAGATGCCGACTATCTTGAATGGTCCAAGAAAATTTACGACTGGGAGAAGGAACATCTCTTCAACCCCGCTACAGGTGCCGTCTATGACGCTCTGAACGGCAACACAGGCGAGCTCAACAAGGTAACGCTGAGCTACAACTCAGGCACGTTCACAGGTGCTGCCTACCATCTGTTCAAGGTCACAGGCGACGAGACCTATCTTAACGATGCCCGCAAGTGTGCCAACTTTGCTATCAGCGACGGCAGCATGATCGACACAAGCAACAACATCATACGCGATGAGGGCAACGGCGATGGCGGCCTGTTCAAGGGCATCTTCATGCGCTATTTCCACCAGCTGCTTGACGAGCCGGCCTTGAGCGAGGTTTACAGAAAAAAGTTTACCACGTTCTTCAACAACAATGCCGAGGTGCTGTGGCGCAACGGCGTGAACAAGAACGACCTGCTCTTCAACTCGTCATGGTCAACACCTGTTGTCGGCACAACAACCCTCACGTCGCATGTGAGCGGCTGCACACTGTTGGAGATGAGAGCAAGCCACGAGTAGAACGCATAATCTAACCCGATGACCACACAGAAAAAACTTACAATAAAGAGGTTGCTTGACAACCTCTGATTTTTGTCTAAGTTATGTTCAAAAAATAACTTCCGCAGAAAATCTGCAATCAAGAGCATCTGATGAGATAGTTCCATTTAGGGAGTTCATCATCAAAGACGATACGTCTGCTCTTCTCTGATTCGTAAGATTCTTCAATGGGTCTTTTCGTTTCATACGTTCTTTGATTTATTGTAGCGATAATGGAAAGTCCTTTCTTGGTGGTAGTTGTCTCAGCTCTGCTCCTCGCGTTCTCAATAGACATGAGCGGTGCTCCGCTCCAACTTCTTGAGATTGGACTAAACATACAATGTTCAATAGGGTTGTACTTAGAACAATATGGTGGGTAATGGAGCATAATGATGTTGACACCGATTGTGGATGCAAGTTTCATAAGAGACTGTTTGACAATATGGTGCGAGCATGCATTAGAACCACCGCCATCACAAAGGATGCAAATCGTGTCCGCATTTGGATATCTCCACTGTAGATGCTCTTGCCATACCTGTATAAAATTAAACTCGGCAGTGTCATGGCTGGTTCCTAATGTGAGGTAGCCAGTATTTGCTCCGACATCATAGATGCCGTGTGGGACAATAGTTCCATCAGAAAAGGTCTTGAAATCATGGTCGTAGGCTTTGGGCTGCCATTCGCATGAGACGGTTCCTTGACGCTTGAATTTTCCTATCATCTCCTTTTTCTTGGTGTCTATACTAAATATGGGAATGTTGTTGAATTCGCATTCGGAACGTACTTTCTGGATCTTTTCAAATTGCGCATTTCTGTCTTTTGCGTCTTTCAGAGTCAGTGCTTTGACAAAGGAACGTTCTTTGAAGCCTCTTGCCTTTTTCATCTGATTGACGGTATATCTGGATACTTTGATGCCATGTTCCTTGAACAACTCGATAATTTGAAGTACTGATATGGTTAGCCAAATGACGTTTTCGTCTTGCGGCAAGCTCGCAGTATATAAGGATGCAATTTTGTCAAAAAGGTCAAGATACTCAGGGTGTTTCTCCAATGTAGGAGTTCTCCCTCCACCGACTTTTCTGATACGTCCATCGGGAAAAGAGGCATTTGCATCAGTATCAAGCTCGTGCTTGCCACGATACAAAGTGTCACGACAAACACCAATAGCATTGCACACATAGTTCACTCCATGACATCCCATGGAGTCAGCCTTGCTTGCTAGAAACTGACGGCGTTGACGCTCGTTGTATGTTTTCAGACACTTCATTTCTTTGTCGCTCAAAATACAATCTGTTGGAATCTTCGTGGCTTTCATAACGGACTGGTAATCAGTTATAAAGTTACAAATTTTCCTTCAGATTTTAAACTGTAAGTAGTTAATAATCAATAAATTAAGCAATAAAACATATGCTACACATGAGTATAAAAACGACATCTTTATATGGCTCTTTTGTCAGGTATTTGGCAATAGAACTAAGCATAAACTGCAACAGAAAAATTGCGGAAGTTATTTTTTAAACATTAAGTTAGTTAGTAGTTAGCAGTTAGTAGTTAGTTTAAGTATTAGTTAGGTTATAAGATTGTTATCAGGAAAAGGGCATCCGGCAAGACGACAAACCGTCTGTGCTGGATGCTTTTTGATGTACGCTCGGCATGAGCATTGTCTAACGGGTGGAAGTCCCGAGCAAGCCCTAATAGCGGGAATTGCATAGTCAAAGGCAAGGGTGTCCATCGCGAGGTGGAATCTGAAGGAAGCTGGCGACAAATATCTGACCTAACGGACAGAAACTTTGTATAAGGCATGTGACCGTGGATAAGATTGCACAACAAATCAAAGTCCTATAGCTATTTGGAACGGTCGGTGTAAATGAAGTAGGTATAAGATTGAAAGACAATGCCCTTATCCGAGGAGGTCTCACGGACGCTTCAAATAGTTTTTTTTTACGAAAGAAGCGGAGTAAAGCTTGCCGTGAGAAGTCAGCAGACGCCATAG
>ENA-ORNT01002664-ORNT01002664.1-human-gut-metagenome-genome-assembly--contig:-NODE-2664-length-10865-cov-2.970583_pt1 | contig 10865 bp, 7 predicted proteins | sample MGYA00242120_ERZ509032 | MGnify/ENA primary metagenome ERZ509032 (study PRJEB26280, sample SAMEA2338729) | human gut metagenome | biome: human gut; feature: human-associated habitat; material: faeces...
TCTGGCTGGCCGTGGCATTTGCGCTGGTGATGCTGGCACTCTTCGTTCCCATCCCAACGGTGGTCAAGGTGCTCTGCCTGCTGGTGGGGTGCGCGATGTTCGCCATGCCGGATTTTCTAAGCCGGGTGGCGGCCGAGGGCGTCATCATGCAGCGGGGCGGGGCCGAGAGCACGGTCAGCTGCCGGATCAACGCAGGCGGCGTGGATGTGGAAAACGGTGCCCACATTCCGTTTGATAAGATCGACCGCCTGGTCGAGGACGACCAGTACTTCTACCTGTTCCAGAGCCGCCAGATGGCGGTGATGATCCCCAAAGGCAGCCTGCTGCCGGCGAACCCCGAGCGGTTTGCCAAGGTGCTTGCCAAAGAGACCGGCAAGGACTGGCAGCAGCCCAAGAGCCTGTGGGGCCTCAACCTGAAAGATCTGATCCAGATGGTGAAAGATCGGTTCCACCGCGGCGAGTCCTGACCGCTGCATTCCAAATTTGTTGTTTCACGGCCGACCGGCTGTGACGTGGTATACACAAGCAAGAAGAAGAAAGGAAATCCACTATGAAAATCTCTCGTAGACAGTTCGTTCAGGTCCTGGCAGTTGCAGGCGCTTCCGCTCTGCTCACCGCTTGCGGCGGCTCTTCCAACAACTCTGCAGCAGGCAGCACTGCTGCTTCTGGCGCGGCAGCTGCTGCAGGCGGCAGCTTCAACCTGAAGCTGGGCCACAACCTGGCTGAGGACCACGCTGTTCACATCCAGCTGACCAGCTTTGCAGAGCAGGTCAAGGAGAAGACCAACGGCACTGTCAACATCCAGATCATCCCCAACGGCACCCTGGGCAGCGAGTCTGATATGATCTCCCAGATCCAGGCCGGCGCTCTGGACATGGCTAAGGTCTCCGCTTCCACGCTGGGCAACTTCAGCGAGAAGTACAACGCTTTCTCCGTGCCTTATGTCTTCGACGATCAGGATCACTACTACACCTACATGGACAGCGATTCCGCACAGGCTGTCTTTGAGTCCACCGACGATCAGGGCTTCCGCGGCCTGACCTGGCTGGATTCCGGCGCTCGCTCTTTCTACACCAAGGCTACCGCCATCCGTACCCCGGCTGACCTGAAGGGCCTGAAGATCCGCACCATGGACAGCCAGATGGCCATCGACATGATGAACTGCCTGGGCGGCTCCGCTACCGTTATGGGCTACAGCGATATCTACACCGGTATGCAGCAGGGCGTTATCGATGGCGCTGAGAACAACGTCACCGCTCTGCGTGACCACGGCGACGTCACCAAGTACTACTGCTTCGACGAGCACACCCGCATCCCCGATATGGTCATCATCTCCTCCAACATCTGGAACCAGTTCTCTGACGATCAGAAGTCCGCTGTGACCGAGTGCGCCAAGGCTGCTACTGAGGAGTACAAGACCGCTTGGAAGAACTTCGAGGACGAGGTTCTGGACAAGGCTGTCAACCAGAACGGCGTCGAGCTGGTCAAGGACGTGGACATCGCCGCATTCCAGTCTGCTGTGCAGCCCATCTACGAGAACCTCAAGACCGCGAACCCCACCACCTATGCGGTCGTGGAAGAGATCCGCGCAATGGTCTGATTGGCCGTAGTTCCATTCTGATTCTTGCCTCCCAAAGGCCGCGGGCAGGGCATTGAGTGCCTTTGCCCGTGGCCGCGCGGGAGGAACCAAGCTCAAGGAGATGATCTTGTGAAAAAACTGGATAAAATTCTGGATAACGTCATGCGTTTCCTGATGGCAGTGGCAATGTTCGCCCTGCTGGCAGGCGGCACCTGGCAGATCTTTACCCGCTGGATCCTGCGCAACCCCTCCACGGTTACCGATGAGTTCCTGCGCTACGTTCTGATCTGGGCTTCCATGATCGGTTCCGCATACTGCTTCTACAAAGACAAGCACCTGGCACTGGACCTGGTCAAGGGCCGTGCAAAGGGCGCGTTCAATGTCTTTCTGAGCGTCTTCATCGAGGCTGCCATCGTCTTCTTCGTTGGCTATGTCTTCGTGTATGGCGGCTGGAAGCTGGCCGCGAACGCTACCAACGTTTCCTCGGTCATGCGCATTCCCTTTAAGCTCCTGTATTCCATCCTGCCGATTTCCGGCATCTTCATCATTCTGGCCCGCGTGCTGAAGTACGTTCAGCTCTTCCTGGACAGTAAAGAAAAGAAAGGAGAAAACGCATAATGGTTGCACAGGCTACGTTACTGCTGTTCGGTTCCTTTTTTGTGATGCTGCTGGCCGGCGTGCCTATCTCTGCAGGCATCGGCATCGCATCCATCTTCACGGCCCTGTTCAGCATGGACCCCGCGATTTTCGCACTGACCGCGGCACAGCGCTGCTTCTCCGGCATTGACTCTTTCTCTCTGCTGGCTCTGCCGTTCTTCTCTCTGGGCGGCAACATCATGAACAAGGGCGGCATTGCAAAGCGCCTTGTCCGTCTGGCCCGTCTGGCCGTTGGTAAGATGCCCGGTTACCTGGCTGCCACCAACGTTCTGGCAAACATGTTCTTCGGTGCCGTTTCCGGTTCTTCCGTTGCAGCTACTTCCGCAATGGGCTCCATCATGGCTCCTCTGGAGCTGGATGAGGGTTACGACCCCAACTACTCCGCGGCCGTCAACATCTGCTCGGCTCCTACCGGCATCCTGATCCCCCCGTCTGGTCCGTTGATCCTGTACTCCATCACCGCTGGCGGCGTTTCCGTTGCTGCTCTGTTCATGGGCGGCTACCTGCCCGGCATCCTGATGGGTCTGTGTGTCGCTGGTCTGGCTGTGTTCATCGCGGTCAAGAAAGGCTACAAGTCCTCGGACGTCAAGGATCCCGATCCCGCCATCAAGATCATCATTGATGCAGTGCCCTCTCTGCTGGCCGTCATCATCGTCATGGGCGGTATTCTGGCAGGCTTCTTCACCGCGACCGAGGCCGGCGTTGTCCTGTGCCTGTACTGCGGCCTGCTCTCCATCCTCTACAGAGAGATGACCCTGAAGAGCTTCTACAACCTGCTGGCTGACACCATGGAGAGCAGCGCTACCATCCTGTTCCTGATCGCCGCTTCCTCCATCATGTCTTACGTCATGAGCTACTCCGGCATCCCGGCTGCGATCAGCAACGCCCTGATGAGCGTTTCCAGCAACCGTTATGTCATCCTGCTGATCATGAACGTCTTCCTGCTGGTCATGGGCATGTTCCTGGACCTGACTCCTGCCGTTCTGATCTTCACCCCGATCTTCCTGCCCATCACCCGCAGCATCGGCATGAGCGATGTCCAGTTCGGCATCATGCTCATCATGAACCTGGGTATCGGCTCCGTCACTCCTCCCGTCGGCTCCTGCCTGTTCGTTGGCTGCGGCGTCGGCAAGGTCAAGATCGAGGGCGTTACCAAGTACATTGTGCCTCTGTTCGCCGCCATGGTCGTGGCACTGTTCCTGGTCACCTTTATCCCGGCCATCGCTCTGGTCGTGCCTTATCTGTGCGGCCTCGTCCCCAGCCTGGGCTGGACCATGTGAGATTGACTGCTCTGGGTTGAGCAACTGAATGTTTGCCCCCGTTTCTCTGAAGATATCATGCATCTGAGGGGGAATGGGGGCTTTTTGTATCCGAAACCACACCCCCACAAAAACAAATGAGGAACTGCATTATGGAAATCTGCTCCCGTTTTACCGGCATGGAGCGCAAGGACGGCGCTTTTCTGCTGCACACCGACAACGCGGATGTCAAGGTCTGCTTCGTGACCGACGAGATCGTCCGTGTCCGCGCCAGCTTTGACCACGAGCTGGCCGAGGAATCCTACATCCTGATGACCACCGCCTGGGAAGACCGTATGGACGACCTGTTCAAGGGCGAGCGCACCCGCGTGGAGCCTTTTGCGGCTGAGGTCACCGAGGACGACAAGACCATCACGTTTGCCACCGGCAAGGTGACTCTGGTGGTCGAGAAGGATCCCATCAATTTCAAGCTGCTGTCCGCTGACGGCTCGGAGCTGTACAGCACCCTGCCCGGCAACCCGTTCGTCAAGGACTCCAACAACCGCGTTGTGGCTTACAGCCGGATGAAAGAGGACGACTGCTTCTACGGCTTTGGCGAGAAGACCGGCGAGCTGGACAAGAACAAGACGTTCCAGCGTGAGCGTGCTACCGACGCGATGGGCTACGATGCCGAGAAGATGGATACCCTCTACAAGCACATCCCCTTCTACATCCGTCTGGACCGTGACACCAAAAAGGCTGTCGGCGTGTTCTACCACAACTTCTACGAGTCCGTGTTCAACATGGGCCGCGAGAAGAGCAACTACTGGCCTCGCTACACCTACTTCCAGGCCGACGGCGGCGATCTGGACTGCTTCCTGATCGGCGGCGACACCATCGCCCGCGTTGTGGACAACTACACCCTGCTCACCGGCCGTCCGGCTCTGCTGCCCAAGCGTGCTCTGGGCTATCAGGGCTCCAGCATGTACTACCCCGAGCTGGAGAAAGACAGCGACGACGCTGTGCTGGGATTCGTTGACACCATCAAGGAAGAGGGCTTCCCCATTGATGGATTCCACCTGTCCAGCGGCTACACCAGCCAGAACAACAAGCGCTGTGTCTTTACCTGGAACACCGAGCGCTTCAAGGACCCCAGTGCTTACTTCCATGCCATGAACGAAAAGCACGCCCAGAACGTGCCCAACGTCAAGCCGGGCGTCCTGCTGTGCAACCCCCGCTTTGATGAATTTAACGCCGACGATGTCTTTGTGAAAGACAGCAAGAACCCCGAGAACTACGGCGTTGGCAAATGGTGGGGCGGCGACGGCGCTTTCTGGGACTTCACCAAACCCGAGGGCCGTACAGCCTGGAAGAAGTACCTGACCGAGTCCATCATTGCCGTGGGCACCGATTCCGTCTGGAACGACAACTGCGAGTATGACAGTCTGATGGATAAGGACGACATCTGCGACTTTGACGGCAAGGGCGGCACCATCGCTCAGCTGAAGCCCATTATGAGCACCCTGATGTGCAAGGTGGGTGCAGACGCGGTTGTGGAACACAATGCCAAGGCTCGTCCCTATATGGTCTGCCGCAGCGGCAGTGCCGGCATCCAGCGCTACGCCCAGACCTGGTGCGGCGATAACTACACCAGCTGGAAGTCCCTGAAGTACAATATCCCCATCATCACCGGCATGGGCCTCTCCGGCCAGCCCAATGAGGGCGCGGATATCGGCGGCTTTGCAGGCCCCGCTCCCACCGAGGAGCTGTTCGTCCGCTGGGTGCAGCAGGGCATCTTCCAGGCCCGCTTCTCCATCCACTCCGCTTCCAACGATAACACCGTGACCGAGCCCTGGATGTTCCGCGGCTCTGCAGATCTCATTCGTGACGCGATCCTGCTGCGTTATCGCTTCACTCCGTATCTGTACAGCGCGGAGTACAACGCAAGCAAGACGGGTGCTCCCATCATGCGCGCTCTGGTCTACGATTTCCAGGATGACCCCAACGTCTACGAGGAGAGCTTCGAGTTCCTGTTCGGCCGTGACATCCTGGTGGCCAACGTCATCGAAGAGGGTGCCAAGACCCGCAAGGTCTACCTGCCCGCAGGCTGCAAGTGGTACGACTGGAGCGACAAGATGCGCTGCTACCAGGGCGGCCAGACCATCGAGATCCCCGTCACCATGGCAAGCATCCCCATGTTCATCCGTGAGGGCGCTGTCATCGCCATGGCGGATAACCAGCTGATGACCATGGAGGGGGACCACACTACCGACCTCCACCTCATCGTGGCTCCCAAGGGCACCGTTACCACCACTCTGTATGATGATGACGGCGTGACCAACGATTTCAAGAGCGGCGTCTTCCGCAAGACCACCATCACCACCACCGCCGGTGAGCGTGTCACCATGGACTTCACCTCTGAGGGCAGCTATGAGGACACCGTCAAGACCGTCAAGGTGGAGATGATCGCCAAGGAGAAGAGCCCGTTCTGGGTCACTCTGGACGGCCGCAAGATCGAGCACTTCCTCAACCGCCGCAAGTTCGACGAGGCTGCTGAGGGCTGGTACTACAGCCAGACCAAGAAAGCGGTCGAGGTCAAGTATGCAAACCCGGGCAAGGACTACAACCTGACCGTTTCGTTTGAGCAGTTCGACCTGATCGGCATGTAATAAAAAACAACACGGAGGAACCTGTTATGCTGCTTCGCAGTTTTGAATCTTTTGAAAAAACGGAGAATGGCTACCTCATCCACGGCGACGCTGCGGACGTAAAGCTGATCTTCATGACGGATGACATCATCCGTGTCCGCGTCCACTTCGACAAGGGCACCCCCATGGAGGAGGAGTCCTACACCCTGGTGACCACCGCATGGCCCGACCGCATGGACGACCTGCTCAAGGACGAGCGCACCCGCATCACCGCGCTGGATGTGCCCTGCACCGAGGATGAGAAGTGCCTGACCTTTGAGACCGCTCACGTTACCCTGAAGCTGTTCAAGAAGCCGTTCCATTTTGAGATGTACGACAAAGAGGGCAAGCTGCTGTATCAGGATCTGCGGGAGCGCGCGTTCGAGAAAGACCAGATCGGCCGCCTGACCCACTTCTCCAAGGTGGACCGCGAGTATGACCACTTCTTCGGCTTTGGCGAGAAGACCGGCCACCTGGACAAGAAAGGCCGCCGCCTGCGCATGTCCCCCAAGGACGCCATCGGCCACGACCCCGAGACCGGCGACCCGATGTACAAGCACATTCCGTTCTACATCCGTGTGAACGAGAAGGACCGCCGCCCCATCGGCCTGTTCTACCACAACTCCTATGACTGCGTCTTCGACCTGGGCGAGGAGCTGTCCGGTTACTGGGAGCGCTACTGCTACTACCAGACCGACGGCGGCGACATCGACCTGTTCCTGCTGGCCGGCCCCACCCTGCCGGATATCCTCAACGAGTACACCCTGCTGACCGGCCGCAGCGCTCTGCCCACCAAACAGTCTCTGGGCTACTGCGCTTCCACCATGTACTACGCGGAGCTGGAAAAGAACTGCGATGAGGAGATCTACAAGGTCATCGACAAGCACGAGAAAGAGGGCATCCTCATCGACAACTTCTGGCTGGCTTCCGGCTATTCCAGCGGCGAAGAGGACAACCTGCGCTATGTGTTCAACTGGAACCACAAGCGCTTCCCGGACCCCAAGAAGTTCTTTGAGAACATGAATGCCCGCGGCATCAATGTCATCCCCAACCTGAAGCCGGGCATCCTGAAGCGTCACCCCTACATCGACCTGTTCGAGAAGAACGATGTCTTCATCAAGACCCCGGACGGCAAGGCTCCGTACTATGGCCGCTGGTGGGGCGGCGAGGGCCGCTTCTTCGACTTCACCGGTCCCAAGGGCCGCAATACCTGGAAGCAGCTGCTGGAGGAGAACATCCTCAAGATGGGCACCAAGACCGTCTGGAACGACAACTGCGAGATGGACGGCGTGGAAGACCGTGACGCCCAGTGCGATTTCGAGGGCAAGAAGGGCACCATGGCCGAGCTGAAGATCCTCCACTCCAACCTGATGGCTTACACCGCCAAGCATGCTCTGGCCGAGGTCTACCCCGGCGAGCGTCCCTACATCATCAACCGTGCAGGCTACGCCGGCATCCAGCGCTATGCACAGGTCTGGGGCGGCGACAACCTCACCGACTGGCGCACCGTCAAGTTCAACATTGCCACCATTCTGGGCATGGGCCTGTCCGGCTGCTCCAATATGGGCTGCGACATCGGCGGCTTTGCCGGCCCGGCTCCTGAGGCTGAGCTGCTGCTCCGCTGGCTGCAGAACGGCGTGCTCCAGCCCCGCTTCTGCCTGAACTCCGCCAACAACGACAACACCGTCACCCAGCCCTGGATGTATGAGGAGAACCTGCCCTACATCCGCGAGGCTTACAAGCTGCGTTACCGCCTGATGCCCACCCTGTACTCCCTGATGTACGAGAGCAACCAGGATGGTATGCCGGCATGGCGCCCGCTGTTCCTGGAGTTCCCGGACGATCCCAAGTGCTACACCGACAAGAACCTGACCTTTATGTTCGGCAAGAGCATCCTGGTGGCAAACGTGGTGGAAAAGGGTGCAACCACCCGCACCATCTACCTGCCCGCCGGCTGCAAGTGGTACGATATGAGCGACAACCTGCGCGAGTATGAGGGCGGCCAGACCATCGAGATCCCGGTCACTCTGGCAAGCATCCCCATGTTCCTGCGCGGCAGCGCCATCGTGGCCACCAGCGAGGACGTCAAGCACATCCTCCGCGACACCATGCATCAGCTCGACCTGCTGGTCGCGGCCGAGACCGACACCAGCTTTGTGCTGTATGACGACGACGGCCACACCGAGGACTACAAGAACGGTGTCTACGCCAAGACCACCATCGACGTCAAGGCCGGCGACCGCACCGATATCCACTTCTCCACCGAGGGCACCTACGAGTCTCCCGTGGAGCGCATGACCATCAAGCTGGTCAGCAAGAAAAAGGGTGCGTTCTGGGCCAGCGTGGATGGCGAGCAGCTCACCCGGTACATCGTCCGCGATGGCTGGGAGGAAGCAGAGTCCGGCTGGTACTACAACCTGTCTGACCGCACCATCTGGGTCAAGTTCAACAAGCCTGCCAAGAAAGACTTCACCGTCACCATCTCGACCGAGAAGTTCGACCTCATCGGCATGGCTGAAGACTAAACCGCCACTTCCAATCTTCTTCTATAAAAGGCCGAGGCCTGTGGGAAAGCTCCCGCAGGCCTCGGCCTTTCTTTTGGTTTTGTTATTCTTCCCGCTTGAGCATCCGGCGCACCATGAACATGCAGTACAGCATGGCCAGGCCCCAGGCAAAGGGGTTGGAAAGGCAGATGCCAACATAGCCCAGGCCTGTTTTCACGGCCAGCAGGCCGCCCAGGCTGCGGCCGATGAGCTCGCCCACGCCGGAAATGATGGCCTGCACGCTGTAGCCCAGGCCCTGCAGCGTGTTGCGGAAGATCATCAGCAGGCCATGGAAGCAGAACAGCATACTCATAATGGCCAGGTACTGGATGGCTCCGGCGGTCACGGCGGGGTCTGCATCGCCCAGCACCAGCCCCACGGCGTAAGGCTTGACGAAGAAGATGACGACCCAGGCGGCCACGCAGTAGGTCAGCTGGATCGTGCAGCCGTCCTGGATGCCCTGCTGGATGCGGTCGGTGCGGTGGGCACCATGGTTCTGACCTACATAGGTGGCCATGGCCATACCCACGCTCTCCATGGGCAGGGTGAACATCTGGCGGATCTTCTCACCGGCAGTCTGGGCGGCTACCGCGGTACTGCCCAGCAGGTTGATGGCGTCCTGCATGATGACGGCGCCGATGGCCGAGACGGAATACTCAAAGCCCATGGGAAAGCCGATGTAGGCCAGCCGCTTACAGTGCCCGGCGGAGAGCAGGCTGCTCTGACCCCGGAACGTAAGCTCCTCCTGCTTGGCCGTCCGGGTAAAGAACCAGAACGCGCACAGCCCGCCGCTGAGCAGCTGGCTGAGGACGGTGGCAATGGCCGCGCCGTCCACGCCCATGCCCATGGAGACGATGAGCAGGTAATCCAGCCCGATGTTCAGCACGCTGGCCGCCAGCAGGAAATAGAACGGGTGCTGGGAGTCGCCCATGGCGCGGAGCACGCTGGAAGCGTAGTTGTACAGCACCGTGGCCGGGATGCCCAGGAAGATGATCCGGATGTAAAGCACGGCGTCCGCGTACAGCTCTTCCGGCGTGTGGATGAGCTGAAGCAGCGGGCCCGCCATCAGGGTGGTGAAGAGGGTGAACACCACGCTCAGCACCACGCAGAGCAGGGCACCGTTGAACAGGTACTTCCGCAGGCCGCCCTTATCCTTGGCACCGAACGTCTCGGCTACCGGGATGCCAAAGCCCACGCAGGCACCCTGCACAAAGCCCAGGATGAGGAAGTTGAGAGAGTAGGTGGTGCCTACCGCGCCCAGTGCGTCGGTGCCCAGGCACCGGCCCACAATGACGGTGTCCGCAAAGCTGTACAGCTGCTGGAACAGGGTGCCCAGCACCAGCGGCAGCGCAAACCGCAAAATCTGGAACAACGGCTTGCCCACCGTAAGGTCCGTGGTGCCAGACTTGCGTTTTGAGGTCGTTTCCATAAAAAGAGACTCCTTATCTTAAAATGATTTGAGGATATTGTACCATGGAGATCCGGTGCGGCCAAACAGGTTTTTGTGATGGAAACCATGTTTTTTGTGATGCAGGCGTTACTTCCAACTTCTAGAGATTTGTGGTAATATAATCAATAAGAATAGAAAAGAGGGACGCGGATGCTCAGACAAAAGCCGGAACTGAATATCATCTACATCTCGGAGCGGATGCGGCACAGCCTGCAGCCCGTTGCCCGCGGGTGCAGGAGACCCTGCGTCCTGTTTCAGTCAGCGCACTGACGGCGGTGGTGGCTCCCATGGGCTACGGCAAGACCACCGCCATCAACTGGTACCTGAACGAGCGCGGCCGGGAGGGAGCCGCCGTGCTGCGGGTGAGCATCTACTCCGCCAACCGGGCCATCTTCTGGAAAAGCCTGCAAAAGGCGTTTGCGCAGGCTGGGCTGACCGTGCTGGAGGGGTACGAGTGCCCCACGGACGCCAGCGGCGCGGCCCTGCTGCTGGACGACCTCTGCACCGCGCTGGCCGGGGAGCGGGAGATCGATCTCTTTCTGGATGACTTCCACCTGCTCCGGGACGAGCAGGCCGCCGCGTTCCTCTGTGCGCTGGCCAACCGCCTGCCGGGCAACGCCCACCTCGTGGTGGCCAGCCGGAACGATTTCCTGCCCCAGGGCGAGATCCTCCGCCTGGGGCAGCGGCTCCACCGGGGGGGGGCCGACCAGC
>ENA-ORNT01002669-ORNT01002669.1-human-gut-metagenome-genome-assembly--contig:-NODE-2669-length-10854-cov-6.334290_pt1 | contig 10854 bp, 10 predicted proteins | sample MGYA00242120_ERZ509032 | MGnify/ENA primary metagenome ERZ509032 (study PRJEB26280, sample SAMEA2338729) | human gut metagenome | biome: human gut; feature: human-associated habitat; material: faeces...
ATGCGGCAGTCCTTGGCTGACGGCGCTACCGTTCAGATTGCCCGTCTGCCCGGCCCCCGTGAAGTCCGTGTGGATGACGCCATCCTGAAAATCTGTGATGAATATTATAATCAACAGCTAAAGGACGGCGCAAACGAATTTCAAATTGAAAAATCCAAACGGGAAATGTCCCGCCTCAAGCAGATTATCGGAAGCCCCAGCCGCCTTGATGTGGTTGTAAATCACTTTATATGGCACTACGAAAAGCGCTGTGAGGAAGCCTCCACGGTCTGCGGCAAGGCAATGTTCGTTTGCTATGACCGTCAGATTGCCTATGATGTCTATAAACGGATTAAGGCGCTGCGCCCGGAATGGTTCGTAAAACGCAAATGTGCGCCCGAATATGACGGGCAGCAGCTTGACCATGAAAGCATGGAAATCGAAAAGGTCAAGCTAGTCTGTACAAACGACAAGGACGACCCTAAAGAACTGGATGAAATTCTCGGCAACAATAATGACCGCAAGAATTATGCCAAGGCTTTTAAAGATGTACAGAGCAACTTTAAAATTGCCATTGTCGTTGATATGTGGATTACGGGCTTTGATGTCCCCAGTCTTGATACGATGTATCTGGACAAGCCCGTGGAACTGCATAATCTGATTCAGACGATAAGCCGCGTAAACCGCGTGTACAAAGGTAAGCAGCGCGGTTTGGTTGTTGACTATATCGGTCTTGAAAATGCGATTGCCGCCGCCATGAAAATGTATGACGGCGACCAGCAGCCTATCAATGGTGTGGATACCTCCCTGCGCATTTTCAAAGACCACATGAAACTTCTGGCCGATATAATGCACTCGTTTGATTTCTCTATTTTCCTCAACCCGAACATTTCCCCGGTTGCACGACTTAATATCATCCAGTCCGGCGTAGAATATGTCATGCAGGATGAACGCCGCAAAGCCGAATTTATGGGATATTCCCGCCGCGCGAAAAAGGCATATGACGTTTGTATCGGCCACCCGGATTTGACGCAGAACGAGATAGACACCCTACATTATTATATGTGTGTCCGTTCCGTCATTTATAAAATGACAAAGACGGGAACGCCTGACGCGACCCTGATGAATCGAAAAGTAGCGGAATATGTGGATAAGGCTATCCGCTCTACTTATTCTGAAAACACATTTGGTTTTGAGGGTGCTTCTACAGATGGCTCCGAGGACATTCTGACAGACGAGTTCTTGAAGAAATTGAGCGACATTCCCTACCCGAACACAAGGTTCCAAGCGTTGCTGAAATTACTGCGACAGGCAATCAAAATGTTCTCGGACACGAACAATATCAAAGCAACGGTTTTCTCGCAACGGCTGAAGAAAGTTGTTGACCGCTACAATGCCCGTAACGACCTAGGCAAAACGCAGGCAGTTGTAGATGATGTGGTTGACGGATTGAGTGTTGAATTGCAAAAGATTTTTAGCGACCTCAAAACCGAGCAGAACTCCTATCAGGAATTGGGCATCACCTATGACGAAAAGGCGTTCTACGACATTCTGATTTCCGTTGCCGAAAAGCACCAGTTCAAAGAGCAATTACCCGATGATAAATATATCTATCTTGCCAAGGAAATCAAAAAGCTGGTTGCTAATAAGAGCAAATACACGGATTGGACGAACCGGCAGGATGTCAAGGATGAACTTTACACAGATGTTGCGATTTTGCTCAACAAAAACGGATTCCCGCCGCAGCCGATTGATGAGGCTTATGACGAGATTATGAAACAAGTAGACAACTACAAAAAGAATCACGATAGCGATTAAAAGTACATATTTAATAACCGAGACCCGACTGGCGTAAAATGCGCTGGTCGGGTCTCTTTTTATTTTACCCACGGGTGCAAAGTTTAGAAATCCAGTTTGTAAGGTATCATAGAGTCATCACCTAGGGATATAAAAAAATATGGAAGCCGCCCAGACGTGGGCGCACGAGGTTGACCATGAAACTTACAGGTTTTGGTTCCCGGTGCAGTGAGCATCGGGACGCAGATGGTAGCGTGGAGGTCATCACGAGCGAGTACACCGTACCCAGCGTGCATGACAAGACCAAGGCCATCAAGTACGCAACGGTGATTGTTTTGCGCTCGATTGGCAGCGCCGGCAGCCCGCAAGCGGACGAAATTATCCGTACATACCGCAGCCGTGGATACCAACTCAACATTGTACATTGCAGCAGGAAGCTGTTCAATGAGTGCCTTGCCGATTTGTTCAATGCCGAGGACGATACCGATACCGAGAAAGGACCAGAAAAATGATTGTAAATACAGCCGCCGAATTGGCACAGTACATCAAGAACTCCAAGAAATACGAGAACTACTACATGGGACGGTGCGTCCTGCACGATGACAAGCATCCCAGCTTCAAATTCTGGGATGGTGATGATGGCCGCCCTGCCGGGTACTGCCTTGCTTGTGGGGGAAAAATCCGCGCTACATTTGATAAGCTCGGACTTGAATACCCCTCCGCCAAGGGAAAATATACCCCCGAAGCAATCAAGTACCGTTACTATAACGAACTTGGCAGCTACATCGGAACGAAAGTCGTCTCCCATAAGCCGGATGGAAGCAAGAAAATCCACTGGGAAATTGAGAGCCAGAACGGGCAGGTCATTTACAAACAGCCGAAAGGCGAACTGCTGCTGTTCAACCTGCCGAATCTGGCAAACACGCCGGAGGGAAAGACGGTCTATGTGGCAGAGGGCGAAAAAGACGCGACTACCATTAGCAACCACGGAATGCTTGCAGTGAGCGCTCCCAACGGTGCAGGCCCCGGAAAGTTTCCTGTTCCCGCTGCCAAATATTTTGCCGGAAAGCACGTCATTATCTATCAGGACAATGATAAAATCGGCAAGGATTTTGCACAGGAAGAAGCCGCCCTGATTTCTACAGTGGCCGCGTCTGTCAAGATTATCGACCTCTCGGAAATTTGGGAGGATATGCCAGAACACGCCGACATCACCGATTATTTTAAGCGCTTTGGCGATAATGCGTTTGACGAGGTCAAAAAACTGGTTGAGAAAACGCCAGTCTGGACTGCCTCGAAAACTGCTACGGAGACGGAAATCCAAGGGCTTCAAATCCGTTCGGCCAAGGACTTGATGTTGCAGCATTTTGAGCCGGTTCCCTTTATCGTGAACTGCATCCTGCCTACGGGCTTGTCGTTAATGGCAAGCCCGCCGAAATCCGGCAAGTCTTGGTTTTCCCTTGAACTTTGCCTCTCGGTTTCAAAAGGTGAGACATTTTTGGGCTTGGGAACTACCCAATCGGACGTGTTGTATCTCGACTTGGAAGATGGCGATGCGGAGTTGAAAGAGCGTATCAAAAAGGTAAATAGGGGCGAAGATGTTCCCGAGGGCTTTATGTACCTGACCGAAGTTCCGACTATGGATAATGGCTTGGTCGAAATGCTGGAAAAGACGCTTGCTGAACATCCAACTATTAAGTTGGTTGTTCTTGACACGCTCGGAATGGTTCTCGGTACGCAGACGAAAGACTCGAATCAGTTTGCACAGGATTATGAGATGTTCCGCACTCTCAAGCAGGTGGCTACCAAGTATTCGATTTCCCTGCTGGTAATCCACCATACCCGTAAAACGAGTGATGACAAGAATCCGTTTAATCGTATCTATGGCGGCGTTGCTGTTCAGGGCGCACTTGACACGATGATGGTTCTGGATAAAGATACCCACGATGCCGATACGGCTCGCCTGTATGTATCGGGCCGCCGTTGCCGTCAGCAGGAATTTGTACTGGCCTTTGACGCAGATAATTGTATCTGGTCTATGGTTGGTGACGCGGAAGAAGTCGATGAAAAATTCCGCCGTGGGCAGTACGAGCGCAGCGAGGTTGCATCTGCAATTAAAGAGGCCGTTGCAAGCGGCAATGGTACATGGAGTGGCCGTATGAGCGACCTTAGCCGTGTGGCAGAAAATACGCCTGATATTGGTCACGGTCTTGGAAATCCTCGCGCCCTCGCAAGTGCAGTTAAGCGCCTTGAAGATGACCTATATCGGTATGACGGCATTTCTTACACCACTACCTCAAACGGAACTGGCGGTCAAAAGTACACTTTTACCCAAGCAAACAGCAAGGGTCCTGAAAAGTGGGTCGAAACGGACGTTTCGTTCGAGGACGTAAAGGTTTCAAACTGATTTTAAGCGGTGACGGAGTGACCTGACCTTGTGTCCCAGTTTACTCCGTTGCGGAGATGGTATCAATAGCTTTCGCGGCATATTCTCGCCAAATGCTGCGATATTCCACGGTCTTATTGACACCACCTCCGCAGCGGGGTACTGGGAAGCCACAAGGTAGGAACCGAAACGCCTTGCACAACAACGGAGGTGCGTATAATATGCGTAATGTAAACGAAGTCCCTATTTGGGAAAAGAGCAATCTGACACTGGAGGAAGCCGCTGCCTATTCTGGTATCGGAATTACCAAGCTGCGTGCAATGTCCAATGACGAAAACTGCCAGTTCGTGCTGTGGAATGGAGCAAAGCGGCTGATTAAGCGCCGTGAACTTGACAAATACACGGACAAAGCATATTCAATCTAAGCAAAATTCGTAATGGACAGGAGCCTTACAGAGTGGTATACTTCATTGTGTAAGGCTCCTTTTTTCAAAAAGGAGTAATTACTATGTCTATTGCTAGAAGAAAAGATTCTCGTGGTCGTGTCCTTAAAGATGGTGAGGTACAGCGCAAAAATGATGGACTTTATATGTTCCGCTGGACTGCCAAAAATGGGAAGCGCCATACAATCTATGATGCAACTTTGGAGGGGCTGCGCGAAAAAGAGGATAAAATTCGGCACGACCTTACCGATGGAATCCGTGCTGTTGAAAGCAATGTCACTGTAAACGATATGTTTGCACTTTGGCATAAGGATAAAATCGGAATCCGCGAACATACGCTCACCAACTATGTGTACATGTACAATCGCTTTATTCGTGATGCGATTGGGAACATGAAAATCAAGGATGTCCGTAAATCTGACATTCGCCACTTTTACAGTGATATTCTGCGCAACAAGAAAATGGCGGTCAATACGCTGGACACCATCAACAACGTTCTCCATCAGGTATTTGCTGTTGCTGTGGATGATGAATACATCCGTGGAAATCCGACAGATGGTGTATATGCGTCAATTAAGGCTGCGTATCATTATGAGACGCCCAAGAGACACGCATTGACACTGCCGCAGGAACAGGCGTTTCTTTCGTTCATTAAACACACCCCAAAATATCTGCACTGGCTTCCGCTTTTTGTTTTCTTACTGGGAACGGGCTGTCGTATTTCAGAAGCAATCGGCTTGTGCTGGGAAGATGTTGATTTTGAAAACGGTACCATTACTATCCGGCACAATTTGGTTTATCATCAAGACCAAGCGGGAAAATGCTATTTTACGCTCTCAAAGCCTAAAACTAAAGCAGGAGAACGCACGCTTCCTCTGATTGATGAAGTTCGGGATGTGCTGCTGCAAGAAAAGGCGCATCAAGACGAATTGGGAATGACCTGCCAATACCAAATTGAGGAACTGAATAATTTCGTTTTCTTAAATCGTTTTGGAAGCGTTCAGAATCCTCAGGCTGTAAATCGGGCGATTGCACGGATTATCCGTGATTACAATGAGCGTGAACTTGACCTTGCCGAAAAGGAAAAGCGTGAAGTTCAGCTCCTGCCCCCGTTCTCTTGCCACAATCTGCGCCATACATACTGCACTCGTTTGTGTGAAGTAGAAACGAATATTAAGCTGATTCAGGAGCTTATGGGACACGCGGACATTAAAACTACGATGCAGATTTACGCGGAAGTAACCCAGCAGGCAAAAGCTGATGCGGGTGTGCGGTTGAGTGGTAATCTCGGTATTGCCATTTGATTTTACTACACCAGCCACTACACCACTTTTACACCAACTTTGTTGAGAGTTTTGCAAGAGCTATTGAGGGTTACACCAAATGACTAAGTAGAACATCCTATAAAGTAAGGGTTTTATAACCTTATAGAGACATCTAAGGATGCCAACTTAGAATCCCCACGATGAAGCCCATTGACTAAAAAGCATTGATTCAACGCCTTTTATCAACCCGGTTTGGCGGATTTGACACCACATTGACACCAAACTTGTGCAGAAAAGGCTTTACAAAAAAGCAGAGAGTTATCCTCTTACGGATGACTCTCTGCTTTTTTGTTTATGTAGTTGTGCATTTCTGCGCGGAAGCAATGAGGTGATACCACCGAACCGCTTATATGGTCCAACGGATTTCTTCGCAGGTCCGTTTCTGATATGCGGAGACGGTGGCGAAGATCTGATAAGTTTAACGGATAGTCAAATTACAAAATATGAGAAAAAATATCACTCACCCCTGATTTTCCTTGAGCTATATCCGAAGCCGATTACTCTCAAATGCACGCCAGAATTGTATGCTAAATGCATGGGAGAGGAACATCAGCATGATACACAAGAAAATGAACGTGATGAGAGATAAGTCCATTTGTATGGGAAATCGTGAAAATGGGCTTTGCTCTTATTGAAAAGCATGATATACTATTCTTACATTGTACTGATGTAAGGAGAGCAGCGATGGCAGGCACAGAACGGTATGTTCGTAACAGCACAGCAGATTTTCTTGTGTTCACGAAAGATTCAGAGACAGATGGCATAGAAGTTCGCGTTCAGGATCACGAGGTCTGGCTGACGCAAAAAGGCATCGGACAACTGTTTGATGTTGACCGCAGTGTTGTTGCCAAACATCTGCGGAATATTTTTGCGGAAAATGAATTATCCGAAAGTACAACTTGTGCAAAATTTGCACAAGTTGCAGATAATGGCAAGACCTATCACTACAAATTCTACTCCCTGCCCGCCATTATTGCTGTTGGCTACCGCACCAATTCCACCCGTGCCACACAATTCCGTCAATGGGCAACCAAAGTGCTGGATACATTTACCCGGCAGGGATATGTTCTGGATAAGGATCGGCTTATTAATGGGCAAATCTTTGATGAAGATTACTTCGACCATTTGGTTTCCGAAATACAGGAAATCCGCGCCAGCGAGCGCCGCTTTTACCAGAAAATTACGGATATTTATGCTACTGCCGTAGATTACTCGGTAGACAGCAAAACGACCAAAGACTTTTTTGCAACCGTTCAGAATAAAATGCACTACGCTGTTCATGGCAGTACTGCCGCAGAAGTCATTGTGCAACGGGCAGACCACACAAAAGACCACATGGGGTTGACCTCATGGAAGAATGCCCCCAACGGGAAGATAGTCAAAGCCGATGTTTCTGTTGCAAAGAACTATTTGCAGCAAGATGAGTTACAAGAACTGAATGAGATTGTAACAATGTACCTTGACTATGCAACGCGCCAAGCACGGCGGCATATTCCTATGACGATGCAGGACTGGGCAGAGAAACTGGACGCTTTCCTGCAATTCAACGATGCCGAAATTCTAAAAGATAAAGGAAAGGTTACAGCGGCAATCGCAAAGGCTTTCGCAGAAAGTGAATTTGAAAAGTACCGCGTTATACAGGACAGGCAGTACCAAAGCGATTTTGACCGCCTTATGATGGAGGCGGAATCAACAAAACAATAATTACAGGCAGATGCCCTATGTGAGACTCATTTCACATAGGGCATTTTTCTTTTAGGGAGCTTCTATGGCTATAACAAAAATCCACGCGACAAAATCTACTCTCGGCAAGGCACTGGCTTATATTGAAAACCCGGACAAGACCGACGGTCAGATGCTGGTGTCAGGCTATAATTGTGAGCCTCAAACAGCTTCTATCGACTTTGAAATGACTGCGGTACTTGCACACGAGGCACGAAATCTGAAAAGAAAGCGTTCCACAAATCTTGCCTATCACCTGATACAGTCTTTTTCTCCAGAAGATGCTGTCACGCCTGAGCAGGCGCATGAGCTGGGGAAGAAACTGGCATTTGAATACACAGGCGGCAAGTACGAGTATGTGGTGGCGACCCACATTGATAAAGGTCATATCCATAACCACATCATGCTCAATGCAGTTTCCTTTTACGACTATAAGAAACTGCGAACGGTGCCTTACCGCACGGCATGTCAGATACGGGATATTTCTGACCGCTTGTGCATGGAAGCACATTTATCCGTGATTGATGATCCACAAAAGATTGGGCAACTGTATCCTGAAAACGCAGGGAAAAAGAAATCTGTATCCAACCGGACGGAAATCCGAAAGAGGCTGAATTTTTGCTTGGAGCGGGCAACGGATTATAGTCAGTTTCTTTCTATGGCAAAAGGACTGGAAATCACACCTACAATTCGCGGTAAGCATATGAGCTATTTGCTGGAGGGTGCGGGTCGATCTGTCCGGGATAATAGCCTATCTGATACTGATACATTTACCTATGCCGGTATTTGCGCTCGACTGTCCGACAATGCACAAGAGCAAAAATACCTGCGGGAAACAATTACAGTTATCCTTGGCTCGGCAACCGGCATGGCGGACTTTGCGGATAAGCTGAAAGTGGCAGGTATCGAAACCAAAGTAAAAAAAGCGACTGGACAGGTGCTGTACCGAGCCGCAGTGTTGGATGGTGCATGGGTCCCCGAAGATGCCCTCGGTTCCGAATTCACCAGTGAAGGAATTGAGTATGCAGCAAAACCCTTAAATCAAAAGATGGAATATTTCAATCAACATAGTACGGAACTTCAAGCATACCGCAATGCAGCAGCATACCTCGAAAAAGAGGGCATCGACCAATCGGTAGAGATTGATAAGGTAAATGTCCTCGCACAAGAAATGGGGCATCGGATGGATGAATTAATGGAACAATTAAGAGACGTAAATTTGCAGGAACAGAAAGTCCGTCAGGAACAGCAAACTCTTGCTGAAATTCAATCGGATTTGGTTGAATGAATGCCTGATTTGTACAAATTCTTGTTAAAAGTTCAAAGTGCAAATTATCGGACAAGCGATGATTTATAATAGAGACGGCGATACTATGCGCTTGTATGGAAAATGTTGTGCTTAACCGTGCAAGTGTGTGAATACACATTTAACATCAAGTGCGTAAGAGTAGAAACCTCTGAATATTAATTGTTAACATTTTGTAAAATCGAAAAAATAGGCTCCAAAATTTCAGTCGATTTGTTCTCTTACCTTTTGAGGGGAAGTGACAAACGTGTGCCAATTCGGGAGCCTATTTTTTATTATACTATGTCTGTTTGGCTCTGGAATGGCCCGTGCGCCTCCTCCTTTACTTGCTCTTAAAAAAACAAGTAAACGGAGGAAGTATTATGATTCAGGATGAACTTCGGGCATTATATGATCAAATGTCTGACGAAGAAAAGAATGAGAATAGCGTTCTGAAGGGGCGCTTCACCAAGTACATTACGCGGCGGCTGGAGTGGCACGCAATTTGCTATGCTGCCCATAAGAGGAAAAGTATTGTAACGATTTCACTTGATGATATTCTGGATGAGCCTCAAGATGAGCGTGCTGCCGAGATGTTCCGTGAAGTGGAAATCGAAGTGGCGCTTCAGAAGGAATTGCAGCGTTTGAACCAGGAAGAATAAAACTGCTGGTGTATCTCTTGGCGCTGGATATAGGCAAAATCGCATTGCAAATTGATTGCTCTGTATCGAACGTCTACCGTAAGCGGAGGCGCCTCTCGAATAAGTTGGAAGGATTAAAAGGGTGACGGAAAAGTTTTGATGAGCACTTTAAGGGCGCTAAAAATCATAATCAGGAGGACTTGAAGTGCTTGCTTGCCCGCTATTATGGGACGATGATGAACCTGTGCAACGAGTACAGCTATTTTGGCGATGAGGATTTGTTCGGCCTTATGCTAGAGTGGTTTTGGTGGGACTTCAATAAATTTTCCATCTATGCGGAAACTGATAAACAGGTACATAAACGTAGAAGAAGTCGCAATAACAAAAAACTTAAGTGGTGGGAATAACCTAATTCTTAAATTTTAAGCTTGTGTCCAGAAATTTTGGTACATATCACTTGCTATAGGGTTCTTTTTATTTAAATTCGAAATTTTTCCGGATTACAGGAATGCTTCAAAATGTAGCAAGTACGGCGGATATGCTGCGCAGGGCGGTGGTGCCAACAACATTGAATAATCCTTAATAGAGTATTTGTAGGGCTGTCGGGATGACAGCCCTATGCTTTTTTTGTAAAAAAGATGTTCATAATGCACAATTACACCGAATAAAATTTAGACAAGCTGATGAATTTTCATTGAAAGCTGAAGAAGTATCAATTATGGTATTGGACACGATCACCACATCAAAGGACTTATCCGCATAGGGCAGGCGGAACATATCCTGCACGGAAAAGTGCAGCTTCGCAGATTGATTATCCCGCTTTGCCTTGGCGATCATCTCCGCGGAGGCATCCGTCGCCTCGATGTGCGCCGCCGCGTTCACAATGTGCTTTGCGATCAGCCCCGTGCCGGTTGCCAGCTCCAGCACCGTCTTGGCTTTCACGACCGGCCAGATCAGCGTATACATCTCCTCATACGCCGCCCGATCCTTTCGCATAAAGCGGTCGTAACGACCGGCATTTTTGTCCCAAAAATTCTTATGTTCTTTCATAGCCGTTGCCCTTATCTCTTCTTTATTTTTTGCCGCATTGTGCCTCTCGGAAAGGATTCAAAGTGCTGCTAAATTTTCCCGTGCAGGCATCTGTCCCGCCGCTCTCTGGCGTATTCCAGCATTGCATTGCATGCCGGGCAAAGTGCCCCGCCCCTTGTCCCATGCACGCCACAACAATACCGGCGCACCATGAGGGTAACGGTTTCGATCTCCTTTTCCTTGTTCA
>ENA-ORNT01002673-ORNT01002673.1-human-gut-metagenome-genome-assembly--contig:-NODE-2673-length-10841-cov-2.088726_pt1 | contig 10841 bp, 9 predicted proteins | sample MGYA00242120_ERZ509032 | MGnify/ENA primary metagenome ERZ509032 (study PRJEB26280, sample SAMEA2338729) | human gut metagenome | biome: human gut; feature: human-associated habitat; material: faeces...
TAGCCGATGTACCGTTGCAGCCTAACGATGTTTTGTTCATCCCTACGAAGCAGGAGATGATGGAAGAACAGACCATAACGATACATGGAGAGGTGAACTATCCTGGCATCTATAAATACGCATCCAATGAGACGCTTGAGGACTTCGTGCTTCAGGCAGGAGGTCTGAAGAACTCCGCTTCCACTGTGAAGGTCGATGTGGCGCGCCGCGTGATGAATCCAAAGGCGCTTACCAACGACTCCATCTCCGCTTATACATACAGTTTCGCATTGAAAGACGGCTTCGTGATTGACGGTACTCCAGGCTTCCACCTTATGCCATTCGACGAGGTGTATGTGCGTAAGAGCCCGGGTTTCTCAAAACAGCAGAATGTCGTTGTTGACGGTGAGGTGATGTTCAGCGGCACATATACGCTGCAAAGAAAGAACACCCGTCTGAGTGATGTCATCAAGGCTGCCGGAGGTATCAATGACCGTGGATATGCAGCCGGTGCCACACTCGTAAGAAAGATCAACGAGAGCGAGCGCAAGCGTCTGGAGGCAGCCCGCAAGATGGCCCTTGAGCAGTATGAGCAGGTGGCTGCCGAGGAGGCAGCAAAGACCGGCAAGAGTGTTGATATCACAAACAGTGAGCGTCTCAAGAAATTCCAGATCGAGGACACCTATTCAGTAGGTATCGAGCTCGACAAGGCTATTGCCAACCCAGGCAGCGATGTCGACATCGTGCTACGCGAAGGCGACCGCATCGTTGTTCCGCAGTACACCGGAACGGTGAAGATCAACGGTGAGGTGATGTATCCAAACACCGTAGGTTTCGTTAAGGGCAAGAAGGCAAGCTATTATATCGACCAGGCCGGTGGTTTCAACAACAAGGCAAAGAGAGGCCAGACCTACATTATATATATGAATGGTATGGTGGCAAAGGTTTCCCACAACGCCAAGCCGATGCCTGGTTGTGAGATTGTGGTTCCAGCCAAGGCTACCACCAAGATGAGCATCGCCGAGACGATGACCATCGGTACGTCGGTAGCGTCTATCGCCACGATGATCGCTACTTTGGCTAACATATTATAAAGGAAATACGATGTGATACGGCCCTGTCACGATAAGTGTCAATGGGCCGTATTGCAGATATAGACAATTATGACTTAATCCACTATTGAGTGGAAGGCTTCGATAGACTGAAAAGCGAATGGCAAACGATAGGAACATAGTTCTGAAGAAAAACATACTGATGTCGGCGGTGCTGAAGATGGTGGGACTGGCAACGTCTCTCCTCATAGTGCCTATTACCATCGGCTATCTCGACAAGGAAGTCTATGGAGTATGGATGACCATGACGTCGGTATTGTTCTGGATAGGAACCTTCGACATCGGTCTGGGCAACGGAATGCGAAACTATCTCACCGAGGCAATCTCGAAGCAAGACTATTCGTTGGCCAGAAAATACATCTGCACCACATTCTCATTGCTCACCGTCATCGCCCTGGCATTGGGAGTGATAGGACTGCTGCCATTGTCGCAGCTTGACTATTGCAGCTTCTTCAATACCCATGCTGTGAGCGGAGAAAGTCTTCGCAACGCCACGCTCGTGGCAATAGGTTTCACACTCGGCAATTTCGTCTTGAAGAATGTGGGCTTCATCTTCGTTGCCATGCAGAAATATGCAGTCAACGACCTTCTCACTGTGTCGGGCAACGTCATCTCGATGGTGATAATATTCATACTTACCAAAGTGACGTCGGGCAATCTCATGTATGTCGTCCTTGCATACACGGCAACGACATGTGCAGTCTTTGCCCTTGCCACAATCCCCCTGTTCTTGCGATATCCCGAACTCCGTCCCGCCGTCAACGACTTTGACAAGAGTCTCGGCAGGCAGATTGTGGGCAAGGGAATGGGATTCTTTGTGATTCAGGTGAGCAGCTGTCTTGTCATCTTCGGTGCTGCCAACGTGTTCATAGCCCAGAACTGCGGACCGACGAATGTCACGACATACAACATCGCATACAAGTTTTTCAACCTTCTGATAATAGCCTATACCATCATCCTCTCACCAATGTGGAACGCCTATACCGACGCCTACGTGAAGGGAGACATGGCATGGATAAACGCCACTTTCAACAGAGCGTTGAAGTTCTGGGCGCTTTCCGTCGCCGGCGGAGTCTGCATGCTGGCAGTCAGCGGAGTGTTCTATCATCTGTGGGTTGGCGACAAAGTGGAGGTGCCGCTCTCCATCTCGCTGTGCACATTCGTATATGTGTGTGCCTTCAATCTCAACAACTGTGCCACGTATCTCATCAACGGACTCAACAAGATAAGAGTGCAGATACTGACATCCGTAGTCTTCACCATCCTTTATGTGGCGATGGTCAAGTTCACTGATATGGGACTGAGCGTAGAGAGTATAGTCCTGAGCATGGCAACATGCTATCTCGCCATGGCGCTGATACACATCTATCAGTGCCGCTTGCTGATCAGGCAGAAGGCAACGGGAATATGGGACAGATGACAATAAAAAGATAACAATAAAACAACAGATATAGTAGATGAGCAATAAAATAAGTGTAATCACCGTGGTCTACAACGATGTGAAGCACATCCGTGAGACGATGGAGAGCTTCTTCTCGCAGACGTGGGAAGAAAAGGAATATATCGTCATTGACGGTGGCAGCACTGACGGCACGGCAGAGGTGATAAAGGAGTATGCTGACCGCCTGGCATATTGGTGCTCAGAGAAAGACGCCGGTGTCTATGATGCCATGAACAAAGGCGTGCAGCATGCCAACGGCGACTGGGTGAACATTCTGAACTGCGGCGACTATTATTTCTCTGACCATTCGCTTGCCGACGCCATCCGGAATTGTGATGCCGGGAATGCCGACATCATATATGGCGACAGCATGAAACTGCGCCAGGGACACGTATTCCCGTTCCCCTCCTCAAGCAATGTGGCAGGTCTTGAATACAGACCAGTCTATCGTCACGGTTCATCACTCGTGAGAACGCAGATACACAAGGAAAACCTGTTCGCTCTTGACAAGAAGAAAGATTATGGTTTCGCTCTCGACTGGTATCTCATCTATACCCTATACAAGAAGAAATACAGGTTCGTCAGGACCGATGCCATAATAGAAGTCTTCGATGAAGAAGGAATGTCAAACCATCCCGTCAGGGGAGAATATCTGAACTACAAGATATCCATCAGCGACGGTTTCAGGATGGGCAAGCTCGTAAGCTTCCTGACAAAGGTGATGAAGATATGGTTCGTTGGAAGTCCCGTATATTCAGGAATGAGGAAATTCGTTCTCGGACCTCTCACCAATTCCATCCTGCCCAGCCTCCCGTGGTGTGTGCGCAGGTTTGCCATGAGAAAGCTCGGCATGAAGATAGGCAAAGGCACCTATGTGGACAGCCGCTGCTATATAATGAACCTCAACAAACTGTCTATAGGAAAGGATTCACATATAAACCGCATGGTGACACTCGATGCCCGTGGCGGACTGACCATCGGCGACAGCGTGTCGGTGTCGCATGGAGTGATGATTATGACAGGCAGCCATGATGTGCAGTCACGTCATTTCCCGGTGAAGTTCTATCCCATCGAGATAGGCGACTTCGTCTGGATAGGTTGTGGAGCTATGGTTCTGCAGAATGTGAAGATTGGCAAGGGGGCAGTAGTTTCGGCAGGAGCGGTAGTCACCAAGGATGTCCCGCCATATACCATCGTCGGTGGAGTGCCTGCCAAGGTGATAGGCCACAGGACCGAAGACCTGGAATACCGCTGCACGCCATAAACAGGCAGGGGGTAGGACAGTAGACAATGATTAAGACGTAAACGAAATACAAGATAAAATGTCAGATACAAAACGCGTGAAGGAAATCGACGTGCTTTCGCTTTTGAAGAAAGTGGCGTCGAGGAAAAAGGAAATGATAATCTTCGTTTCCGTATTCTTTGTTATTGGAGTTATCGTGGCTTTGGAACAGCAGAAGAGATACACCTCTTATGTGGTGTTGGCTCCAGAGGCCACAAGTATGGGTATGTCGCAGAACCTCAGCGACATTGCCGGAGCCATAGGTATGGATATAGGTGGCGGAAAATCATCCGTCGATGCCATCTATCCCGACATCTATCCCGATGTCTTCGCATCCACAGACTTCGTGGTGAAGCTCTTCGATATTCCCGTCAAGGTGAAGGGACAGAAGAAGACATACTACAACCACATCCTGCAGGATACCAAGATTCCTTTCTGGGACTATCCCAAGTTGTGGCTCATCAAGATGTTCGGTAAGAAAGACACCATACCGAGCACCAATGTCGTTAACCCATATTGTCTGACAAAGATCCAGAGCGAGGTCTGCGAGGCAATAGTCGGAAGCATCGGTTGCCAGATCAACAAGGGTACCAATGTGATAACCCTTTCCGTTACCGACACCGACGCTCGTGTGGCTGCCTGCATGGCAGACTCCGTGAAGACCAGACTGCAGAACTACATCACGCTCTACCGTACGAAGAAGGCAAGACAAGACCTGGCTTACTCACAGCAGATCAATGCAGAGGCAAAGGCTGCCTATGAGAAGTCACGTCAGAAATACGCATCATTCGCCGATGCCAACTCAGAAGTCGTGCTCATGTCGTATCAGTCTAAACTCGAGGATCTGGAGAACGATATGCAGCTGAAGTTCAACAACTATTCGCAGACCGCCCAGCAGGTGCAGAAGGCACAGGCGAAGATACAGGAGAACACTCCGGCGTTCACCGTGATTCAGAATGCCACCGTGCCATTGAAGTCGTCGAGCATGCCGCGAACGCTTATGGTCATCATATTCGTGTTTGTAGGAGTTATAGCAGACGCCCTCTGGGTGTTGGTGTTGAGCCAGGCTTTTGGCAAGAAGAAATAAAGAAAGGTAATACATATAGATGGAGTTCGCTTATCCTTATCTGCTGTTGGTCATAATCTATGGCTCTCTTGCCGTATATGCCCATTTCAACAGCGAGTCACAAATGAAGACAATGTGTGTGAACATATTGTCAGTTGTCGTATTTGTGTTCTTCTTCGGACTCAGAGGATTCGTGGCCTACGACTGGACCTCATATTATCCCGAGTATCAGAGTCTGACCGACCTGCGCACCTTGTTCACGCTGCCGTTGAACAAATGGACGTGGGAGCCGGGCTTCATGATATTCGGAGTGATATGCAAGACCATATATCCCAACTATTTCTTCTTCCAGTTTCTGTGTATCTTGATTAACGTTACATTGCTGATGATGTTCTTCAGACGGTATGTCAGCAACATACCGCTTGCGTTCATGATCATGCTGGTGATGAGCGGTTTCGAGATAAACATCAATCTGGTGCGCAACTCCATATCCATATTGCTGTTCGTCAATGCCATCGTGTTCATTGAGAAGAAGCAGTTCCTGCCCTTTTTGCTCGTTTGCTTGTTAGGCTTCACGTTCCACAGTTCGTCATTGGCATACATACCGATGTATTTCATCATCAACAGGAAGTTCAACAAATACATAATGATGGCGATATTCGCCGTTGCCAATGTGATATACCTCTTCCATATCCCCATCCTGAAGTCGTTGATACTCCTGGTGGTAGACTATATCATGCCGTCTACCAAACTCTGGGTGGAGGCATATCTCAGCATGGACCTCAGCACGGGCTCCGTGTTGAGTATCGGCTATCTCGAGCGACTGCTCACCGGAATACTTCTGTTCTGCTATATCGACAAGCTCAGAGAAATCCGCAACGGCAACAACATCTTTGTGAACAGTATGCTCTTCTATCTGTGCACATTCCTGTTTCTCAGTGAGTTCCGTACGATAAGTCTCCGCTGTTCCTATCTTTTCATCTATGCATACTGGATAGTATGGATAGACCTGATAAAGTGCTTTACCTATCGCAACAACAAGATACTGTATCTGTCGTTCGTGGCGTTGTATAGTCTGCTGAAAGTATATTTCCTCAATACCACCGCCATGTCGGAGTATTACAACATCACCATAGAGAACAAGCCATACAACGAGAGGCTCATCCATTTCAGACAACATTTCAACGACGTTAAATAAAAAGACATACCATGAAAGGAAAAGTATTGTTCATAGATTACGTATACCTGAAGGGGCACGTCAACTTCAACCATATCCATATCGACGCCATCCGCTCGGCAGGCTACGATGTGAAGATAGTGTTGCATTCAGACATAGCTTCCCAACTCGATTATCCATTACGTTGCCAAGCTGCCACGCTTCCTGAATATGCGCGGCAAGAGAGCCGTTCTCAACCGCATTATATTCACTGTCACCCTGCTGTATCTGAAATTCAAGATACGCTTCTCAGATTACACTCATGTAGTGGTGTCGTACTGTGATGAGGTTACTTTGGGTCTGTTGCCCCTTTGCCGTAATATGTATATAATATGTCATAATACCGGCACCGTGGCATCCAGAGTGAAGCTCTTCTTCCTCAAGCGTCTGGCGCGCCACAACACCTTCGTTGTGTTCGACGACTATATGAAGAAACCGCTGCTTGAGAATGGCATAACAAATGTTGCCGTGGTATCACACGGCTGCGTCAGTCCGTTTGATGAAAGCCATGCCGATACCAGCCTTCCCGAATACTTTTCCGCTTTCAGGAAAGTGGTGTTCCATCCCTCTTCAAAGGCAGACGACACCTTTGTGAATTCGCTCGTAAGCAGTAGCGAACTTGCTGATTTTCTTGTCCGGAACGATGTGCTGCTGCTTATCCATGGCGACAAGAAAGAAGGCGAGAAATATCCCGACAACGTGCGCTTCATTTCAGGCTTCCTGCCAACTGCGCTCTATCGGGAGATATTCCTCCGTTCAGACATCGTGCTCCTTGCATATCCCTCATCATTCCAGAATCAGGTCAGCGGAGTGAGCTTCGAGTGTGTGGCAAACAAGAAGAACATGCTCGTGCTTGAGCATCCCGCCCTGCATTACTGCCGTGACTTCTATAACTACGATCCGATATTCTCCTCTACCGGCGAACTGATAGAGAAGATGCGGGCGCTGACAGGCGACAACGGTCTGCATTGTGTGGCAACCCCGGAATCGCTGACTCCAGACTATCTTAAAATCTTTGGATAATGGAAATATCTGTTATAATACCTACATACAAGCCCGGGGATTATATCTCCGACTGCCTCCGTTCTTTGGAGGAGCAGGATTTCCCCGTTTCCGATTATGAGGTGATAATCGTACTCAATGGCTGCGACATGCCATACCGGTCGATGCTCGAAGACATCATCACCGACAATGGTTATGTCAATGTGAGAGTCATTCAGACCGACGAGCCGGGTGTGTCGAACGCCAGAAATATCGGTATAGACAATGCAAAAGGCAAATATTTGCTCTTCATAGACGACGACGACTGGGTGGCAGGCAACGACTATCTGTCGAGCATGCATGCCATGACGGATTTGCATACGGTGGTTGCATGCAATTGTTATCTCATTGATGACAAGACCCGTGAGCACCTGCCGTATTTCCTCACATCAGCCTACAAGCGATGCATGGAATGCCCCAAGCTGACATTGTTCAATTCGCGGAGCTTCCTGTCCACGGTATGGGGAAAGCTGATACCCAGAGATGTGATAGGAGACAGGAGGTTTGACACGAAACACAAACTCGGTGAAGACGCCCTGTTCATGTTCATCGTGTCCGACAGGATTTCCAGAATGGAGATTGTCCACAATGCCGACACCGTATACAACGTGAGGGCAAGAGAGAATTCCGCCACCCGTGCACGCCATCGGTATTCGGAAAGAATTGCCGTGGCGATGAGGCTTACGTGTAGCTATATGGGGGCATATCTGAAAAAGCCGCTGAAATACGACTTCCTTCTGTTTGCATCGAGGGTCTATGCCACGATAAGCAAACTGCGTAAAAAAGTATATGAATAGAAAATAACTGATATCGTATGAAATACTGCATATTGACACCACGTTTCCCTTTTCCAGAGAATGGCGGAGACGTGTTGAGAATTAACAATATAGCCAAATATCTGAAGTCTGCCGGTCATGAGCTGGTCCTCGTGTCCTTCTGTGAGGGCAATCCTGACATGGCAGCCGCAAAGACTCTGTATGACAAGATATACGTAGTAAAGCGCAAGAAGACCAACTCCATGCTCTACTCGCTTGGGTATATGCTGAGCGGTCGCCCCATACAGTGTGGCTACTACTACTCTCGGGAATACTCAAAGCTGCTGGGGATGGTAATCAGCAAAGAGAAACCAGACCGTTTCGTCAGCCATCTGCTCAGGATGGTGCCATACCTCACCCAGCATGGCGTGGAGTCGCAATCCATCGTGGAGATGACCGATGCCTTGTCGAAGACCTATACTCTGTCTTCCGGTTTCAAGGGCATGTCGCTGAAGAAGGTGATTTACGCCATCGAGCGCAAGCTTATCCGAAGATATGAGCACTTTGTGATGAAGAAATTCCCGAAGGTTGTACTCGTTTCACAGGCAGACATCGACTATCTCTCTGCCGGGGGCGACAAGCATTCGCTGGCATTATATACCAATGGCGTGGAGTGTATGGACGAGATACCCGATTCCTACGACCATGACAAGATCTGCTTTGTAGGCAATATGCGAACCCTTCAGAACCAGGATGCGGTGTTACATTTCGTAAACGACATCTTCCCTCTGATTCTGAAGAAGAAGCCCGGAGCCAGATTCTATATCGTAGGGGCAGAGCCGCCGAGAAACATCATGGCGCTGTCGGAAAAATCCGAGAATATCGTGGTGACAGGATTTGTAGACGTCCTTTCAGATGCCGTTAAGGATTCCTGCGTGGCTGTGGCACCGGTGCAGATTGCCGCCGGCATTCAGAACAAGGTGCTTGTGGCTATGGGTATGGGAGTGCCGGTGGTGATGTCGTCGCTCATTTCAAAGGCAATTCCCGAACTTGAGAGTGGCACCAATTGCATCATTGAAGATGCCGACCAGGCCTTTGCCGACGCTTGCCTGAGGATGATGGACAACGAAGCCGACCGCAACCGCATTTCCCGCTCAGGTTATGATACCGTAAGGAAATACTATTCATGGCAGGAGAAACTCTCTGGCTACGATCAATTGAATGCTGACTCATGATCCACAAGTGGTCATCAAACCTAAGCATGGCATAGAAAAATGCTCCATGATTCCGTTATTTGGAATTATGGAGCATTTTTAATTATGGAGTCTTATATTGTTTTAGAATCCCTTGAATGTCAGTTTCAGCGTTTCAGATTGTAACACCATTTTACTTCCAGTCAATTTTATTACCTGGAAATTCTCCTCCAGTTTGTTTATGCCGTATGGTGCCAGCAGGGTAGGGTCTGAGAGAGGCACGTCGCCGTTTTCGCGGTCGTAGCAGTATGGCGTGTGTAGCGTAAGTTGCGTGTTTGTCTGGTTGAAGCGCATCAGAATCTTCGGGTGCTTCTCGTTTTTGTCATCCGCCTGCATGAGTTTGTATTGGAATGCCCAGTATATCTTTTCCTTCTTCAGGTCGAGCACTCCGCCAGTGGCAATCGTGTCCACACGGGTCAGATGCCACATACCGTTGAAATCTCCGGCAGCCGATGAAGTCTCTATGTCGCATGAGGCGAGAGTCATCGTGGTAAGTATCGTTGTGGCGGCTATGAGGATGCCGCATATTGTCTTTCTCATTTCTTTTCTTTTTTCGTTTTTTGTTCCCCTTGTAGATTATTTGTGAAGTTATAGTGACAGTGCCTACAGACTGAAACTGCCCCTCTTGGCTATGGTCAGCTGGAAACCGTAGTTGTTGCCCAGTATTCCTCCGAAGTCCATGGCATAACCGCCTTTCACGCTCCAGTTGCGAAGCAGAGACCTTGTGAATTTGTATTCACCCTCAACGAGGAAACTGATATTGTGGCGTAAGTCGTTGTAAGGACTGCCATAGGTTCCCAACCCTTCCTGATAAGTGGCAAGCACACGGTATCGTGTGTTGTCGCTGGGACGGCCGTCGAATCCCAGATGGAAAGCCATGAAACGGTTGTCCTGCACAAAGATGCTTCCATTCTGGTTGTAGATTGGCGAGCGGAATAGAGGGTTTCCCATCACCTGTCCCCAGTGCTGCCATCCAGGATAGATGTTGTGGTTGTAGTAATTGTCGGTGCCGCCGATATGGTCGGGAATAGTCGTCGTGTGGTCGTGGTATATAGGTCCGCTTTGATATTTTGTGTAGATATATTCCACTACGATGTTTCTCAGCCATGTTCCGTATTTCAGGTTGAGGTCGAAACCTATCATCCAGTCCTTGAAGTCGTAGAGCACGTAGCGTTTCTTCTTCTTCACCTGCCATTCCTCACCGCTTCCGTAACCATCGTAGTCGAGTTGGAACATCGCCGAGTGGTCTTCAAAGAATTTGTCTACGTAGAGTCCCGCTTTCCAAAGGTCTTTCTCCAAGTTCAGTCGCATCATCCAGCTGCCCAGTTGGTTGCCTTCAGCATTCTTGTAGTTCTCGCCATCGGTGATGTCTTTTCCTCCCGGCACGAAAGCGTTCCAATAACCTTTCAGGCTCGTGTTTCCGTTTATCACCGACACCGTTCCGTCACCGTTAGGCTGATACGATTTTCCGCCGAACTGCGATGCCATCTCCAGTCCCAGTTCAAGCGAGAGGGGGTGCATATACGGGTCGCTTCCTATTCTGATGAATCCTGCCTTGGAGTGATATAACACGTTGTCGGCATATCTGCTCCGCTTGTTGGTGAATTCGTGCTGCCATGAGTCGTCGGTCATTATTCCGTAAGCCACATGACCTTTCAGCTGCACCCATCCTCCGGTGAACGGCACCTTCCAGTAG
>ENA-ORNT01002675-ORNT01002675.1-human-gut-metagenome-genome-assembly--contig:-NODE-2675-length-10825-cov-2.464160_pt1 | contig 10825 bp, 12 predicted proteins | sample MGYA00242120_ERZ509032 | MGnify/ENA primary metagenome ERZ509032 (study PRJEB26280, sample SAMEA2338729) | human gut metagenome | biome: human gut; feature: human-associated habitat; material: faeces...
ACCACGGACTTCAAATCGCAAAGTTAATAAAATATATATTTTTTATATTTGACACAACCTGGAGACGCCCTACATATCCCAGATTGAATTTAAATATTACACTATGATATAACAAAACAACATATATGTTTTTGAATTTTATCAAATAAAGTTACTATAATTATAGTATATATAATTTTATAAGTAAGAATGAGAAATTTAGTTATAGGAGACATACATTTTGGCATAAAGACTAATAACACTGCTTGGATGGAGTCTCAATTGAAGCTTATAGAAAAACAAGTCATAAAAGAAGCAATTGACAATGATGTTGACAATGTAATTTTTCTTGGAGACTTGTTTGACATTAGATACGCAATAAACCAAGTGATTGGAATAAATGTGCAAAGATTAGTAAGGAAAATGTCAGTCGCTCTATATAATAAAGAAATAGTATTTATTGCTGGAAATCATGACTATTACTCTCCGATAGAGTCATTGTCAGAATATAACGCATATGACTTAGTGTTTCCACCTGAATTCTTAGATGCGTATAGCAATATTACGATTGTGAATAAGGACCCGTATTATATAGAAGATGAGCTATTTGTTCCTTGGTATCTAACAGAAGATAAAGATAAGCTTGCCTCATATATAAATAATTCTGGCATCAAATTCAACACTATATATTGTCATGATGACTTGTTAGAATGGACTGATGAATTTTTATCTAAGATTGGAAATCCGACAGTATATGCTGGCCATATACATTACTTACAAATAGACAAGAAAAGAAAGTTGTATAATCTTGGATCTGCACTTCCTTTGACATTTGCTGACTCTAATAGTGATAGGTATTTATATATAATAGAAGATGGAGAAATCAAAAAGCAAATTCCAAACATAACTACTCCAAAATTCAAAAGATTCTATAATGAAGACATATTCACTATATCTGAGATAGATTTAGACAATGCATTTGTTCAACTATGCATATCTGACACTAATATAAATAAAGCGCAATATATAGAGCAAGTGAAATATCTTAAGAATACATATACAGATGCGAATTTAAAAATAAATATCATAACTAACGTAGATACATTGACTAATGTGAACAACACAACAATAAGCACAAATATAGATGACTATATATCAGATAATATTCCTACACATCTTAGACAAAAATATGATTTAGTTAAAGATAAAATTATTAATAAAGACAAATAATACAAGACAAAAATGAGACTACATAACATTAGGATACGAGACTTCAAAAGCTTATATGGTGACAATTATTTTGACTTTGACACACTTGATGGATTAGTGAAGCTATCAGGAGCTATAGGAAGTGGTAAGACAAGTCTTGGTGAAGCAATCATATGGGGTTTGTTTGGTACTATAAAGAAGATAAACAATACACATCTTATAGCATGGAACACTAAAGCATGTGAGATTGAGATAAATCTTGAGTCAAAAGGACATAACATAAATATTCTAAGAAATATCAAAGAGAACTTGCAGATTCATGTAGATGGAAAGCTTCTTATAGCATCTAATAAAAGAGACACGCAGCAAATTCTAGAAGAGGAGTATTTTGATGTTCCTAAACTCACTGTCATAAAGATGTGCGTAATATCATTCAATGAGTTCAATAGTATTGCAACAATGAATCCTGGTGAGACCAAACAATTTCTTGACAACGTGTTTGGATTTAAGACCTTTACAGAGTATAATGAGCAAAGTGTTGTAGAGAAAAAAGAAGAAGTCCGTCAACAGACTGAGCTAAATGCAATATATACAGAGACAGAGAACCAAATGCAATATCTTATAAATAAGAAGTCAGAGCAACAGAAAGAGCTTTCAAACTCAATTGATATAGATAAGCTCACTGAAGATAGAGCTATATATGTTGACAAAGGTAAAGCATTAAAAGACAAATTCAATGAATTGACTGCTGAGTATAAGCAAAAAGACTCTGACATGTATAATAAGATGCTTGAGCTTTCTACTCTTGGAAAAGTCGCTAAAAACAACTACAACACATTTAAGTCAGGAAAATGTCCAACATGTGGGCATGAAGTTGACAACGACAAGATTGAAGAGTATAAGAGTACAATGTTAAAGTATGCAGCGTCATATAAAGAGATTGACGCATCACGTATACAGCTAAAAAACGAGTATCAACCAAAGATTGATGAGTTAAATAAAGAGATATCAGAATTGAGGACGTTAATATCAGATATTGACACAAAGATAAAGATACATGAGAACAACAAACGTCTTATAAATGAGAACTATGATGCATTAATTAATGAGTATAAAGAGAAATTAGTCTCTATCAAATCAAAAATTGACAAGTCAGATATAGAGATTGGTGAATGGAATGAGATTGGAGACTTGTTTGCAAAGACACTTAGATATAACCTCCTTGATACGTTAATTCCTAATATCAACTCAAGCATACAATATTATATGAATAAGCTTGATCAGAATTATAGTGTAGAGTTTGATAAAGAGTTCAAACCTCATATCTATATAGATGGATATCAAAAAGAGATATCTTACAATAGTCTAAGTACAGGCCAAAGAAAGACACTTGATATGGCAGTCATATTTGGTGTGCTTCAGAATATCATAGCAAATGTGAATTTCAATGTGTTCTTTCTTGACGAGTTATTCTCTAATTTAGACTCAGACTCAAGAAACACAATGCTAGATTTGTTAAATAGCACATTAGCAAAAGATAGAAGCATATTTGTGATAAACCATGCTGAAATGAATGATGACTACTTCAAGCATAAGATTCGTGTGAAGTTGTCAAATAAGAAGATAAAAGTCAAAAAAGATGAGATAGTTGTTAGAGCAAGTATATATGATAAAGTTTTTTAAAAATATTTGAATTTTAGTACATATATTTACTATATTTATATATAATAAGCATTTGATGCAAAATATATTTTTTACGTAAAAAATGGCAAAAAAGAAATTAGGAAATCCTGAAGATATGGATATGACTAAAGCAGAAGATATTGTTGAGACTCAACAAGGTTCTTCTGAAGTCACCAAATTTCCAGGTATTAATGATGTAGAAGATGCCAAACCAGAGACTCCTGTTAGTGGTGCTGCTGCCTTTCTTGGTACTAAACTTGAACATGGGGTTGGAGGCAGAACAAAGAAAGACAAAGAGAGAGACCAACAGACAATCGACGAAGTTGGATTGACACGTGTTGGTGAAAATCTTAAATCTAAAGCAGAAATTCGCGAAGGTTGGATTCCTGTAGATAGAGCTCTTCTTGGTGATAGAGATATATTTTATCCAGAGAGCTGGTCATTCAAGATTCGTCCTGCTACAGTAGAGACAATTAGAAAATGGTCTACAATTGATGATGAGAATCCTATTGTTGTAGATGAGGTATTCACTGAAGTTCTACAATATTGCTTAATGATTAATGATGGAACACGTCTTATTCCTTATGGCAATTTGAACTCATGGGATAGATTCTTTTTCATTATGTTAATTCGCGAGTATACATTTATTGATGGTGAGCAAAAGATTCAATACACAGAAGACTGTCCAGAATGTGACAATCCAGTCACATTTGAGCTTAACTCACAAGCATTGATGTATGATATGCCAGATGAGAGTGTAATGAAGTATTACGATAGAGAGACTCGTACATGGAATATTGACCCGCAAGATTTTGGGCTTGAAGATGAGGATATCATCACATTGTATATTCCTACTATTGAACGTGATGCAAATATCAGAAATTGGATGGTTAGTCGTCTTCGTGATAATAAAAAGGTTGACCAGGTATTTTTGAGATTCCTTCCATGGATGACACAAAAAATCCAAAAGGATGTCACAATCGCTACAAAGACTATTAGAAGCTGTGAAATGAAATATAAATCATGGAATACAGATATGTTCTCATTTATGGATGATGTGATACGTAATGTGATTGTAAATCCTATCCAATCTTTGACAGCTCAATGTCCAACATGTGGAGAGGAGGTCACTACACAGATCCGATTTCAAGATGGAATTAGCTCTCTATTCAATGTACAAAATAAGTTTAGAAAATTTGGTAAGAAATAAGTTGTTCATTTGTAAGAACTACAATATACAACCAAGTGAGATAGATAGGATGTGGTACTTCGAATATGAGACATTAGTCAAAGAGATTAATGAATATCAAAAGAAGGAGGAAGAAGAGCAAAAGAAACAAGAGAAAGAGCAGAACAAGAATATGCCAAATATTGGCAGCATGATGTCGCAACAACGACAAATGCAATCTAATTTAATGTCAAACTTCTCTAGCTCATCACCACCACCATTGCCGCAAGTCTCATTACCAAAATTCTAAAAAAACATAAAGGTCGAACTAAAAAGCTCGACCTTTCTATTTATAATGTATTTAGATTATAATGTTGTTAGACCTTCTTTATTAAGTATAAAACATTTCTTACTATCTATACAATGCAAGTTTGAGAACTCAAGCTTTTTGCCTACCTCAACTAATTTGTTATGGCCAAATATTTGCTGTATGTCATCGTATTCTTTATCGATACCATTGAATTCTCTACAATCAGTCCATACGCAAGAGCTATATTGTTCATATCCATTTCTATAGAATGAGATATGGTTTAACATATGAGACATAGTATAATAATCTAACTTATCATACATCTCATTCAATATGTTAACTACATTCTTAGATGTGATTTCTATATTACTATTAATATGTTCTGCATATATGTATGCTACAATCATATCTATCCAATCTTTTCTGATACCAGCATGAGTAATGATATATCTTATACCATCACTTGTCTCATGCTCGTATGCAAGTTGGAATAAGCCTTTGTTTTCTCGAAACAATGATTGTATCTCATCATAATTCTTTCTATCTTGTCGACAGTTGCAAATTGCGTCACTATACATATATCCAGCATCATGATTTCCTATCAATAGTATCACATTATTAGGATTCTGTCTTTTGAATTCGAGAATCTCTTTAAAGTTGTCGATTGATGCTCTTAGAAGTGCAGCAATTTTTTCTATATACTCTTCTTGCATATAGGGCGACTTAGAAATCTCCGGAAATTCATTAATATATGGATCTAAGTAGTCACCTAAAAAGACTATTGTATTGTCTTTATAGGATTTGACTACTTTCCAAAAATCTCTACCGTGTATATCTGGTACTAAAATCATTCTTGCGTCACTGATTTCTCATTAATATGCTTATATAGACATTTATTATGTGCATTATCATCTTCTACCATAATGTCATAACTTACATCAGTCGGATCTTCAAATGTCCCATATGCATCTACAATAAATACAGTGCCATATAATTTCTCATCATTAAATATAAATGACACGTTGTCTCCAATTTTATATTTTGGCTTTCCTTTCATATATGTTTTTATTTTTATTTTTTTAATAAATTTGAATTTCGATACCTTTTGCTCGTGCTTGTTTCATTTTACCAGTATTTGAGTCAAGCGAGTTTGTGAATACAATCTTGACTTCTTTCCAAGATGTAGTCATCCGATATTGTGGATTACATTTCAAAAATTCTGCTTTAGTTCTATAATTGTTTGGCTCACCAGTAAGAATAACAGGAATTTGTGAAGATGCAATTGATGTCTCTTCTTTAGCTGCTTTGAAATCATCAAGTGTACGACCTAACTTATTAATTAAATCCATTACATATTTGTAATTCTTAGAATTTTTGTCTTTACACCATTCATATCCTTCAGATGCAAGATGTGAGAAATCATATGGTAATCCAATCAAATAATTTGCGCATTGCTCAGATACTTTTGAGCCACATAACTTGAAATTACAACTTTTAATCACATCTGTTAAAGTAAGATTAGTGACAATCTTCTCGAATTCTTTCATAATCTTGTTAGCTTTACCTGAAGCCCCATTCTTTGTTCCACTTACAATACCTTGCCAAACGTCAAATGATGTAATTTCAAGAATATTATTAGGAAGATCTCTTGTATAAGACTCAAAGAAATTGTCTACTGCATAATTATCAACAAGATAATTCCAAATATTGTTTGTCTCTGCTTCACCAAGATTTGGAATTCCAAGAGAAGATGCAGAAGCCATAAAGTTGAGTTTTGAAATTTCTTCTGCTGATAAAGTTGCCATTAGATGAATTCCTTCAAGATGACTTGATGTAGGTACATTCAAATTCAACTCATCAAATTTCTCTGTATCTGTCACTTTATAGATAAATGGAATAATATCACCAGCAAGTGATAGAATGACCTTTGAGCCAATTGAAATCTTCTTGCTACAAAGATTTCCATAATTAGATCCGCTGGCACGAGTAATTGATTTGCCATCCATAATCACTGGCTTTGTAATTACAATAGGGATATATTCACCATTCTTACTAACATTCCATTCAATATCTACAACTTCAGTCTCTTGTAGCATTGGAACAAATTTGATAGCAACACAATTTTTTGGGCGAGCTTCAAGGCTATCAATTTCTAACTTCATTGAATGAATTGATGGCTTAATCACAAATCCATCAAGTGCGAACTCACAAATCTCATTTCTATATTTCTCAAATGCTTTATATATATTCTCAAAGTCAAATTTTTCAATATCAACAATCTTATAGAACTTTGGAAGATATTCTGCTTTGATTTTATCTTTGAACTGTGTCCATTCAATAACATTGACATATTTGTCATCTACAGTTCTAATATCATAAATCACAATTGACAGATCATTTATCTCGTCAGCTGACAAATTCTCAATCTTATTATTAAGAACTCCACTCACAAATGATCTAGGATTTACAAAATTAGAATATTTCTTAGCAAACGTAGACTTATTGATTAGAACTTCTCCACGCAAAACTACATCCGGCATAACGCCAACTACCGCATCTTCAACTTTCTTATATATATGTTGATAAATGTCTTTGCCGAATGTACCATCACCACGAGTTGAGATAGACTTGATTTTTCCATTCTCATATATTGCCTCAAATGAACAACCATCATATTTTGGTGTAATGATAGCTGTTGTCGACAAATATGACTTTATCTTATCGACATAAGAGTTGAAATCAATTTTTCCATTCTTCTCATGGATTTGTATCTTAGACAATGAACCCATTATAAATGGATGCTTTACGGTATATGACAAACTATGTTGTGAACCAACATATGACTTGTTCTCAAGACCAAGCTTCTTTTCAAGTTCATCAAACTCAAAGTCTTCCATAATCGGCACACCGTTGTAGTATGCATCCTTTGCTTTATTATAGAGTTCTAAATCTGTCATTTATCTATTATATTTTATAAATTAGTATTCAAGAGATGCAAAGAAATGGTTTTCAAATTGACGTTGGGTGAATTTATGGCGATTGCCTTCTGCATCAATCACCCAAAAGTCAAGCGTTCCAGTTCCAATATTATATTGCGTATAACCTTGATATTCTTGGCCTTTATAAAATGGAACTTGCATCTCATCTTCACGGAAAATGTTTCGGAGAATTACCTTCATAGTTTTTTATTTTTAATGTTTTACAAATTAACAATCACATATATATTATAGTACAAACTTGAAAAAATTCAAAATTCTTTATAAATAAAAAAGAAAAGTTTTAGAAAAATAAGTCCTAAAACTTTTCAAATAAATATATGTTTAACAACTTAATCTTCAGATAAAATCAACTCTTTAGCATATGGCAGTGATTTGACCATATCAATAAATGCATTATAATCTTCATGCAGCTTATGATGCTTGCGTTGGTAATAGATAGTCTGTAGCTGTTTGTAATTTGTAGAGACTCTAACAAAAAGCTCTGTACCCATAGGACAATTGCTAATCACTAACATAAATGCAGTATATATAGTGTCTTTATATGCATATGTATGGAATTTCTCTTTACCAGTGTCAAATACATACTCTTCAATATGGTTATTCAATATATTGTTATATACATTTACCCATTTAGTGACCTCATCAATTGACGCTTGTGACACATACTTACTGCAACATTTCGAGAAATCCATCTTAGTGATGCGATGCATCAATGAGCTGCTTGACACATAGTCAAACCAATGGTATCTTTGAAATTGCTTAGATATATATTGTGTATATTTCATGTCAAATGATACTCTAATACCCGTCAAAAAATTGTCATGGCATTTTACATTGCTATCATTTTTACTTGCATTTACAAGCTTCTTGGCTCTATCTAATCCTTTATTGAACTCTTCTTCAGAGTTATAGTCTGGAGCTTCAAGACGCATTGCGTTTCTACAAGATATAATTGACTCTCTCAAGTCATATACTTTCACATTTGAAAATTCTAACATGTTCTATAATATATATTATAAATTTTTAGTCCCACCAACCTGGCATCTTATGCATTTTATATTTGAAATACAAATGCCATAGCTTTTCTCGATATAACATTAAATCAAAATTGTCGCCGAATTCTTCTATATCATTCTCGACAAAGTTAGGCATGAACCTCTTAAAGTTTTGCTTATTCACATAATGGTTGAAATGTAATGTTGATATACCAACAAGCTTATATAAACCATTTTCTTGTTTTTCTGTCTTATTCTCACCGGTATATGTTATGTACTTATCACCATCATCTTCAATCAAGTCTATAAGTCTTCTTGCAAGCTTAAGCTCATTAAGGACATCGCCGATATTTATACTATTAAATGCACTAGGATTCTCTACTTCTTTAGTATACCATTTAATCATGCAGTCGAGCTTCTTTTTCTCGATTTTCATTATGAATTCCCAATCCCATTGTCTATCATTCCAAATAACTGGCGCCCACGCCCATAGATTTTTTAGACCAATTGATATCCTTCTAAAAAAATTTCTCATTTTCTTTTCTTTTTATTTTGAATTTCTTTATCTCTTGTCTCAACATATTCCTTTGCATATGCAGCATATTCTTTTGCTACATCAGATGAGCATCCACACATCTCAAGAATTCCTTTATCTGTTAGACATTTTGGATTCTCCCAATCGATATTTGGTATGTATTTATATACCCCATATCTCATATTTTGACCAAATTGTGCAATATAGCATGCAAATCTAAGTAATGGTCTCATCATTGCCTTCTTGCAATTTTCTGCTTCTTTTAATGAATTAAAGAATAAGATTGTTGCAACTGCACCACCACGTTCAACCATCTTTTCAATCATATTGTCAGTACCTTCACAAATGAAATTTGTCTTTGGTGTGAAGTATGTACCTGTCATTCTACCATTTGCACCATTACAAACAATATATGATGGATTTTCAACATGTATAAGATTTTTGTATCTTTTTTGCTTTGGCAATCTTTCTTTTAATATAAGATTATAGCAATATTTGAGTTTTTTCTTATCAACTGCCGTGTATATATGTTTTGAATAGTCTTTACTCGTCTCAAGATATGAAAGAATATCATTTGTAGTCTTATCATATATGCCATCCAAAAGTGATGACAATGTCAATGTATGCTTTCCTAAATAATGGATATTGATTTTATCATCAGCTTTCTTGCTCTTATCAAACACATATACACCAATATTTGACATTGTTGTACCTTCAAAGATTGTACTTTTATATTCTGTGACTTCTATTAAAGAAGAGTCAAATGTCTTTTTAAATTTATTGATTTTTGTATTTGATTGCTTTAAAAATGTAATTGGCATCACAATTACCATCTTATTATTGAACATGTCTACACAATAATTTACACATTCTAAATGTAAATTTTTTACGCCTTTTCCGTCTGCATAAGGTGGATTGCCAATAATGTAGTCAAACTTCATTCCATGATTTTGTAAATTTTTCAAATATTTTATTAGTCATTTGAATTTAAATTCTCATACAACTTTGGATTTTCCTGAACCAAGTACTCAGTATATTTCTGCGCATATTCTTTAGCAATTGCTTCAAGACCACCATCATCTGCAAGAATCATACTTATGAGGTTATAGTATTTGAGGCATTTGTTTTTGAAGCTGTTTTTACGATTGTTATCATTTATCTTAATTTCACCAAAGCTTTTAGTAGCCAATACCCATTCCCATTCAAGGTTATAATTGGACAAGTATATTGCCACTGAACCAATTACTGGCTCATTAGTAATCTCATCATTATATTCAAATAAGATAGACATAAGGTCATATGAAAGCGAACCATATGAAACAAAGTACTCTTGTCCAAAATGTTCTTTGACATATGCAGTAAGCTTCTCTGCATAAATCTTATTCAACTCTCTTCTTTGCTTTACTGTGCAGATTCGATTGTTTGTTGGCATATCAATTGTATTTTTAGTTGTTAAAAGATTTTCAATCATGTATCAATCAGAGATTGATTACATATATAATATAGTAAAGATATGAAAAAATTCAAACTTTCTATAATATAAATTTATGAAAAATCTGTGAATGTTGCAAATCTAAGTCCATCAACTGCGAAGTCATATCCTTCAGCTTCTACACCAAACAATTTTTTTACATTTTCAGCTTGACGTTGCTTACGTTTAATCTCCCAATCTCTAAGCCCATAGTTTGGCATTCCATTCTCTCGCTCATACTTCTCATAACTTTCACTCGTCCATGTGTTGTTAGGATGCTTATTCCATGCATCTACCATTTCCCAAAACTCATCATATGTGAGCTCTTCTCCGTACTCATCACAAACTCTATACTCTGGATTAGATGTCCATTCCTCAAGTGACTTTCGAGATGGTGTCCAATACATTCCATTGTTATGGTCAAAGCAGATTTGCCATCCTGCGCTTCGCTTGCAGATATGGATTTTATTTAATGC
>ENA-ORNT01002680-ORNT01002680.1-human-gut-metagenome-genome-assembly--contig:-NODE-2680-length-10807-cov-3.280506_pt1 | contig 10807 bp, 7 predicted proteins | sample MGYA00242120_ERZ509032 | MGnify/ENA primary metagenome ERZ509032 (study PRJEB26280, sample SAMEA2338729) | human gut metagenome | biome: human gut; feature: human-associated habitat; material: faeces...
ATTATCCCAAAGGGCTGCGAAAAACAATGTGACAGATGTGCTGTCTGTGCAACCCGCTGCAGGCGGAGCAGGACTCTGTTTTACATATGCAGGAACAAAAAAAATGGAGGAAAACATTATGAGATTTACACTGGATTACGATCAGTACGCTGCCCTGGCAAGACAGACGGCAGCAGAGGGATGTGTTCTTTTAAAAAATGAGAAGGAGGCACTTCCGATCCGAAAAGGAGAGACAGTTTCCGTGTTTGGACGGATTGCTTTTACCTATTATAAGAGCGGAACCGGATCGGGCGGTATGGTAAATGCTCCCTATGTGACAAATATCCTGGATAGCTTAAAGGAATGCAAGGATATTTCTGTCAACGAAGAGCTGGAAGCGGTTTATCAGGACTGGATCCGGGAAAATCCCTTTGATATGGGAGAAGGCTGGGCGCAGGAGCCCTGGAGCCAGAAGGAAATGCCGGTCAGCGAGGCGCTTGCACAGAAAGCGGCAGCATCCTCTGATCTTGCTGTTGTTGTGCTGGGCAGAACAGCAGGCGAGGACATGGACAACAGCGCAGAGCCGGGAAGCTATCTGCTGACAGCAGAGGAAGAGGCACTGATCAAAACCGTCTGCAGCGCATTCAAACGGACTGCCGTTGTGTTAAACGTCGGCAATATCATTGATATGAAATGGGTGGACCGCTACCAGCCCCAGGCAGTTTTGTATGTATGGCAGGGCGGTCAGGAGGGCGGACACGCGGCGGCAGATATCCTGACCGGCGCAGTGAACCCCTGTGGTAAGCTGAGCGATACGATCGCAGCAGATATTTCGGATTATCCGTCTACGGATAATTTTGGAGATGCTGTATGCAATGTGTATGCAGAGGATATTTACGTTGGCTACCGTTATTTTGAAACCTTTGCAAAGGAAAAAGTAAGCTATCCCTTCGGCTTTGGTCTGTCTTATACGGATTTTTCCGTGGAGGTTTTGAATACAAGAACGGACGGTACGAAAGCAGAACTTACCGTTTTGGTTAAAAACATCGGAAAGACTGCTGGAAAAGAAGTCGTGCAGGTGTATGTCTGCCCGCCTCAGGGAAAGCTTGGCAAGCCTGTCCGGAATCTAAACAGCTTTTACAAGACGCAGTTGCTTACGCCAGGAGAGGGGGAGGAGGTAAATCTCGTCGTTTCCTTGGAAAAGAGTGCATCCTATGATGACAGCGGCGTAACCGGGGAGAAATCCTGTTGGGTGCTGGAAGCTGGCGCCTATGGCATCTATGTCGGAACGGATGTCCGCAGCGCGAAAAAGGTTTGCGAGGTGCAGTTAGACGAGCTGCACGTTGTTTCCAGACTGGAAGAGGCGCTTGCGCCGGTACAGCCATATGAGCGTCTGGTTCCGGTCGAAACGGGCAAAAAGGGCACAGACGGAGAGCCGGTTCTGGAAATCGGAAAACAGGCAGCGCCTCTGCGGAGCGTCGATCTGGCAGAAAGAATCCGGACAGAACGCCCGGAGGCAGAGGCCTGCATCGGCGATCAGGGCTGGAAGTTAGCGGATGTTTGTGATAAAAAGGGGACGCTGGAACAGTTTTTATCCCAGTTATCGGACGAAGATCTGGCATGCCTGGTCCGGGGAGAGGGCATGTGCTCTCCGAAGGCAACACCTGGCATTGCATCTGCATTCGGCGGTGTGACGGATTCCTTAAAGGCATTTGGCATCCCGGTTGCGGGCTGCTCGGATGGACCCTCCGGAATCCGTATGGACTGCGGAACCATCGCCTTTTCCCTGCCAAACGGCACACTGCTTGCCTGCACCTTTAATCCGGAGCTGGTGGAACAGCTTTATGAGATGGAAGGAATGGAGCTGCGCAAGAATCAGATTGACACGCTGCTGGGGCCCGGCATGAACATTCATCGCAATCCGTTAAACGGCAGAAACTTTGAATATTTTTCGGAAGACCCCTGTGTGGCAGGTACGATGGCTGCAGCTCAGTTAAAGGGCATGGGAAAATATGGTGTGACCGGAACGATTAAACACTTTGCGGGAAATAACCAGGAATTTAAGCGGCACGATGCAAACGGCGTTGTTTCCGAACGTGCGCTGCGCGAGATCTATTTAAAAGGCTTTGAAATCGCAGTAAAAGAAGGACATGCCTACAGCATTATGTCTACCTACGGACCGATCAACGGAATCTGGACAGCAGGCAACTACGACCTGCTGACGACGATTTTGCGGAAAGACTGGGGCTACCAGGGCGTGGTAATGACCGACTGGTGGGCGAAGATGAACGAGGAAGGCGAGGAAGGCTCCCAGAGCAATACGATTCCGATGGTACGCGCCCAGAACGACGTTTACATGGTTGTTTCGGATTCTGCTTCGAACTCTGCAAATGACAACACGATGGAGGGCCTGGCAGATGGACGGCTCACAAGGGGACAGCTGGTCAGAAATGCAAAGAATATCTGTCATTTTCTGATGCGTTCTCCGGTGATGAACCGTTTCTGTGATCGGGAATTTGATATATGTGAAGAAATTAACAATCCGGCAAAGGATGCGATGGCAGGAAATTTGATCGCAAGCCAGAAAGTAGAAAAAGAGACAAAGCTCGATCTGACAAAGCTGAGCACCCAGAAGGGCGTGCGCGCCGGGTATCTGCTGGACGTCTCCAAAGCAGGCAGCTATCAGATGATTTTTAAAATGCATTCCGGAGAAAATCCGTTTGCGCAGCTGCCGGTTTCCATTTTTGTCAACGGCGTCCTGCAGCAGACGACGACCTTTAACGGAACCGACAACAAGATCATAGAGCGTGCGGTAACGATAAGCTTCCCGGAAAGCGGGGAAAACCAGCTGACGCTGTTCTTTGGCGAGAGCGGGGTCCGCATGGATGGAATCCTTCTGGTGCAGGAATAGAACGGCATACAGGGGCTTTGCGTACGGACTGGAGGAAACGTGAAGAAAGAGAAACAAAAAGACAGAGAGGATAGACAGATCTGCATTGTGTTCGCGACGGCGCTTCTGGCGTGCGCGCTCCTTACCGGCTGCGGTGCTGCGAAGGAGGATAATCTTTCGCAGGGAATTGCGCTGGTGGAGCAGATGGACTATGAGGGCGCGCTGACCTGCTTCGAGGCGGCAGCCCTGAATAAAGAGGATATGCGTCAGGTTTACAGAGGGCAGGGGCTGGCTTACATGGGCATGACGGATTATGAGAATGCAGCGGCGAGCTTTGAAAAGGCGCTGGGGCAGAGCAGCCCGCGTCCGGATGCGATGGATTATGACATCAACTATTATCTGGCGACCGCCTATTATCGGAACGGACAGGTCGACAAAGCGATCCATGTTTATCAGGCAATCACGGATCTGAAGCCCGGGGAAAAGACCGCCTGGTACTTAAAAGGAACCATGGAGCTGGAGCAGGGCAGTACGGACGCTGCGAAAGCCGATTTTGATAAGGCGGTTGAGGCTGCGCCGAACGATTACGACATCCGGATTGATATTTTCTGCAGCTGCAGCAAATACGGACAGGACGATCTTGGAAAATCCTATCTGGAAAATGTTCTGGATAGCGACAGGAAGCGGATTTCGGATTTCGATCTCGGCAGAATCAGCTACTACCTGGGCGATTATGAGCAGGCCCGTACCTCTTTGGAAAAGGCGCAGGAAAACGGCGGTGCGGAAGCAGCGTCCCTGCTCGGTCAGACCTATGAGGCACTCGGTGACTACAATTATGCGGCGAGTGTTTATAACACCTACCTGCAGAACAAAACGCCGGACGCGTCTTTGTACAATCAGCTCGGGCTTTGCAAATTAAAGGGCGGCGATTATGAAGCGGCGCTTGCAGCGTTCCAGGCGGGGCTGGAAGTAGAGGGCAATACGGCGACGCAGTCGCTGATGTTCAACGAACTGGTAGCGTATGAATACCTTGGGCAGTACGATAAAGCGAAGCTTGCGATGGATCAGTACCTTGCTTTGTATCCGGATGATGAAAAGGCACAGCGGGAAGCGGTATTTCTGCAGACGCGGTAGCTCCACACACACGGACAGGACAGTATAGTCGCATGGCTGTTTAGAAAGAAATGTAGGGAATGACTATGGAGAAACGTGTAAAAATCAGAAAAACGGTTTTTGGCGGCGCGATCGCCCGTATCTGCTGTCTGGCGTTGTGCCTTTGTCTCGGATTGTCGATATCGATGACGGCACAGGCAGCATCCGGGAAAAAAGTGACGCCGGTTACGATGGCGGCAGTCGTCGGGGAAGAAAAAACGGTGACGCAGCAGGCGGATAAAACCTCTGCAGCACTTGGTATTTTACCGGCCGGCACGACGGTCAACGTATGCGGGCAGACCGGCAGCGGGAAAAGTGGCATGTACCAGATTGTCTATGGAAATGCGATCGGCTATATCACACAGACAGCCTGTCAGCCGGTCTGCGTGGATGTAGCGATGACGGCAGCGCTTGCTGCACAGGCGGAAGCGGTGAAACAGCAGGTGGCACAGGCCCAAGCAGCAGCGGCGGCACTGGCAGCGCAGCAGGCGGCACTGGCGCAGCAGGCAGCAATGCAGCAGGCAGCAGTACAGCAGGCAGCAGTACAGCAGGCGGCACTGGCTCAGGCGCAGGCTGAGCAGAAAGCCCCCATTCCGGCGGGCAGCGGCAACGTCATCTTCGTCGGGGACTCCCGCACGGGACAGATGGCGAATGCAGTCGGTGGAACGGCAGCATGGCCTGGTACGGCATTTGTGGCATGCTTTGGAGGTGGCGTGGACTGGCTTTCCACCGCCCAGGCGAAAAAGGACGTCGACCAGTATGTGACGCCCGGCTCAGTGATTATTCTCAATTACGGCGTCAATGATTTATCACGACACAACGATTATATTACGACGATTAACCGATATGCACAGGATTGGATTTCGAAAGGTGCGACGGTGTACTTCGCCTCGGTCGGTCCGGTCGGGGAAAACGAATACGGAAAACGCAACTGGGCGGTAGAATATTTTAACAACCAGTTAAACAACCGGCTGGATGCCAGAATCGGACGACTGAATCTGTATGTGTTTCTGACGGGCAGCGGATATACCACGCAGGCAGACGGACTGCATTATGATGGTGCAACCTACGCAGCGATGTTCCGGTTTTTGATGCAGAGCATTGGAAGAATATGAAACAAAAATACGAACACATTCAGCTTCTGAGGGCGCTTGCCTGTATCGGAGTGTTTATCACCCACCTTGCACCGAGGCTGGAAGCGACGGGAAAAGCCGCGTGGCTTGCCAATCAGGGAGCGGCGGGCGTGTATCTCTTTTTTGTCCTCAGCGGCTATCTCGCCTGCTGTGACAGAAAGCTCCCGACGGCTGGGAAAAAAGAACTGCTGACCTATTATAAAAAACGTCTGGTGCGGATTCTTCCGCTGTATTATGGGGTGATCCTTTATAACATCCTGCTGCACGGGCTGATTTTAAAGGATATTCCGGCAGACCCGCAGGGCCTGTACTGGCTTCGGTATTTTTTCCTGACAAACAGCGTGATCCCTGCGCCGAATGATTTTTGGGGAAACCTGAGCGCAACCTGGACGATCAGCCTGTTTATGGCGTTTTATCTGCTTGTGCCGGTCTTTGTGCGCCTGATCCGCGGCTGTACGAGCGCGTTTTTCTGCTATGTACTGGCATTGATTCTGCGGTATTTGTGGGTAAAAACCGGATACAGTGATTACATGATGATATTTTACTACCTGCATTATTTTCTGCTCGGTATGCTGGTCTGGGAGATCCATCAGGCGGGAAGGCGCATCGGCGCGCAGCTGCTTGTCTATATCGGCATGATTGCGGCAGCAGGTGCGGGTTTGGTCCTTGGCAGGGCGCAGACGGATTCGTTTATTTGGTGGTCGTGGTGCTTTGGCATGTTACTGCTTGCAGGCAGCGGCTTTCGGTTCTGCAGGAAAGGAATCGGAGGTCGGATTTCGGATGCTGTGCTGTGGACGGATCGGTATTCGTATGAGATTTATCTGGTGCATGCTGTAATTTTAGAAGGGCTCGGCATGGTGCGGGTACAGATCGGACTGCCGAACGCAGCGTTTCTGATTCTGGCGCTGCTTCTGACCGGCGCAGGTGCGGTACTTTCCAAAAAACTGATCGAAGACCCCATCGCCGGACTTGTTGCCCGAAGCAGAATGTGGTACCATAGCAGAAGCTTGGAAAACTGACGCAAGCCAGGAAAACAAAAAGGAGAAAAAGATATGATTGACCAGTTAATTGCAAATATCAAAAAGACAAATGCTCCAATCGTTGTCGGACTGGACCCGATGATGAAATTTATTCCGGAGCAGATTCAGAAAGCTGCTTTTGCGGAATACGGCGAGACGTTAAAGGGCGCTGCAGAAGCGATCTGGCAGTACAATAAGGGCATCGTGGATGCAGTAGCTGATCTGATTCCGGCAGTAAAGCCGCAGATCGCCATGTATGAGCAGTTCGGCGTAGCAGGTCTGATCGCATTCCAGAAGACCGTCGCATACTGCAAAGAGAAAGGTCTGGTTGTCATCGGCGATGTAAAACGCGGCGATATCGGCTCCACTTCTGAGGCTTATGCGGTTGCCCATCTCGGAAAAGTAGTAGTGGGAGAAAAGAGCTATGCACCCTTTGACGAGGATTTTGCAACGGTGAATCCGTATCTGGGTTCCGACGGCATCAATCCGTTCATAAAGGTCTGCAAAGAAGAAAATAAGGGCATTTTTGTGCTGGTAAAAACTTCCAACCCCAGCAGTGGTGAGTTCCAGGATCGTCTGGTGGACGGCAGACCGTTGTATGAAATCGTCGGTGAAAAGGTTGCCGAATGGGGCAGCGAGTGCATGGGCAGCGAATATAGCAATGTTGGTGCGGTTGTTGGCGCAACCTATCCTGAAATGGGCAAGGCGCTGCGCAAGGTGATGCCGAAGTCCTACATTCTCGTGCCCGGCTACGGCGCACAGGGCGGCAAGGGCGCTGATCTGGTGCACTTTTTCAATGAAGACGGACTTGGCGCGATTGTCAACTCTTCCCGCGGCATCATTGCAGCATATCAGCAGGAAAAATATGCACAGTTTGGTGCGGCTAACTATGCGGACGCATCCAGACAGGCGGTTATCGATATGAGAGAAGATATCGCACAGGCGCTACAGGGACGCAAATAAATGTGAACGTCAATCAGAATATAGAAAAAATCGGGTGGAAGCTGTCAGGTATCTGGCGCTTCCGCCTTTTTTATGTATCGAAAATTGTTACCGTTCACCTGCGCCATTCGCAATACAATAGAATGTACGCTCCGCGAACATCCTATTGTATTGAAACGCGTCTTCGACGCTCTCCGCTGCTTCACAGATTTGTTATCATACGATAACAAACGCTTCGCGGGGATGGACAAGTCAAAAAAAACGCAATATAATAAATGAAATGTAATATATTGCAGCGAGGAAAAAAGAATGAATCAGGAAGTCAGCATAACAAAAGAACAGGTTCAGAAAGAAATGAAATATTTCCGCAGGCTTTTTCCGATCGTGAGGCTCCTGGACGGGGAAAGGCTGCTGCGAAGAAACGATGGCATGGAAGCAGAACCGGTGGAGATCGATGCACCAGAAATCTGCCATTGTTATGATCTGTGGAAATACTCGGCTCCCTGTAAGCATTGCATTGCACTGGAGGCAGTTAGAAGCAGAAAAGAAAAGTGCAAGCTGGAGATTGTGGGGAATGACATCTATCAGGTGATCGCAAGATATCTGGAAATGAATGGAAAGCCTTACGTGATGGAGCTGGTACACCGTCTGGATGAGGATGCACTGACGGATCTGGAGGAAAAACAATATCTGATTGAACAGCTGACAGGCTATAACGAGAAGCTCTATCAAGATGTGCTGACAGGTGTATTCAACCGCCGTTATTATGAAGAAAAGGTCAAAAATATGTGGGGACCTGTGGGCATTGCGATGATGGATCTGGATAATTTTAAATATTATAACGATTCCTACGGACACAATGTGGGGGATCTTGCACTCAATAGTGCTGCAAAAGTGATCTTATCCAATATCCGAAAATCAGATTTTCTGATCCGCTATGGCGGGGACGAATTTTTGCTGGTACTGCCCGGGATCCGGAAGGACGCCTTTGACAAAAAACTCAACCAGATCCAAAAACAGCTTCATCAGACCACTTTGGACGGCTATCCGGGTATCTCCCTTTCTGTGAGCATCGGAGGAGTAACGACGGTGGAAGAGACTGTGGGGACCGCTTTGGAGCGTGCGGATCGGCTGATGTATCAGGCAAAGAAGCATAGAAATCAGGTTGTGACAGAAAGCAGTACGGAGGAAATCCGTCAGAAGGTCGGAGAAAGGCTGGAACGCGACTCCGGCAGAGAGCTTGTCCTCATTGTGGATGATGCCAAGATCAACCGGGAGATTCTCTTCGAAATGCTGAAGGATAGGTTTGACATTATAGAGGCATCCAGCGGCGAAGAGTGTCTGGAGCTGCTGCATCAATACGGGACAGAGATATCTATCGTTTTACTGGATTTCATCATGTCGGGAATGGACGGACTCGGTGTTTTGAAGGTGATGAATAAAGAACATCTCATCGAAGATATTCCGGTCATCATGATTTCCAGCGAAGACTCGGAACTACATATCCGTCAGGCATACGAAATGGGCGTATCAGACTATATCAGCAGACCCTTTGATACAAGTGTTGTTCGCCAACGTGTATATAATACCATCAAGCTGTATGCAAAGCAGCGCAAGCTGATCGACCTGGTTGCAGGCCAGATGCAGGAAAAAGAGAAAAACAACCAAATTATGGTCAATATCCTGAGTCATATCGTAGAATGCCGAAACGGAGAGAGCGGACAGCATGTCCGGAATATCGGAATACTGACGAAGATTCTTTTGAAAAAGCTGATGCAGAAAACGGATCGATACCAGATGACATGGGGAGACTTAAACCGGATCGCACTGGCGTCGGCACTTCATGATATCGGCAAAATCGGCATTGAGGAAGCCATCTTAAATAAGCCCGAAAAGCTGACGCAGGAAGAATATGAAAAAATGAAAAAGCATACCGTGATCGGGTGGTCGATGCTGCAAGATCTGAAACAGTATCAGGAGGAACCGCTGGTACGTATTGCAGAACAGATCTGTCGCTGGCATCACGAGCGCTATGACGGAAAAGGTTATCCGGACGGCTTAAAGGGGGACGAGATCCCGATTTCAGCACAGGTGGTTTCCCTTGCGGATGTATATGATGCATTGACCAACGAGCGTGTATACAAAAAGGCGATTCCACATGAAAAGGCGATTGAAATGATCGTCGCAGGAGAGTGCGGACAGTTCAATCCGTTGCTGATAGAATGTCTGCTGGAGATAAAAGAAGATATCCCGATTCAGCTGATGAATGCTGAGCACAGAAATAGCTGGACACCTCTGGGGGGGGGGTAACACCCTCGTGGCGGGTTTGAAGACAGAAGGATAGAGGATAAGGAAAAAGGAGAGGAAAAGATGACAGTCAGAGAATGCTATGAAAAAATCGGATCTGATTTTGACAAAGTGCTGGGACGTATGGGCAGCGAAGCGCTGGTAAAACGGTTTGCAGTTAAATTTCTGGAAGACAAGAGCTTTGAGGAGCTGACGGAATCCCTGAAAGAAAAGGACGGAGAGGACGCATTCCGCGCCGCACACACCTTAAAGGGTATCTGCGCCAATCTTGGGCTGGACAGATTATACGAAATAGACTGCGAGCTGACCGAAAAGCTGCGCGGACGTCAGACCGAGGGCAGCGAGGAGTTATATCAGAAGGTGGCAGAAGCGTACGAAGCCACAGTAACCGTGCTAAAGGAGCTGGAAAATTTCTGAAAATCTTTACAGATAGTGAAGCTTGATCTAAACTGATAGGGAAAAATCTAAAAGAGCGGGGAACAGAGGAAGAAATATGCGTCTCAGGGGAAAAGGCGCAGCAGAATCAGACGATACACTGCAGTTGGGCACTGCGTGTTAAGATTCTGTTAAGAAAGAGTGAGAACGATATCACAAAGGAGACATTCTTCTTCAGAAAAATACAAATGAAAGGGAAGACACAGATGAAAATAGCGATGATAGGACATAAAGATTTCCCTTCTCGTTCCGGAGGCGTAGAGGTGGTAGTTTATGAGCTTTCGACCAGACTTGCTGCCAGAGGACATGAGGTAACCGTGTACAACAGAGGCAGGCAAAAGGGGCATAATGCTTATCTGGAACAGAACGTCAGGGTCAAGCGGATTTTTACATTTAAAAAGCAGATTTTGAATGCAATGGTCTATTCTTTTCTGGCGACATTTGATACAATATTTCATGATTTTGATGTCATTCATTATCATGCGATCGGACCCTCCGTTCCATTGTTTCTTGCAAAGCTGTTTGGCAAGCATACGGTATGCACGGTGCATGGACTGAACTGGAGAAGTGATAAGTGGGGTGGTTTCGCTTCCTTCTATCTCCGTCTGGGAGAAAAAGTTGCCGCCCGTTTTGCTGATGAAGTAATCGTTCTTTCCGAAGAGGAGAAACAATATTTTCTGCAGAAGTATAATCGGGACTCTATTCTGATCCATAATGCAGTGGAACGGATCACACCGGTTCCCTGTAATGTCATCCGGGAAAAATATGGCCTGGAAAAAGACAGCTATATTCTGTATGTCGGACGGATTTCTCCGGAAAAGGGTCCGCAGGATTTGCTGGAGGCGTATCAGAAGCTCCGGCTGCAGGAACCGGCGTAGCGCTCCTGGCGGATGTACTTGCCGTCCTTGTCCTGCTGGTCCTTGTCCACGCCCTTGGCGGCGAACATGCCG
>ENA-ORNT01002695-ORNT01002695.1-human-gut-metagenome-genome-assembly--contig:-NODE-2695-length-10758-cov-15.185555_pt1 | contig 10758 bp, 7 predicted proteins | sample MGYA00242120_ERZ509032 | MGnify/ENA primary metagenome ERZ509032 (study PRJEB26280, sample SAMEA2338729) | human gut metagenome | biome: human gut; feature: human-associated habitat; material: faeces...
ATGATAGCGAGTGCAATGATGATGCCGTTTTTGTTTTTCTCCTCTAACTCTTTCTTGTGGAGAAGTTCGTTAATCTTTGCTGTATTCATTAATTCTTCGAGCTTATTTGACATAGCGCCACATCCTTTCCCTGATTGGTCAATTGTTATACGAATAGTATAACACATCACACGTGCAATATCTATATTTTTTTAAGTTTCGCAAAGGAAGCCATCATGCGCCTGGTTGAGCCATTATCGAAGTCGACAGTCACTTCGTGATCCCCATTTTTTTCCTTGAGAGCAATTACGGTTCCCTCACCAAATTTTTTGTGTTTGATGCGGTCACCCTCACCGTAGGAAAGTGTGCCGGATGTGGTCTTGCCGCTATTTCCTTTGTCAAATATCGAGCTGTCCCGCAGAGAGGATCCTTTGGAACGATAAATATCTCCAGCCTGGGAAGAGCTTCCGATCCCTTTGCGGATCAATGGATTCCCGGCAAACAGGTCAGCTCCGGAACTACGTCTGACTGCCTGTTTGGCACTTCGTTCTGCCATAGGATCCCAAGTAGATGAAGCATTTGTGCGTACATTTGGAAGTTCGTTTATGCGAACCTGATGATACGACTGCCTGCGGCTTTCAGTAAAGGAATTGCCGCTAAAAGGAGAGGAAGCAGTTCGGGAACTATCCTGAAAAGCGTCTCCATTTTGCTTGAGCAGATACCGTGGGATCTCATTCAGGAATGAAGATGGACGGTTGTATTGCTGCTCACCATTGCGAAAACGGCTTCGTGCACAGCTTAGCGATAATTTCTGTTTGGCACGGGTAATACCGACATAACATAAGCGGCGTTCTTCCTCCATTTCCTCCGGGTCATCGCCCATGACAGCAGCATATCCCGGGAAAATACCGTCTTCCATGCCGACCAGATATACATAAGGAAATTCCAATCCTTTCGCGCTATGTAATGTCATAAGTAACACCATGTTGTTGTCATCGTCTACCGTGTCAATATCTGCAACAAGAGCAACTTCCTCCAAAAATCCGCTGAGCGTTGGCTCCTCTTCACAGTTTTCCTCATAAGTGACCACTTTATTAATGAACTCTTCGATATTTTCAATGCGTGCTTGACTTTCAAGTGTTTGTTGCATAGAAAGAGCATCCAGATAACCAGACTTATCTAAAACTGTTTCTACAGCTTCAGTGATGCTTAGCCCATCTAGCTGGTCACGTAGGTTCAGAATCATGTTAGCAAAATCGTAAACGCCCTGAGCCGCTTTCCCCTTGATTGGTGACAACATAATATTAGCTGATGCATCTAGGAGACTCATGTTTTGCTCATAGGCAAAGTTACGAATCTTTTCAAGCGTACCAGGCCCAACTCCACGTTTAGGTTCATTAACCACACGTTCAAAGCTAATATTATCTGCAGGATTGGCAATCAAGTTCAAGTAAGAAATGACATCACGAATTTCTTTACGGCTATAGAACTTGGTACCTCCAACCATGGTATAAGGAATATTAGACTTGAGCAAGGCTTCTTCAATGGTACGAGACTGAGCATTGGTACGGTAAAGCACAGCGAAATCCTTAAAGTTCTTACCTTCTTCACGAATGATGTTATCAATAGTTGAAGCAACAAAAACAGCTTCATCACGCTCGTCATTAGCACGGTAATAAACAATTTGTTCACCGTCATCATTTTGAGTCCAAAGTTTCTTAGGACGGCGGTTTCGGTTGTTCTTGATAACTTCATTGGCTGCTTGGAGAATTTTCTTGGTTGAACGGTAGTTTTCTTCCAAGAGAACTACCTTGGCTTCAGGATAGTCCTTTTCAAAGTCAAGGATGTTCTGCATATCAGCCCCACGCCAACCGTAGATTGATTGGTCCGCATCACCTACGACACAGATATTCTTGAAGCGAGATGCCAAGAGTTTTACCAACTGATACTGAGCATGGTTGGTATCTTGGTACTCATCCACGTGAATGTACTGATAACGCTGCTGATAATAGGCGAGAACATCAGGATTTTTGTCAAAGAGACGTAAAGTCATCATAATCAAATCGTCAAAATCCATAGCTTCACTTCGACGGAGCTCTTCCTGATAGGCCTTGTAACATTTAGCAACGATTTGGGTGTACATATCACCGGCCTGGTGCTCATAGGCCACTTCATCCAAGAGGTCATTTTTTGCATTGGAAATCGTCCCTAAGATGGCACGTTCATTCCACTTCTTAGGGTCCAGGTTCAGATTCTTGAGAATACGTTTCATCAAAGTACGTTGTTCACCAGGATCTACGATAGTAAAGTTTCGGTTGTAGCCAATATGGTCCGCTTCACGACGAAGAATTCGCACGCACATACTATGGAAGGTCGCAATCAAGGTTTCTGAAGTTGCTGGATTTAAAGCCATAGCACGCTCACGCATCTCACGAGCTGCCTTATTGGTAAAGGTAATGGCTAGGATATTCCAGGGATTAATCATTTTCTCGTCAATGAGGTAGGCAATGCGGTGGGTAAGCACACGTGTCTTCCCAGATCCTGCACCAGCCATAATCAATAAAGGCCCTTCAGTCGTTTGGACGGCTTCGGCCTGTTTGTCATTCATACCAGTTAATAATGGGTTCATCATATTCTCCATTCTCAAAAATAAGCTCTACTATTTTATCATTTTTTGGATGAAAATGCAGATTCTATTCATAATGGATCTGAAATAACTTTAGAAGATAATTGTTTGTTTATATTGGAAGTACTTTGCTTAAGATTGCCCATATTCCTAGCTTTTTCTAGCTTTAGAGGAAGACATTCTAAAGAATAATATTCGGATTTTTATACTTTTGATGAAAATTAGTGTTGACACTGTTCGTTTTTTTCGATAAGATAGAATCACAATAAAATAAGAACCGAGTGATGTCATCAGGATGACTGGTGATTGACGGACTTCTGGAGAGATCTTGAAGCAGCCTTAGCTGTAAACAAGACACCGAAGGGGCAAGGGGTAACAACCGAAACTCTCAGGTAAAAGGACAGAAAGCATCGCAAGTTTTTTAACTTGTAGTAATAGCTTTGTATTCTCAGAGGTCTGGTTAAGCCAAACCTCTTTTTTGACGTCTCGGTTAAAGGAGATTGTAAATTTATGTTAGACTTTTTTACTACCATTGATGATTTTGTCTGGGGTCCACCCCTTCTGGTCCTTCTTGTAGGAACTGGGATTTACCTTACAATTCGTCTTGGTCTTTTGCAAGTTCTTCGTCTTCCTAAAGCTTTTAAACTTATCTTTGCTGAAGATAAAGGGGAAGGTGATATTTCTAGTTTTGCAGCCCTTGCGACTGCTCTCGCAGCAACTGTTGGTACAGGTAACATTGTCGGTGTAGCTACTGCCATCAAAACGGGTGGACCTGGTGCCCTTTTCTGGATGTGGATTGCCGCTTTCTTTGGTATGGCAACCAAATATTCCGAAGGTCTTTTGGCTATTAAATTCCGTACACTTGACGACCAAGGTAATGTCTCTGGTGGTCCAATGTATTACATCACACACGGTTTTTCTGGGAAATGGCAAACAATTGCTAAACCATTGGCCTACTTCTTTGCCTTTGCAGGTGTCCTAGTTGCATGGTTAGGGATTGGTACTTTCTCTCAAGTTAACTCAATCACCGCTTCACTTCAAAATAGCTTTGACTGGTCACCAAAAATCGTAAGTATCATACTTGCTCTTATCACTGCTGCCATCATTTTTGGTGGTATCCAATCTATCTCAAAAGTTTCTGAAAAGGTCGTACCATTTATGGCTGGGCTTTATATCCTAGCATCACTTGTGGTTATTTTTACTAACTTTAATCAACTTCTTCCAGTCCTTGAAACGGTCTTCCAATCTGCCTTTACTGGTAAAGCAGCCGTTGGTGGTTTTGCTGGTGCAACAGTCATGGTTGCAATGCGTCTTGGTATTGCGCGTGGTGTCTTCTCAAATGAGTCAGGTCTTGGATCTGCTCCTATCGCTGCAGCAGCTGCTAAGACCGAAGAACCTGTTGAACAAGGTTTGATTTCAATGACAGGTACTTTCATTGATACGATTATCATCTGTACGCTTACTGGTCTTGCTATCCTTGTAACGGGTCAATGGTCAGGTAGCCTGGAAGGTGCCCCAATGACACAAGCAGCCTTCTCTTCTGTTTTTGGTACATTTGGTGAAATTGCCTTAACACTTTCTTTGGTTCTCTTTGCCTTTACAACAATCTTGGGTTGGTCTTACTACGGTGAACGTTGTTTCGAATTCATTTTCAAATCAACGAAATTCCTTCCACTCTACCGCATCATTTTTGTAGTCATGGTTGCTCTTGGTGGTTACCTCACACTTGATGTTGTTTGGAAAATTGCGGATATCGTAAACGGTTTGATGGCATTGCCTAACTTGATTGCCCTTCTTGTCCTCTCACCAATCATCTTCAAAGAAACTAAATCATACTTTGAACGTCACAAATAAACAAAAAGAGCTTAGGCTCTTTTTTCTTGGCTTTGTCGGCACCAATCCTTGCGACTACTGGTCTTTTGCGTTACAATGAAATTAAATCATTTTAAAACTTATACAGAAAAAATCCAAAGGAATAACTATGTCAATTACCAAAGAATTTGATACGATTACTGCAATTTCAACGCCTTTAGGTGAAGGTGCTATCGGTATTGTTCGCTTATCTGGAACCGATGCTGTTGCTATTGCTAATAAGGTTTTCAAAGGAAAAAATTTAGAAACGGTCGCTTCACATACTATCAATTACGGTCATATCGTGGAAAATGATGAAACCATTGATGAAGTCATGGTCAGTGTTATGTGTGCACCAAAGACCTTTACACGTGAGGATGTCGTAGAAATCAACACCCATGGTGGTGTCGCTGTAACCAATGAAATCCTTCAACTCCTTATCCGTTCTGGTGCTCGTATGGCCGAACCTGGAGAATTTACCAAACGTGCCTTCTTGAATGGTCGTGTGGACTTGACCCAGGCCGAAGCTGTCATGGATTTGATTCGTGCTAAGACTGATAAGGCTATGGCCGTTGCCGTTTCTCAACTTGATGGTTCGCTCAAGGATCTCATTAACAACACTCGCCAAGAAATCCTTAACACTTTGGCTCAAGTCGAAGTTAATATTGATTACCCAGAGTATGATGATGTTGAGGAGGTTACTACAAATCTTGTCCGTGAAAAGACTCAAGAGTTCCAGGCACTTCTAGAAAATCTTCTGGCTACTGCCAAACGAGGAAAAATCCTACGAGAAGGTCTTTCAACGGCAATCATTGGTCGTCCAAATGTCGGAAAATCTAGTCTTCTTAACAATCTCCTACGTGAGGAGAAAGCTATCGTTACAGACATTGAGGGTACAACACGTGATGTCATTGAAGAATACGTTAATATCAAAGGCGTTCCCCTTAAGTTAATTGATACCGCAGGTATCCGTGACACAGATGATGTTGTTGAAAAGATTGGTGTAGAACGTTCTAAGAAAGCTCTTGAAGAGGCTGACCTGGTTCTTTTCCTGGTAGACGTTAACACGGGCCTTACTGATTGGGATGAGGACGTGGCGCTTATTTTGCGTCGTGCCAAATTGCCTGTTATCCTTGTTGCTAACAAGGTTGATAACAGTGCTGAGTATTATCAGGCTGCTGAGTTCTACAAGTTGGGCTTGGGTGATCCTCAGTGTATCAGTGCTGCTACAGGTGGTGGTACTGGTGATTTGCTTGATATGATTTTGGACAAACTTCAGGACAATCCTGAGGAGGCAATCGAAGAAGATATTCCTCGTTTTGCGGTAGTAGGTCGTCCGAATGCTGGTAAGAGTAGTATTATCAATGCTTTTATTGGTGAGGATCGTAATATCGTGACAGAAATTGCAGGTACTACACGTGACAGTATCTATACTAGATATGATAAGTTCGGTTTCGATTTCTACCTGGTTGATACAGCTGGTATCCGTCGTAAGAACAAGGTAAGCGAAGACTTGGAATTCTATTCGGTGATGCGTTCTATCCGTGCCATCGAGAATAGTGATGTCTGCATCCTGATGCTTGATGCTACCCGTGGTATCGAAACCCAGGATATGAACATCTTCCAGTTGATTCAGAAGAATAACAAGAGTCTGGTGGTTGTAGTAAACAAATGGGACTTGGTTGAGGAGAAGAATCAGAAGGTAATTGATACTTTTGAAAATGCTATCCGCAAGCGTATGGCTCCATTCGTAGACTTTCCTATCATCTTTGCTTCAGCCTTGACTAAGCAGCGTATTTTCCGAGTATTGGAAACTGCCAAGGAAGTTTACCAGAACCGTAAGGCTCATATCGGAACTTCTAAGTTGAATGAGGTGATGTTGCCTATTATCGAGGCATATCCTCCACAGAGCATAAAGGGTAAGTATATCAAAATTAAGTATTGCACTCAGTTGCCTAATACAACGATTCCTTCGTTTGTGTTCTATGCAAACTTGCCTCAGTATGTCAAGGAGAACTATCGCCGTTTCCTGGAGAATAAGATTCGTGAGAACTGGTCATTACATGGCTGTCCTATCAACGTCTTCATTCGTCAGAAGTAGGGGAAAGTGAAGAACGAAGAGTGAAGAGTGAAGAATCAAAGTGTATAAAAATGAAGAAACTTTTGATTTTTATGATATTCATGGTGGGATTGGTATTTTCTTCCTGTAGGGAGGAGAAACCTGATCCTGGCTATCTTGCAGGTATTGCTGCCAAGGGATATTATGATTTGCTTTTAGAGGGAAAGTATAAGGAGTTTGTAGATGGTTACAATCAACCTTATCGGTTGCCAAAGGGCTATCAGAATCAATTGCTGATGAATGCCAAAATGTTTGTTGAGCAGCAGCAAGATGAACATAAAGGTATGGTTAAGGTGAATGTACTGAATGCAAAGGCTGATACAGCGCATCATGTTGCTGATGTTTTTCTGCAAGTGGTGTATGGTGACAGTACTAAAGAACAGATTGTGGTACCTATGGTAGAGGTCAAGGATGCCTGGAAAATGAGATAGTATTTATTCGGTAATAAAAAAGCCATCAGCCAGTTTCTGGGCTGATGGCTTTTTTTGAACGATACTGTTTTATTTGTTTTTAGCTTTTTCCAGCTCCACCTCCTTTACTTTGCGGAAGAGATCGGAAGCAAAGACTAAATCGTTGAGTTTCTCGTTTGTTGAGGTCATCACTTCAGCTTTGTTGCCTTGCCATTCTTTATGACCTTGGTAGATAAAGCAGATGTTTTCACCAATGCCCATCACCGAATTCATGTCGTGGGTGTTGATGATGGTAGTCATATTATAGTCTTTGGTGATGCCTGAAAGCAGTTCATCTATCACAAGTGAGGTCTTTGGATCCAAACCTGAGTTTGGCTCATCGCAGAACAAGTATTTCGGATTCATTACGATGGCACGTGCAATAGCTACTCGTTTCTGCATACCACCCGATATTTCTCCTGGATATTTCTGCTGAGCCTCTATCAGATTGACGCGGTCAAGACATTCCTGAGCCCGTTTTACGCGCTCCCTGTAATTCATGGTAGAGAACATATCAAGTGGAAACATGACATTCTCAAGTACATTCAGAGAGTCGAATAGGGCTGCACTTTGGAAAATCATTCCCATCTCGCGGCGCATCTGGACTTTTTCTTTTTTTGACATCCGGATGAAGTCACGGTCATCGTAAAGAACTTCACCACTTGTAGGCTGAAGCAATCCTACGAGATTCTTCATGAGTACGGTCTTTCCGGAACCACTCTGTCCAATTATCAAATTAGTCTTTCCTGTTTCAAAGGTGACGTTTATATTGTCTAATACAACCTTGTCGCCAAACGACTTGGTGAGATTTCTAACTTCTATCATAGTTTACGAGAGAATTTGAGTAAGGAAAACATCTGAAAACAGAATCAAAACACTAGAACTGACAACGGCATCGGTTGACGATTTTCCAACCTCCACAGATCCACCTTCTACTGTATAACCGAAATAAGAAGATACGCTGGAAATGATGAATGCAAAGAAAAGACTCTTGATGATGCTCATCCATACAAACCATTGGTTAAATGAATGTTGCAAGCCAAGTGTCAGATCATCTGGTGGCAGGATATGCCCAATATATGCCGTTCCATAGGCGCCGATGATACCCATGCCAGAACTGAAGATAACCAGGAATGGCATGATGGTAACCAAACCGAGAATTTTAGGCAGAATGAGGTAACATGCAGAGTTCACTCCCATGATGTCAAGGGCATCAATCTGTTGGGTGACACGCATCGTTCCCAACTCCGAAGCGATATTAGAGCCTACTTTGCCTGCGAGAATCAGACACATGATACTTGATGAGAACTCCAGAAGCATGATTTCTCGGGTGGTGTAGCCGGAAACCCATCGTGGCATCCAAGGGCTTTGGATGTTCAATTTCATCTGGATGCAGATAACGGCTCCAATGAAGAAGGATATCAGTAAGACGATGCCTATGGAGTCAACACCCAATTGCGACATCTCCTTGATGTATTGTTTCAAGAACATGCGCATGCGCTCAGGACGGGAAAAAGAACGTCCCATCAATATGAGATATTTACCGAAGGTGGTAAGCCATTTTTCTATTAACATGCTATTATAAAACTGAATTTTGCTGCAAAATTAACCAAAATCCTCTAAAAAACTGCAATATTATGAATAGTTTTTGATTTTATAAGCGATATTTCCTTTATTTTTAGTATTTTTGCAGCCAAATTAGCTAATTATGGACGAAATTAACAATAACGAACAGCAAAATCAGGATTCTCTGGTTTTGCGAACAGAGGGATTGGTGAAGCGCTATGGTAAACGAACGGTTGCCAATGGAGTTTCTATCAATGTGAAGCAAGGAGAAATTGTGGGATTGCTGGGACCTAATGGTGCCGGTAAGACAACTTCTTTCTATATGACAACTGGACTTGTTGTACCTAATGAGGGACATGTCTTTCTGGGAGATCAGGAAATTACAGATTTTCCGGTATACAAACGTGCCCGTGCGGGAATCGGATACCTTCCTCAGGAGGCCAGTGTTTTCCGCAAGATGAGTGTGGAGGACAATATACTTTCTGTCTTGGAAATGACAGGAAAGCCACGTAGTTATCAGTTGCAGAAGTTAGAGAGTCTTATTAACGAGTTTCGTCTCAATAAGGTTCGCAAGAACAAGGGTGACCAGCTTTCCGGAGGTGAGCGTCGCCGTACAGAGATAGCCCGTTGTCTGGCTATAGACCCTAAGTTTATCATGCTCGATGAGCCATTTGCCGGTGTTGACCCTATTGCGGTAGAAGATATCCAGCATATTGTATGGCAGTTGAAGTATCGCAATATCGGTATTTTGATTACCGACCATAATGTACAGGAGACTCTTACCATTACAGATAGAGCCTATCTTCTGTTCGAAGGAAAGATCCTTTTTCAGGGCAAACCAGAGGAATTGGCAGAGAATAAGATTGTGCGCGAAAAGTATCTGAGTAACAGTTTTGTGCTCAGAAAGAAGGACTTTCAGCTCATAGATGAGCAAAAAAGAGTCAAAGAAGCAGCGTCTGATGGTTAAAAATCATTTTTTTTCTCTTATATATTAGGTATATCCATTAAAAATGTGTAATTTTGCAAGCCAATTGCGGTTATACACGAAAACTGTAGAATTAAAGAAAATATTAACAATAATAAAATAACAAACATCAAGATGAAAATTTCATTTGAAAATCCTGACAAGATTAATGGTCTTTTGACCCTCGTTGTCGAAGAGGAAGATTACAAGAATGATGTCGAGAAGACATTGAAAGATTATCGTAAGAAGGCTAATGTTCCAGGTTTCCGTCCTGGTCAGGCTCCTATGGGTATGATTAAGCGCCAGTTCGGTGCATCTGTAAAGATGGAGGCCATCAACAAGCTCGTTGGCCAGGAGATTTACAAGTATGTACAGGACAACAATATCCAGATGCTCGGCGAGCCTCTTCCATCAGAGAAGCAGGAGCCAGCTGACCTGGAGAAGGATACAACCTTCACATTCATGTTCGACATCGCTGTTGCACCTGAGTTCAAGGTAACTCTCAACGGTCGCGACAAGGTTGATTACTATAACATCAAGGTTGACGACAAGATCCTCGACCAGCAGGTAGAGATGTACGCTCAGCGTGCAGGCAGCTACGAGAAGGGCGAGAAGTATGAGGAGAACGACCTTTTGAAGGGTGATATCCGTGAGCTCGACGAGAATGGCAACACCAAGGAAGGTGGTATCACTGTTGAGGGTGCTATCCTGATGCCTAGCTACATCAAGGTAGAGGAGCAGAAGAATCTCTTCAATGACGCTAAGGTGGGTGATGTAATCACTTTCAACCCTAAGAAGGCTTACCCAGAGAACGATACTGAGGTTTCTTCTCTCTTGAAGATTGAGCGTGAGGCTGTTGCTGACCTGGAGTCTGAGTTCAGCTTCCAGATCACAGAGATCCAGCGCTTCAAGAAGCACGAGGTTAACGAGGAGCTCTTCAAGCAGGTATTCGGTGAGGATACTGACGTGAAGGACGAGGCTGCTTTCCGTGCTAAGATCGCTGAGGGCTTGCAGGAGCAGTTGGTTAACGACTCTGACTACAAGTTCATCCTCGATGTACGCGAGCACTGCGAGAAGAAGGTTGGCGAGTTGACATTCCCAGATGCACTCTTGAAGCGCATCATGTTGGCTAACAACAAGGATAAGGGTGAGGAGTTCGTAGAGAAGAACTACGAGCAGAGCATCAAGGAGTTGACATGGCACC
>ENA-ORNT01002697-ORNT01002697.1-human-gut-metagenome-genome-assembly--contig:-NODE-2697-length-10754-cov-2.958968_pt1 | contig 10754 bp, 9 predicted proteins | sample MGYA00242120_ERZ509032 | MGnify/ENA primary metagenome ERZ509032 (study PRJEB26280, sample SAMEA2338729) | human gut metagenome | biome: human gut; feature: human-associated habitat; material: faeces...
GCGGATGGGACGATGGAAATTCGGATGTGGGAATATGATGCGCAGATTGCTTTGAGGAATAAGGAATACCGGGACGGTGTGCTGTATGTGAAATTTCCGGATTCTGCAGTGATCTATCTGAGGAGCAATTCGAATACGCCGGATGAATTGAAAATTTGCGTTTGTATCGGACAAAAAGAACTATTTTACGAAATTCCGATCCTGAAAGTAAAGAACTATACGTTGGAAGAAATTTTTGAAAAAGAGTTATGGATGTTGATCCCATTCTATATTTTTCGATATGAAAAAGAATTTCGAATAATTAATGGAGATGAAAAACGGCTTCGCAGTCTGAGGATGGAATATGAGAACGTAGCTGCACGGCTGGATCAGGAGTGCCAAAGCGGGCGTATGAAGCCAATTACCGGCGGCGCGTTGTGTGAACTGGCGAATACTGTAGTGGAAAAACTGGCGTCGAAATATGACAATGTGGAGAAGGAGGTTACGGAAGTTATGGGAGGAAAAGTGTTGAATTATCGGTCGAAGGAGATTTTTCGGGAAGCTATGGAGAAGGGGCTGGAAGAGGGACGTAGGAAAGGTCAAGAAGAAGGACGCGAGGAAGGACGCGAGGAAGGACTGGAAGAGGGACGTAAAGAAGGTCGTAAAGAAGGACGCTTAGAAGGACGCTTAGAAGGACGCTTAGAAGGACGTCTGGAAGGATCTAATCAAAAAACGGTCGAGTTGGTAACTAAAAAGTATCAAAAAGGCGATTCTGTATCCAAAATAGCGGAAGACCTTCTGATGAGTGTAGAGGAAGTAGAAGAAATCCTGGGGAAAATGACAGTAAGTCAGTAATAAACAGGCTTCCAATATTTAGAAGAGTGCGTATGCCGTTCTATCATCTAAGCAGATGTCAGGGCGGCATGTTTTCTGATATTGGGGCGGCAAGGGCTGCGGGAGGGAATCAAGATTGAAAAAAGAACACTGGATTTGCGGCGGCGCAGGCTGTGAAGCGCCGCTGTTTCGAAGAAGCTTCTGGCTGGATAGGACAGAGCGCTTTCAAAGCGCCCGTCTGGAAATCTGCGGACTGGGATATTTTCTATTCTATATCAATGGAAAAAGGATCAGCGATCAGGAGCTGATGCCGGCGATGACAGACTACGCGTCGGTGCTCGGCTGTGAAACAACGTATCCGGTATGGGAGGAGCGCAGCGCACATCGCTGCCGGTATTTAAGCTTTGACTTACTTCCATATTTAAAGGCAGGAAAAAACGTACTTGCAGTACGACTGGGCAATGGCTGGTATCATCAGACAGAGCGGATTGCCGAAGGAAAATTTGTTTTCGGTCTGCCGAAGCTTTGGTTTGAACTGACGTTGACGGATGCAGACGGAAGACAGGAATGGATTGAAAGCGACCGGCAGACATTGTGGCATCCGGGCGGATTGCTGAAAAACAACCTCTTTTTGGGAGAGGTGCGGGATTTGCGGAAAGAGCCGGAAGGCTGGCAGGATCCGGACGCTGATTTATCCGGTTGGAAGCCAGCACAGCCGGTCCATGCACCGGAAACCCTTTTAGAAGAGCAGACCTGTCCGCCGGATCGTGTGATCCGAAAGCTTTATCCGGTCCTGATTGGGGAGTACGATGGCAGAAAAATGGTTCCGCTCGCATGGGCAAAAATTTATGGGGACGACAGCCTGCTTGTGCAGGGCTATGACGCGATCCTGCGCTGGTTCGATTATATGGATGCCCACAGTGAAAAGGGACTTGTGGTCCGCGAAGAGGAGGGCGGCTGGTGTCTGGGCGACTGGTGCTTCCCGGCATCAGAGGAAAAGGAGCAGCTGCCGGAGGCATTTATCAATACGTTCTACTACTTGCATGGATTGCAGGAAATGATGCAAATTTCAGAAAAAATGAATAATAAACTGCCAATTCGATTTGCGGAGCGGGAAAAGAATGTCAAAAATGCTTTTCTTGACGCTTACTTCGATCCGGAAACCGGAGATTTCTGCGAAGGAAGGGCAGCAGGCAACGCCTATGGACTGGCACTTGGGCTTGGGGATGAGCGGACGAAAAAGCATCTGGTCGAAAAATATGAAGCGCTCGGACGTTTTGATACCGGAATTTTCGGCACGTCGATGCTTTTGGAACAACTGTTTTCCATCGGCGCAGGGGATCTGGCAGTAAGGCTTCTGACCAATGACAGCGAAGCAGCGTCCTTTGCACATATGAAACGAAATGGTGCGACGACGCTCTGGGAGCGCTGGGATGGCAGAGAATCCCATAACCATCCGATGTTTGGCGCCTGTGTGCGGCTGCTGTTTACACAGATCCTTGGGATTCGGATGACGCCATCGGCGCAGCCGCCCGTTGTCAACCCTGCGCAGCCGGACGTTACTGCACCGCCAGCACAGGCATTGAAGCCGCTCAACGGCGAACTGCAGCCGCCAGCCGTGCCCGGGTCCGCACAGCATTTTTCTTACGAAATCCGTCTCAGCAGCCAGCGGCAGCTGACCTGGGCAAAGGGCAGTATCCAGACGCCGGATGGAATCCTTTCGGTGAGCTGGGAGCTTCTGGAAAACGGGGAAAAGCAGGTGGAGTGGAGCCTTGCGCCCGCAGGCGAGGACAAGGTGCCTACAATGTGATACGGCAGCTCGGCGTGTCGCACTACATTAAAGAAAAGGAAAAATAACATGATAGAAACAATTCTGAAGGAAATCCGTGTGCTGAATCTTCCGCTGTTCTGGCTGACGGAGTCGGAGCATGGAAAGCGCACGACATGGAGCTTTGTGCCGGACAATCCGTGCAATGACATCTATTCCGTTACGAAGGTGTTTACCGTGACGGCGCTTGGCTTTTTATACGATCAGGGACTTTGGAAGCCAGACGATAAGATCTGCGATCTGTTTCGGAAAAAGCTGCCGGAGCGCTATGATCCGCAATGGGAAGAAGTGACGCTGGATCATGTGATCCGGCACCGAATCGGCGTGACGGAGGATTTTCTGGATATCGATAATTATGATATGACGCAGTTTGGTTCGGAGGATTTTTTAAAGCTCGCGTTTGAACGTCCAGTTCCGGCGCGGCCGGGCGTGGACTATCAGTACAGCGACGGTGCATATTATCTGCTGTCCCGCGTTGTGACGGAGCTTTCCGGAGAAAAGCTGGACGACTTTCTGCGCCCGCGCCTGCTGATGCCGCTGCATGTAAGGGAGGCGGCTTTTTCAAAGTGTCCGATGGGGTATCCGATTGGAGCGACCGGCATGTATGTGCGCACAGAGGACATGGCAAAGCTTGGCGAGGTCTATCAAAACGGTGGCACATTTGAAGGAAAGCATCTGCTTTCGAAAGAGTGGGTCGAGCTTGTTTTTGAGCGGGAATATGAGCTTGCAAAGATGGAAAACGGAGGGCACTGCAAGGGCGGTATGAACGGACAGATGCTGTATCTGTCGCCTCATGGCCGCGTGATCGCGTGGCAGAGCTATGACCCGGAGGGAAAAGGGAACACGTTGATGGAATTGATTCTGAAAAATGAGTGAGAAGTGCGCATGGTGCGCTTTGAGTAACAAAATCCCCGCTGTCACAGCGATTCAGGCTGTGGCGGCGGGGATTTTTGCCGTGAGCAGCGTTCTGGCAGCTTACAGGGAATTTTTACATGTCGTATGCAGCAGCGAGTGTTACGGCTCAAGCATAAACTCTAAAAATTTCTTCGCATTTTCCGGGTGCTGGCAGTTGGCAGGGATGGTAAACCATGCATTTGTCTGATCTGTCAGCAGATATTTGGATCTGCTGACGCTGATGCCGATGGGGATTTCCCCGTCGGTATTGTCATCAGGAAGATCCTTGTATATAACCTGATCGCCGTACTGCGCCAGCTCCTCGTCGGTAAAATACTGGTGCAGGTCGCAGAACAGACCGGCTTCGAGATTGTGATCCATATAGGTATCATCTGTGATGAGGGCGTCTAAGGTCTTGCCGGATATCATCGCGATGATTTTCTGCATATTTGCATAGGAATACTGGTCAGTATTTTCATAATCAACATTCATATCCCGGTTGATTGCGGCACAGTCGCTGGAGGTATCGATGTCAGCATACTGCTCAAAATCGGCGATCATCGTGTCGGAGTCGACCTCGGTATTCATGTAGCAGTTGACAAAGGCTGCTTCCATGACGGTATCCTTGCGCGTCGCAAAGGTGTAAATCAGGTTTCCCGCAAAGGCGAGAACCGCGATCACCACGATCGTTTGGATTTTATAATATTCCCAGAAATAAGCCCATTTTTCCTTGAAGGGTTTCCCTTTTAATTTTTGCTGCTGTTCCTTAACTTCGTCATGGACGGAATTGCCTGTTGCCATTGAGTGCCTCCCTGTAGTTCGGTTTTGAATCCTGTATTTTGCGGCATGCGGAAAAATCTGGTGCCGGTATCCTGTGTTCGATCGTTTCGATAGTATGGAAAGATTCATGCGCTGATATTTATCATAGCCGTTTGATTTTGGGAAGTCAATGAAAGCATTGTGATAGAAAAGTGAAAATTTTCTAAACTACCGGATAAGTCCCTGGGATACCTTGAAAAAAAGCGAATTCTGTACTATGATAGCTTTATCGGTTTGAAAAAGGGAGCACTGTCAAAAGGACAGACCTTTCAAAACCCTGAGCTTCCCGGGATGGGGAATAAATACGAAGGTGGTAAAGCAATATGAATGAAAGCTATGTAGAATGTCTGGTGGCGAAAAAACCGTCCAGTGCGATGAAAGCACTGCAGGTTTTTCTGATTGTCCTGGCGGTGATTTTTTTCCTGCTTAGCATGCTGAATGCCCTGATGTGGCTCCGGAATCGGAGCGTATTTTACTTCGCTCAATGCCAGCGTGGAGTTTGAATATCTGTACGTGGATAAGGAGATTTCCGTCGACAAGATTTTAAACAAAACCAAACGGAAAAAAGTTGAGAAGTTTGAAACAGAGAGTATGGAGATTTTTGCACCGATCAACTCCTGGCATCTGGACAACATGAAGAATCGTCAGCTTAAGGTGACGGACTATTCCAGCGGTGTTGCCGGACAGCCGGACAGACGCTATGTGATGATCTACAGCGGAGACCGCAAGATCATTTTTGAGCCCAGCGAGGCCATGGTAAAAGCACTTCAGTCTGTTGCGCCCAGAAAAGTATTTTTCGATTGACACAGAGTTTTAATTCTGTTACACTTGCCTCAAACGAACTGTCAGTAGTGTATTTACTGGCAGTTTTCATTGAATTGACAGTTAAAATACGCAGGAGGAGAGAAGATGGGTCAGATTATTGGCGAAGGCATTACCTTTGACGATGTGCTGTTGGTGCCGGCATACTCTCAGGTAATTCCCAATCAGGTCGACGTGACTACCTGGTTGACAAAAAAGATCAAGCTGAACATTCCGCTGATGAGTGCGGGAATGGATACCGTTACAGAACATAGAATGGCGATCGCAATGGCCAGACAGGGCGGTATCGGTATTATCCATAAGAATATGTCCATTGAGGCGCAGGCCGATGAGGTGGACAAGGTAAAACGTTCTGAGAACGGCGTCATTACAGATCCTTTTTCGTTATCCCCGGAGCATACCCTTGCAGATGCCAATGAGCTGATGGCAAAATTCCGTATTTCCGGTGTCCCGATCACAGAGGGCAAAAAGCTGGTCGGCATCATTACCAACCGCGACCTGAAATTCGAGACAGATTTTACCAAGAAGATTAAAGAATCCATGACCAGTGAAGGTCTGGTTACGGCTCCCGAAGGTATCACACTGGAAGAAGCAAAGAAGATTCTGGCAAAGGCAAGAAAAGAGAAGCTGCCGATCGTTGATAAGGACTTCAATCTGAAAGGCCTGATCACGATCAAGGATATTGAGAAGACGATCAAATATCCTCTTGCAGCAAAGGATGCACAGGGACGTCTGCTCTGCGGTGCAGGTGTTGGTATTACTGCCAATGTTCTGGATCGTGTGGCAGCTCTGGCAGAAGCCAAGGTTGACGTTATTGTTCTGGATTCCGCACATGGTCATTCTGAAAACGTACTGCGCTGCCTGCGCATGATCAAGGAAGCATATCCGGATCTGCAGGTAATTGCGGGCAACGTTGCAACCGGAGAAGCGACCAGAGCACTGATCGAAGCAGGTGCAGATGCTGTTAAGGTTGGTATCGGACCCGGTTCTATCTGTACAACCCGTGTGGTTGCAGGTATCGGTGTTCCTCAGATCACTGCCATCATGGACTGCTACGCAGTTGCAAGAGAATATGGTATCCCGATCATCGCAGACGGCGGTATCAAGTATTCTGGTGAAATCACCAAAGCAATCGCGGCAGGCGGAAGCGTCTGCATGATGGGTTCCATGTTTGCAGGCTGTGATGAGAGCCCCGGACAGTTCGAGCTGTATCAGGGACGTAAATACAAGGTTTACCGCGGCATGGGTTCCATTGCTGCGATGGAAAACGGCAGCAAGGATCGCTACTTCCAGACCGACGCCAAGAAGCTCGTTCCGGAAGGCGTAGAAGGTCGTGTTGCATACAAGGGCCTGGTAGAAGATACGGTATTCCAGCTGATGGGCGGTCTTCGCTCCGGTATGGGTTACTGCGGAACGAAAAGCATCGAAGAGCTGAAGGAAAACGGCAAATTCGTCAAGATTTCTGCAGCAGCTCTGCGTGAGAGCCATCCTCATGATATTCATATCACGAAGGAAGCTCCCAACTACAGCTCTGCGGACTGATTTTAACCGATTGGCCGCATAGCATAGAATAGGATGTCCCGTTGGCGGGTATCCTGTTTTAACACAATCAAACACAAAACGTGTGACTGGCGGATTAGTGGAGATCACCACGGGGAGCACGTTTGAAGAAACCGACCGCCTGGGTACTGACAGCAGAAGATGATGTGAGTATTCAGGCGGTTTTTTATCGTATTCATTTCAAAATGGAGGACAACATGGAGCTTTTAAATCTTTCGGAAGAACTGAAAAACAACGCCTATCCGGGACGAGGTATCGTCATCGGTAAAACCCCTGACGGAAAACAGGCGGTAACAGCGTATTTTATTATGGGCAGAAGCAGCAATTCCCGCAACCGTGTGTTCGTAGAGGAGGGCGAGGGCATCCGCACACAGGCGTTTGACCCGTCCAAGCTGGAGGATCCGAGCCTGATCATCTATGCACCGGTTCGCGTGCTGGGCAACAAGACGATCGTTACAAACGGCGACCAGACAGACACGATCTATGAGGGCATGGACAAGCAGCTGACCTTTGAGCAGAGCCTGCGCAGCCGGGAATTTGAGCCGGACGGTCCGAACTACACCCCTCGTATTTCCGGAATCCTGCATATTGAAAACGGCGGTTACAACTTCGCAATGTCCATTTTAAAGAGCGACGACGGCGATCCGTCCTCCTGCCTGCGTTACACCTTTGCTTACGAAAATCCGAAAGCAGGCGAGGGCAGATTTATCCACACCTATATGCATGACGGCAATCCGCTGCCGAGCTTTTCCGGCGAGCCGAAGAAGGTTGCGATTTCCGGAGATATCGACAGCTTTACTCAGCTGGTTTGGGAAAGTCTGAATGAAGAAAATAAGGTTTCCCTGTTTGTGCGTTACATCGACATCGAAACCGGCAAATACGAGACAAGAATTGTGAACAAAAACCACTGAAAATGGAATGGAGGAAAAAATGAACGAAATTCAGTTAAAGTACGGATGCAACCCGAATCAGAAACCTTCCAGAATTTTCATGGAGGATGGCAGCGACCTGCCTGTTACCGTTTTAAACGGCAAGCCAGGATATATCAATTTCCTGGATGCATTAAACGGCTGGCAGCTTGTTTCCGAGTTAAAAAAAGCGACCGGACTTCCGGCAGCAACCTCTTTTAAGCACGTTTCCCCGGCTGGTGCGGCCGTGGGACTTCCGCTGACGGATACGCTGGCAAAAATTTACTGGGTAGACGACCTTGGAGAGCTTTCTCCGTTGGCATGTGCCTACGCAAGAGCGAGAGGTGCAGACAGAATGTCTTCCTTTGGTGACTTTATTGCACTGTCTGATGTCTGTGACGCAGACACGGCAAAGCTGATCAAGCGCGAGGTTTCCGATGGAGTGATCGCTCCCGGCTATACCGATGAAGCGCTGGAGATTTTAAGAGCAAAGAAAAAGGGCGGATACAATGTTATCCAGATCGATCCCTCCTATCGTCCTGCCGAAATCGAGAGAAAACAGGTGTTCGGCGTGACCTTTGAACAGGGACGCAACGAGTTAAACATTGATGAAGAGCTGCTGTCAAACTTTGTAACAAAGAACAAAGAAGTGCCCGAAGAGGCGCTGATCGATATGAAGATCGCGCTGATCACCCTGAAATATACCCAGTCCAATTCTGTTTGCTATGTAAAAGGCGGACAGGCGATCGGTATTGGTGCAGGTCAGCAGTCCCGTATCCACTGCACGAGACTGGCAGGACAGAAAGCGGATAACTGGTGGCTGCGTCAGTCTCCCCAGGTGCTTGGACTGCAGTTTGTAGACGGCCTTGGACGCGCAGACAGAGACAATGCCATCGATGTTTACATGGGTGATGAATACGAAGATGTGCTGGCCGAGGGCGTATGGCAGACCCGTTTCAAGGTAAAGCCTGCTGTCTTTACGAGAGAAGAAAAGCGTGCATGGTTAAACCAGCTGACCGATGTAACCCTTGGTTCTGACGCATTCTTCCCGTTTTCCGATAACATCGAACGCGCACATAAGAGCGGCGTAAAATACATTGCACAGCCCGGCGGCTCCGTCCGCGATGATGCGGTCATCGAATGCTGTGATAAGTATGACATGGCGATGGTATTTACCGGAATCAGACTGTTCCATCACTAAGCTACACAAAACGGCGCACCGGCTCGGATGAGCGGTGGCTGAAACTCCAGGGGCAAAGCGGTGACATCGCAAAAAATACAGGATATCGCCTAGTATCGGAAGGCGGTAAAGATTGAAAATAAGAACCAGATGCCAGAAAGGCTTCGCCTCTCGGGTATCTGGTTCTTATTATCGTATAGAAAACTTCGTTTCCATACGATAATAAATGCTTTACGAGGATGCACATTCTTTTTTATAAAAACCGGGTGGGAAAACCATCCGTCCGGCGTTTTTTAGAAACATGCAAAAGTAAGATGAAAGTTTAGAAATTCTAAAATGAATGTAAAATTAATCTTTTTGTTTAGAAATAATAAACTTGCTTCCGAGTATCTATTATACAGAATGTGGGGAAGGTGTCAAGGAAAAAAACGGGAAAATCCGGGGGTTCTCAAATTGTGTGAAAAAAGGGTGCAAAAATGGCGGTATGATGATAAAATAGGGGCAGATAATTTGATAGAAACCGTTATAACGGTTCTGGGGGATCAAAGGAGGAACATTTCATGCAGGATAAATATATGGCATATGTGGGTTCTTACTCATACAACGGTCAGGCAAAGGGAATTACCGTGTATGATGTGGATGAAAAAAAGGGAAAATTTATCTACCGGTGCGAGGTGGAAGTGGACAACTCTTCCTATTTAACTGTTTCACATGACGGGCGGATGCTCTATTCCATCGCGGACGAGGGCGTTGTGGCGTTCCGGATTCTGGAAAATGGCGCACTCAGCCGTGTGAACAGCGCAAATATCAAGGCGATGCGCGGCTGCCATATCGCGACCGATGCGGAGGACAAGTTTATCTTTGTATCCGGCTATCATGACGGCAAGGAGACGGTGGTCCGCCTGAAACCGGACGGTTCTATCGGGGAAGTGACCGACGGCGTTTACCACAAGGGACTTGGAAGCGTGGCAGAGCGCACGTTCCGCCCGCATGTGAGCTGTGCGGAGCGCACGCCGGATGGCAGATTCCTGCTGGTAGCCGATCTGGGAATTGACCAGGTCAAGATTTACAGGTTTGATGGCGAGAAGGGAACCCTTTCATTGGTGGACGCGATCCGCTGTGATTTGGAATCTGGTCCGAGACATTTCATGTTCAGCAAGGATGGAAAATTCTTGTATTTGATGTATGAAATCAAAAATGTGATTGATGTATACACGTATGAAACGGGCGATCGTGTACCGAAGATCGAGAAGATCCAGACGATTCCATCGACCGCACCGGAGCGCACCAGCCAGCTGACTGCAGCGTGCACGATCCGGATGTCCGAGGATGAGACACATCTGTTCTGCAGCAATGCGGGCGATAATTCAGTCAGTGTCTACGAGCGCGATGCACAGACGGGGCTTTTGAAGCTGCTCTGCTGTCTGCCGATCAGTGGAGATTACCCGAAGGATATTGCGATTTTCCCGGATGGAAACCATCTGGCGTCGATCAACCACGGCAGTAACAGCATTTCTTTCTTCCAGGTGGAATATAAGGAGAAACTGCTGGTGATGAGCGGACGCAGTATTTCGGTGAATGAGCCGAACTGCTGTGTGATCACAAAGGTACCTACGAGAGGAAAGAAAGCAGACTAAATGGCAGAAGGAGTTAATAGCGAGAATGGCAGGATCAACATACGGAAAAATACTGACAATGACAACGTGGGGCGAATCCCACGGTGCAGGCGTGGGCGTGGTCGTAGATGGCTGTCCGGCGGGGCTTGCGCTTTGTGAGGAAGACGTTCAGCGTTATCTGGACCGCCGCAAACCGGGGCAGAGCCGTTTTACGACGAAGCGCAGCGAGAGCGATACGGTGGAGATCCTGTCAGGCGTTTTTGAAGGGCGGACGACGGGCACGCCGATCTCGATGCTGGGGCGGAACCAGGATC
>ENA-ORNT01002698-ORNT01002698.1-human-gut-metagenome-genome-assembly--contig:-NODE-2698-length-10751-cov-4.348448_pt1 | contig 10751 bp, 10 predicted proteins | sample MGYA00242120_ERZ509032 | MGnify/ENA primary metagenome ERZ509032 (study PRJEB26280, sample SAMEA2338729) | human gut metagenome | biome: human gut; feature: human-associated habitat; material: faeces...
TGGGCCGGGAAGAAGAAGACGTGGCAAAGGCCATTGCAGCATATGAAAAATCCGGCGTGATCCGCGGCTATCACATCGACATCGACCGCACGAAGCTCGACTGTAACATCACAGGCTTTATCTCCGTTGCGCTCGAGCCGGACAAGTACGACAAATTCTGCGATTTCTGCGCCTCGCAGAGCGCCATCATCAGCCACTATCACATGGTGGGTGAGTTCAACGCGCTGCTCCGCTTCGCCGTGCGCGACACGCAGCAGCTCGACCAGCTTCTCTCCCTCATCAAGAAGTTCGGCGACTCGCGCACCTCGATCGAGCTCAAGACGCTCTTCGACAGCAAGGAGATCCCGCTGCCGTAACACAACATTCCCTTTGCACCAAGCAGGGCGGCTTTGGCCGACTCCGCATAAGAAAACATGCGCCGTAAAAGGCAAATTTTGCACGGACTCCTTCGTTGCGCCGTCTTGCCATGCGTCAGCATGCCTGCGCCGTCGCGCCTCAGCTCCGCACAAAATTTGCTCTTTTTCGGCGCAAAGCAGTTTTGCCAATGAATTTTTGAGATGAAATCAGCTAAAAAAACTCCCCATACTGGCGTATGGGGAGTTTTTTTCGGTTGTATTTCAGCCAAAAAGGCGCAGGCAAAACCGCATGTTTTCTTATGCGGAGTCGGCCTTGGGCCGCCCTGCTTTTTTGCGCGATCTGAATGCCCCCTTGCTTTTTTCGGGCCATTCCCGCGCATCTGTGTGTTGCGAAGAAAGGCGAAAACTGCTATACTTTAATTTATTGAATGAGCATCATTTGGGGAGGGAATCTATCATGCAGCTTGAACAGAGGCAGACGCTGAGCCAAAAGCTCGTGCTGACGCAGACGATGCGCCAGTCGCTCGACTGTTTGCAGCTCTCCGCGCCGGAGCTTACCGAATACGTGCAGGAAGTCGCGCTCTCAAACCCGCTGCTCGACGTACAGTCCCCCACCTATTACGAGACCGAGCTCCCCAGCGAGGCCGCTCCCGCCGAGCGTGAACCGCTCGAGGTTCGCGAGACGGACTCGTGGCGCGGCGTCACCTCCTCCGGTATGGAGGATGTGCAGGACTTCACCGCCTTTTTGACGCGCGAAAAAACGTTCCGCGACCACCTGACCGAGCAGATCGGGCAGATGAAGCTCGTCGACGACGAGCTTCTGCGCCTGTGCCGCTTTTTGATCGACTGCCTCGACGAGCGCGGCTATCTTGACTGCCCGCTTGAGGAGCTGTCCCGCGAATTCGACATCCCGCTCTTCTCGCTCGAGCAGGCGCTGTTTGCCGTGCAGATGCTCGACCCGCCGGGCGTCGGCGCGCGGAACCTGTCGGAATGCCTGACGCTCCAGCTCGCGCAGGGCCGCTCGCTCGACCCGCTGGCGCTGAAGATCGCGCGCGATGGGCTCGAAATGCTCGGCAAGCGCAACTTTTCCGGCCTCGCCGCCCTGCTCGGCGTCAGCGTCGGTGAAGCCAGGGCCGCTGCGGCCAAGATACTCGCGCTTAACCCGATCCCCTCGCGCAGCTTTGCCGGCAGCGAGCAGATCGCCTATGTCGCCCCCGACGCGGAATTTTCCGTGCAGCAGGGCCAGCTCGTCATCGAGCTCAACGAGCGCATTCTGCCGCGCCTGTCCGTCAACGCCGAATACGCCGCGCTGATGAACACGAGCGACGACCCCGAGGTCCAGCGCTACGTGAAAGAAAAGCTCTCCGAAGCACAAGCCCTCATCAAGGGCGTCCACACCCGCTGCGACACGCTCATACAGATGCTCACGCTCATCGGGCGCGAGCAGCACGGCTTTTTCTGTGGCGGCGAGGCACTGCTGCCCGTGACGATGCAGCAGCTTTCCGAAAAAATGGGCGTCAGCACCTCCACCGTGAGCCGTGCGGCGCAGAATAAATACATTCAGTTCCAGGGCAGGATCATCCCCGTGCGCAGCTTTTTCACCACGGCGATCCGCCCCGACGCGGCAGTCTCGTCCCACGCGGTCAAGCAGCGGCTGCAAAGCCTCATTCGCGCAGAGGACCCGGCCGCGCCGCTCTCGGACGAGGCGCTTCGTCTGGCGCTCTCGGCTCTCGGCATCGAGGTCAGCCGCCGCGCCGTCGCCAAGTACCGCGCGGAAATGGGCATTCCGTCCTCGTCCCAGCGCAAAAAGCGCTGAGCGCAGGGCGCGATCCAATATTTTGTCAGGAGGAACATTCACTATGGCCAGCGTCTACGACCGCACCGACATCTACGACCTCTTCGACTCCCCGAAAAAGGATGCACAGACCCTCTCCCACTGGCAGGCCGTTTTCGACGGCAGGCCCATTCGCTCGGCGCTCGATGTGAGCATCGGGACGGGCTCGCTCACGCTGCCGCTCGGGCAGCTCGGCGTCTCGCTGTACGGCTCCGATTTGAGCGACAGCATGCTCGCGCGCTGCCGCAAAAAGGCGGACGAGCGTGGCATCGCCATCGACCTGCGGCAGAGCGATTTCCGCGACCTGACGTCTCATTTTGACCGCAGCTTCGACTGCGTGATGAGCACCGGCAACTCGCTTGCCTACGTGACAAACAACGAGATCACCGGCGTTTTGGAGCAGATGGACGCGCTCGTGGAGCCCGGAGGCTGCCTCTACTTCGACCTTCGCAACTGGGACCGTATCGTGGGGCAGAAAAAGCGTTTTTACTGCTACAATCCCGCCTTTCTGCCAAACGGCGACCGCGTGAACCTCATGCAGGTCTGGGACCATTTATCCGACGGCTCCATTGTCTTCAATCTTGTCTACACCTTTGAGCGCGATAACAAAATCTTCCAAAAAGAGCGTTTTGAGGAGCACTACCACCCCGTGCCGCAGAAATTACTGCTCGACAAGCTCACGCAGCTCGGCTATCAGGACATTCAGGTCAAGGCCTTCCCCGTGCAGTTCGGCGCGTTTGACATCGAAAACAGCGAGTGGTACTGTGTGCTGGCGCACAAAGCAAAATAATCGTTGCCTTTTTCCGCAAAAAGGGCATGATAAGAAAGTCATATCACGCGCGGCGGTAAACGCCGCGCGTTTCAACAGGAGGAAAACTATCATGGACGGTATGAAAAATATCAGCAAGGCAGAGGTCCTGACCCTGCGCGATCAGGTCGCCTATCAGTCCGGTCAGGTCGTCAGCCGCACGCTGGCGCAGAACGAGCACGTGAGCGTCACGCTCTTCTCGTTCGACAAGGGTGAGGAGATCAGCACCCACGAATCCGGCGGCGACGCGATGGTCACCTGCCTCGACGGCGTGGGCAGGATCACGATCGACGGCGTCGAGCACATCCTGCACGAGGGTGAGAGCATCGTCATGCCCGCGCGCCATCCGCACGCGGTGTACGGTCAGGAGCAGTTCAAGATGCTGCTCGTCGTGGTGTTCTGATCTTTTTATTTACCGAAAAGGTGCGAAAGCAGTCTATTTTCGCGCCTTTTTCGCGCCTTTACCGCAAGGTGGCGCATTATCGCGCCGCATGCTTCTTTGCGTGGCCTGAATGAAGCTTCATCCATCGGCCCAATTTTTCGCTTCTGATTTTAACATATCATTTTCTCATTGATACTTGACAAAATGTAATGACATGGTATAATGAGGCCAATTTCCGCAGCAAAGGAGGCGATCGTTTGAACACCATGGTTACGTCCAAAAATGTCAATTTTGGAGTAAGCTGGCGACTGATCGTTGGCGTAGAGGGGCATTCGTCCGAATCTATGTCGTCGAAGCAGTCGGCAGCGGTTTGATCGACCTCATTTTCCAAGGCTCGGTTTGATTCGCTGCCTGCAATGATCGGCAGCATGGATCCGGTATGCTCCATTGATCTGGCAAAGCACTTGTGGAATGTTCCACAAGCATGGGAGTATCCCCTTGCAATGTCAGAGCGCGGGAACAGACCGGTTTTTTTGTTACCCAAATCATTCAGGACGGGGCATTTTTGCCCCATCGCCAAGAAAGGAAATTTTTTACCATGAAACGCAAGCTCACCGCCAAGGAATACACCTATGTTGCCAGCATGCTCTTCGGCCTGTTTTTCGGCGCAGGTAACCTTATTTTCCCCGTGCACCTCGGCCAGATGGCCGGTTCCAACGTTTGGCAGGCCATTCTGGGGCTTCTCATCACGGGCGTGGGCCTGCCGCTGCTCGGCGTGGCCGCGCTCGGCATCAGCCGCTCCAACGGTCTTTTTGACCTGAGCAGCAAGGTCAACCGCCCCTACGCGATGTTCTTCACCTGCGCGCTGTATCTGACCATTGGGCCGTTTTTCGCCATTCCCCGCTGCGCGACGACGTCATTCACCGTGGGACTTGAGCAGGTGCTTCCGCAAAATGGCAGTAACACACTGTACCTGCTGCTCTTCTCGGTAGCGTTTTTCGCCGCGGCGCTCTTTTTCGCACTGCGCCCGGGCAAGATCCTGACCTGGGTCGGCAAAATTCTGAACCCCTGCTTTCTCGTCTTCCTCGGCATTGAAGGTGCAAGTAGAGTAGATGAGCAGTCCGCCTGGTTGCAAACATTGCCATGCATCGGCCACAATGTCGCGTTGCAGTGTAGCACACTCGGTTACCTTTCGTGTGCTCCAGTCGGCCACCGCTCCTTCATCTTTTCTGAACATGCCTTCGCCCGAGCACGGCACGTCGGCCAAAATAACGTCGAACAAGATGCCTGAGCGAGCATAGTCGCGCGGATAATTATTGGTAACCACCACGTCGGTATGTCCATATTTCTGTATGTTCTCGCACAGCACGTTAGCACGTGCACGCATGGGCTCATTGGCAAATAGCAGGCTGCCTTCGGGCAACACGCTACGTGCCGCCGTGCTCTTTCCGCCAGGGGCTGCACACAGGTCGAGCATACGCACAGGCTCGTGTACATACTGTTTCAGCACGTGCGTAACAAACATTGATGATGCCTCTTGAACATAGTAGGCACCAGCATGCAATAGTGGGTCGGCCGTAAAGTTGGGCCGATGGCTTAAATATCGTCCTTCTTCACACCAAGGCACGGGTTGCGTGGCTGCTGCCGCTGGCACACCGTGTAGATGTTTCAGTGGGTTGAGGCGTATGCTCACGGGTGCCTCTTGTTCCAGCGCCTGTACAAAGGTGTTATAGCGTGCGTCGCCCATCAGTTGGGCGGTATATTGTGCGAAATCTACGGGCAGATGCATGTCTTATCGTTATTGCTTATTTGTGGTATATAGCCCTGTTTTATAGGGCTACGGTTTGTAAAAAAGCCTTGTTACAGTGCAAAAGTAAGAAAAATTTTGTTTCTTTGCAACAAAAACATATGCTGTTGCGTCAAATGGTCAGAAAAAGAAACAAAACGTTTAACACAACAAACAAAAAACTCTGCATTATGAAAATGAAACATCTGTTAGGCCTTGTAGCCCTCTTTTGTGTGATAACATTGTCGCCCGTGATGGCGCAAGGAAAACATCGCCACCATGCGGCCATCGAGCAAAAGGCTGATGCCCAAGACGATAAGGAAGAAAATGTGGCTTACTCTGACACTACCTCAACAGCTTTTGGCAATGCTGCCGATACCGATGTTGCCGACGACGACAATGATACAGCGGGCTACACCTATACCATGAGCTCCAACCCACTGAACATGGATCACTTTGATAACCCCTTGGCTTTCTTTGTAGCTCTGTTTGGTGCGGGCTTCGGAGGCATCATGCTGGCCTTGTTAATTTTGCTCGTCATCTTGCTCGTCTTCTTATCGCCCCTTATCGTGGTGTATCTTATTTATCGCTTACTGAAAAGCTTGCATAATGATAAGGTGCGACTTACTGAAAAGGCTATCGCATCGGGCCGCCCCATTGCCAAATCGTCGAGCACAACCGTTTATGGTTCGACCGATCAAGAATTGTGGAACAAAGGCGTGAAGAATGTGGCCTTGGGCTTGGGCTTGATGCTGATGTTTGGCTTCTGGGGCTTTTATGGTCTTTGTGGCATTGGTGCCCTCATTATGTGTATGGGCATAGGCAAACTGGTGATAGCACGCACCAGCGGAAAGGTAGAGGTGCAGCATGCCGACGATAATGATACCATTAAGGCCAACGCTTCTGTTCAACCAGAAGAGGCTAACACTACTGCACAGCCTGCCGACCAGCCTACTGCTCAGCCAGCCGAATCTCCCGCTGCCGACCCGCAACCCGCCAAACCCACCGAGGCCGAGGCTCCTGTTGCCGAAGAAGAAAAGCAAAACTAACGTAAAGAGATTATACCGTGTCAAGTATCTCTGAAATCTCTCTCATCACCCGTGCAAAGGTGTTTCATGACCAAAAGGCTTTCGGTCAATTGGTTGTGAAATACCAGCCGGCCATCAGGCGCTTCTTTCTTGCCCAAACGTTGGGCGACGGGTCGTTGAGCGACGATCTTGCCCAAGACACGTTTGTGAAAGCCTATACAGCGCTGGCGCAATATCGCGGACAGGCGCGCTTTTCAACATGGCTGTACCGCATAGCCTATAATGTGCATTGCGACTATGTGCGACGCCACAAGCCCACTGCCGACCTCGATGCCTCGCCCCAGATCAGCGCGCAAGCCACGTGCTCGCCCAACGAAACGTTGCATATCGACCTGTACGAGGCCCTGGCCCGACTGGGCGATGCCGAGCGCACCTGCATAACGTTGCAGCTGATTGATGGCTATTCGATAGACAAAATCAGCAACATCACGGGGCTGGCCGAAGGCACAGTGAAGTCGCATCTCTCACGTGGAAAATCAAAACTTGCTATATTTTTGAAAAAGAATGGTTATGACAGATAATGATAACAAACTGGTAGAACAGTTTTTTCAAACCCATCAGTTGCCGCTACCCGACGCCGATGCCGCCTTTACGCAACGCGTTATGTCTCAGCTACCTAAGCAGCGCGCATACCTACTGAACTGGCTTTGGACAGTGGCCTGTTCAGCGGCCATCGTTGTGGCCTTTGTGTGGATGCATGGCCTTACGTTGTTGACAACGGGCATTGGCAATATGTTGGGCGACTTGTTGGGCTTTTGGGCCTGTGTGCATACCAACCCTTCTTCGCCCATATTGCTGGTGGTATGCCTTGTGTTGATGGGGGGTGCTGGCGTGTATAAACTCTATAGCAAAGTAAACGCCCCCTACCTTCAGTTCTAACAAGTTCTTATAAGGGGGCGCTTGTTAAAAACGGTGCTATCAGTAGCTGTTTCCAACTTTTATTGTACCTTTGCAAGTAGATATGAATATAAATTTACTTACAGAGGCCGAGTTGGCTTCGTTGCAGCAGCTGATAGCCGACGCTAACAATATAATAGTGTGTTGTCATAAGTCGCCCGATGGCGATGCCATAGGTTCATCGTTAGGATGGGCCGAGTATTTGTGCACCCTGGGCAAGAACCCCACGGTGGTGGTGCCCGATGCCTATCCCGACTTTTTGCAATGGTTGCCCGGAACCGAAAAAATTGTACGTTATGACAAGCACCCCGACACGGCCGACGGCCTTTTTGCCGACGCCGATCTCGTGTTCTGTCTCGATTTTAATACAGCCAGTCGTGTGGCCGCCATGCAGCCCACGCTTGAGCAGACGACTGCTAAGCGAGTGCTTATTGACCACCATCTGGGCCCCGATATCTCTACCGCCCTCACCATCTCACATTCAGAGATGAGCAGTACCAGCGAGATGATTTTCCGCATTATATGGCAGGCAGGAGGCTTTGCTGCTATGGAAAAGAAATGTGCTGTGCCCCTCTATTGTGGTATGATGACCGATACGGGTGGCTTTACCTATAACAGCAATTCGCCCGAATTGTTCTTTATCATCAGTCAATTACTGACAAAAGGCTTTGATAAAGATAAAATATACCGTAACGTTTTCAATAATTACAGCCAGTGGGCCATACGTCTGCGAGGCTACTTGATGAACGAGCGCCTGTTTGTAATGCCCCAACAACACGCCAGCTTCTTCTCGATATCGCGCACCGATATGAAGCGCTATCATTTTATAAAAGGCGATGTTGAGGGACTGGTTAATGAGCCGTTGCGCATTAAAGGCATGAAACTGTCAATATCGCTACGCGAAGACGACCGTCACGACAATTTGATATGGATAAGCCTACGCTCGGTCGACGACTTTCCCTGTAACAAGATGGCGGCCGAATTTTTTAATGGTGGAGGCCACCTTAATGCCAGTGGTGGGCATCTCGACTGCTCGTTGCAAGAGGCCATCAGCATTACTAAAAAGGCCATCATGCAATATGAGGCCCTATTGTCGTAACTGAAAATGTGTTTATTTCGGCCCCCTTTTTATGTATAAAGATTAAAAAGCGGGCAAAGTGGTGACAAAATCGCCAAAAATCATTACCTTTGCATAACTTTATTGCCATAAAAGGCATAAGGAAAATGAAAAAATACATAAAGAATATTTATTACACGCAAATGAAAATGAGAAAACTGGGCTTGATGATGGCCGCACTGGCAGCGTTGATGGTGTTTGCATCGTGCAGCGATCAAGAAACCTATGCCGACCAGAAGAAGAAAGAAAGGGCCGCCATATCAAGCTACATCGTAAAAAATGGAATAAAGGTTATCGACGAAGAACAGTTCTTCGCACAAGATTCTACCACCGATGTGTCGAAAAACGAATACGTGTTGTTCCAAAGCTCGGGCGTTTATATGCAGATTATACGTAAAGGATGCGGACAGCCCATTAAAGATGGCGAAACTACTACCGTGCTGTGCCGTTTCAGCGAGCGCAATCTGCTTACCGATAGCTTGCAGTTGGCTAACACCTCACTCAGCACCGCCACATTGGTTGATAAGTTGTCAGTAAAACGTAGCTCGGGCACGTTCACAGGCTCGTTTATCGCGGGCTCAAGTCTTATGTATTCAGTCTATGGCAAGGCATCAGTGCCTTCGGGCTGGCTCGTGCCTTTCTTGTATATTAAGGTAGGACGCCCATCAACCGCCGATGAAAAAATTGCAAAGGTGAAGCTTATTGTGCCTCACTCGCAAGGACAAAGTTATGCCGTGCAGAGCGTTTATCCTTGCCTGTATGAGATAACATACCAGCGCGGACGTTAAACCCTATCAACCCATATTTGCCCCTGCCATGATGGTAGGGGCAAATCAGTAAGAAACCAAAGAAATTATATTATTAAACCGTTTATCCTATGACGTTAATCAAATCAATTTCTGGTATCCGCGGAACCATTGGCGGACCTACCGGCGACACCCTGAACCCACTTGACATTGTTAAGTTTACATCGGCGTATGCCACTTTCATTAAGAAAAGCAGCAAGAGCAACAAGATCGTAGTGGGACGTGATGCACGTATCTCAGGCGAGATGGTAAAGAACGTAGTGTGTGGCACCCTTATGGGTATGGGCTTCGATGTGATAAATATCGGTCTGGCTACAACTCCTACCACCGAATTGGCTGTACGCATGTCGGGCGCCGATGGTGGCATCATCATCACAGCAAGCCACAACCCCCGTCAGTGGAACGCGCTGAAGCTGCTGAACAGCGAGGGCGAATTTTTGACAAAAGACAATGGCAATGAGGTGCTTGACATTGCCGAGCGCGAGGCGTTCGACTATGCCGACGTTGACCATCTCGGACATTATACCGAGGACGACACCTTTGATGCACGTCATATTGAAAGCGTACTGGCGCTGAAGCTGGTTGACGTTGAGGCCATTCGTAACGCACACTTCAAGGTGTGTGTTGATGCTATCAACAGCGTGGGTGGCGTTATCCTGCCTAAGTTGCTCGACGAGTTAGGCGTAAGCTACAAGTTCTTGAACGCTGAACCCACCGGCGACTTTGCACACAATCCCGAGCCTCTGGAGAAGAACCTTGGTGGCATTATGGGCGAGATGGCAAAGGGCGAGTTTGACCTGGGCGTTGTGGTTGACCCCGATGTTGACCGCTTGGCCTTTATCTGCGAAAACGGAAAGATGTTTGGCGAGGAATATACGCTGGTGAGCGTGGCCGACTATGTGCTGAGCCATACCGCTGGAAACACGGTTTCAAACCTCAGCTCTACACGCGCTCTGCGTGATGTTACCGAGCGTCATGGCGGCATCTACACTGCTTCGGCTGTAGGCGAAGTAAATGTTACCACCAAGATGAAAGAGGTGGGCGCTGTGATTGGTGGCGAAGGCAACGGCGGCGTAATCTACCCCGAAAGCCACTACGGTCGCGACGCGCTGGTAGGCATTGCACTGTTCCTCTCATCACTGGCTCACAAAAAGTGTACCGCCAGCGAGCTACGCGCTACCTTCCCCAACTATTTCATTGCAAAGAACCGTATCGACCTCACTCCCTCTACCGATATTGATGCCATCCTGCTCAAGGTAAAGGAGATGTATAGCAATGAAAAGATTACCGACATCGACGGCGTGAAAATCGACTTCCCCGATAAGTGGGTACATCTGCGCAAGTCGAACACCGAGCCTATCATCCGCGTTTACAGCGAGGCTCACACCATGGAAGAGGCCGATGCCCTGGGCAAAGAGCTCATGCAGGTGGTGTATGACATGCAGTAATAAATAGCTTGCCAAACGCATTATGTGGCAACAACTGAAACAATATTGATAAAACATATCTTAAATAGGTGTCATCATTAATTTTGAACACCTATCTTTATATAAAAAGGTCTGGCATCTCGCAGTGGGTACCAGACCTTTTTATGCTGTTTTATTAAGGTGTTTATAGTGGCTCAGATATTATTGTTGTGTTTTTAACAATTTAATAATATATTATTGCGAGTATAAA
>ENA-ORNT01002705-ORNT01002705.1-human-gut-metagenome-genome-assembly--contig:-NODE-2705-length-10740-cov-5.254656_pt1 | contig 10740 bp, 8 predicted proteins | sample MGYA00242120_ERZ509032 | MGnify/ENA primary metagenome ERZ509032 (study PRJEB26280, sample SAMEA2338729) | human gut metagenome | biome: human gut; feature: human-associated habitat; material: faeces...
TTACCTTTTGCGGAGATATTCATTTTTGTTTTATAGAGGAAAGGTACTGATAAAAACAATGAATGGCAAAAATTAGTATAAAAAAGGGGGAACATCATGGCTTTTGCAAGCCCGATGCTCCCCCGTTTCCTCCCAATTTCATTATGGGCGCGTTGCGATATTGTTCAAAATAAACTTTCTTAGTTCATTTGTAGGGTGTTTTTGTTTTACAATACTTAGAAGTGTATGTCTAAACCTACACCAAACACGTTGTTGGTACGTGTGTAGTCGGCTTTGTAGGTAGGTGCATTAGCCGCGCTTGTGTTCAGTTGCTCGCTGGTTTTCTTATGGTCGTAGAAGGTGTGGAAATAAGCTACGTTCAAGTCCATTTTCTTGTTTATATGCCATACGCCGCCGAGGGCCACCGAGTTAGAACTTACCACGAACGAGCGGTCTTCCATATACTCGTCGCTCAAACCATAGCTTGTGTTCTGCCAGCCACCGCTCACGGTAATTTTCTTGTTCACGTCATACTCAACGCCAGCGTTATACTCCAGTGTACCACGGTCGAGCTGCTTGTTACGGTTGTTGTATGAGGTAGCGTTCTTATCGTCGAACCAGTGGAAACCTACGTTGATACGTAACGCGTCGATGGGGCTATAGCCAGCACCGAGGGTGAGGTATGCAGGAATGTCGGCAGCAATTTTCTTTCCATCTTCATATTCGCCGATAGCGTGGTCCAGTTCTTTGTCAAACTGTCCTTTCAGCTGCAACATAGCGCCCTTGATAAGGTCGTTGCTAAGAATTGCTTGAGCGGTAGCCGCTGGCACACCGTTTTTAACGTATGCGGCATACAGGTTGTTGGGTAGGTTACCGATACTGGGCGACTGGTTTACCGCTTTGTTCTTCAAGCGCATACGAGTTTTAAACTCATACTTAGCCGAGAAGTTCCAGCGGCCCGTTTTAAAGTCGATGCCAATGATAGGAGTAAATCCAATACCGCTCTGGTCGCTGCTCAGTTCAATGTCGGCGGCGTAGGTCTTGGTGGGGTCCAGCACCTGATATAGGGGCATGTTTCCTACCTTGATGTCGCGCACATAGCCATAATAGTTACAGGTAGCGTAGAGACCACGTACGCCTGCATAGGCGCTGAAGTTGTCGGTAACCTTATATGCAGCTCCCACCGACAATCCAAAGTAGTATTGACGGCCGTGCATATAGCTGTCGAAGCTATATTTGCCATCGGTTCCAAACACGGCATTGGTTGAGAAAATATTAGGCACATGATAGGCCGAGGCTACACGGTCGATCCCTGTGGCCAGCTGGCTGGCTGCCATAGCGGTTTCGGCAACAATCTTTTCAAATGATCCCAGACCATTGTCGAAGGTACACTTACCCCCACCGCCAGTCAAAGCAAAGTTGCCCTGAATAGACCAGCGTCCTTTGTTATAGGCATATTGGAAAGAGGGAATAACGGGTGCAAAAGCCTCACCTTTAAAGTCGCGTGGTGTGGTGGGGTTTTTTACGTTGTTGTAGAACAGTTCATAGTCGTTGTTGATGGTACGAGTTTGGTAAGCCAGCTGCCAGTTGATAGACAAGTGGTGGCCTTCGCCCATAAATACTACGCCAGCGGGGTTGTAGTAAACACCATCAATGCCAATAGAAGCCTCACGGCTCATCATTCGATTGAAAGCAATGTTTTGGTTGGTGTTTGTCAGCAGTCCGCCTGCAAATGAAGCACTGCTTGATGCAATCGCTGCAAGCAAACAGGCTGTTTTCAATTTATTCATCTTAATTACCTTTAAAAAATTGTTTGCAAAGGTATATAAATTGTTATGTTTTACCTAACCAATCTTTATTTGTTTAATATCTATTAACATATGATCTGGCCTTTCTTGCACAAAAGCTCTTGTGTGTGCAACAAATTAAAACAAAAAGCCGCCTTATCACATTGCCTGTGATAGGGCGGCTTTTTAATGTTTTATCCTACTTTAGCTCAAGTCAATTTTTTAGAAATAGTAGGCCAGTGCAATCTGCCAAGCGTTAGCACGGCTGCGCACCTCTTTATTGGTGAGCTGCTCCAGACCTTCCGTTATGGTAGCGTCAGATGTTTTGCCGCACACCACGTTATAGTTGGCAGTGAGCTGCAGGTGGCTGAGCAGAGTAACACCAGCACCAAAGTTGAGGCTGAAGTTAGAGTTCTTCACGCTCCATGTTGAGCTTTCAGTAATCTTCTGATCCTTGTCGCCTACGTTGAAGCCAAACTGCGGACCCGCAAACAAGAAGATGTTGGCCATGCTGCTCAATCCCCATCCATAACGAAGGTTGATGGGTACGTTGATAGCCTGGCTACGCAATGTTTCCTTTGTAGTGTTGTTGCCCACTTTGATTTTTGCTTCGCGCTGGTCGTACAGTGCCGAAGCGTCGATGCCCAATCCTACCAATGGCAATTGTACCTTGATGGTGGGGCCTACGAAGAAGCCTGTACGGTTGCTGGCGTCGAGCACGCTGCTGTTCAGCGACATGTCGGTAACGTTGAAGCCACCCTTCAAACCAAACTTAATTTGTGCTGACGCGTTGTTGGCTGACGTCATGGTGACGATCATGGCCAAAAGCATAAAGATTTTTTTCATACTTTTTCCTATTGATTTTAATTGTTCTATTATTTATACACTCTATATCTCTTTTCTTTTATTGTTATTGAGAGCTGTAGAAGGCCCTGTTTAATGTCTTTCACGACGCACTGATACGCGAGCTTTGCTGCCTGATGAGCTTGATGTCGACCTGCTGCGCGATGTTTTCTTTACCTTGGTTCTTGTGGTGCGTGCTGTCTTGGCCGAGCGTGTGCGCTTGGTCTTCTTCAGTTCTTTCTTATCAAGTTTAGCAATGCTGTCGAGCGAGTCTTTTCGAGCCTGATCGCCCCAGATGTTCTTTTCAAAGGCTGCCAGTTCGCCCTCAATGCGCTTCTGTTCGCGTGCCATGGCCGTGTCGGTGGGGCAGTATTGTGCCAAGGTTTTGCCCAGCATATTATTGGTTTTGTATATCTTACCTTTATACTGGTTCTTGGTAAAGAAGTCGTCCATGCTCATGGTGGCGGCGTTGTTCAGGTTGCTCGTCATCACGGTTTGCTTTGTAAGGAAGGGTGCCAGCTCGTCATATTTTATCCAGAACAGTGGGTATGAGGTAGTAGCATCGCCAAAGTCGTCTTCGCGCTTCAAGATAGGGCACAAGGCCAGCACCTTGGTGTGGAAGGTGGCCGAGCGCTGGTCAAAGTAGGTGCACTCCTTCAGATAATAGGCTGTCACCTCTTTTGACGGAATGTCGCTATCGTCGATGTGTATGCCACGGTCGGTGCGCTCGTAGAAGATGTGATAGTTGTCAAGTATCGACTTCAGGTTCACCTTAGCGGCATCGTTAAACACCTCGTTGCCGTCGAGCCTATACTCGTAGGCGTTGACAGAGCGGCGCATCACCAGTTTAAAGATATAGGTGAAGAGGTTCATTTGCGAACCTATGGGCTCAACGGGGTAGTAGAGGGCGGCGTTTTCGTCGCGTGTGATGTCTATTTCGCGGTATATGTCGCGTCGCCACACCACATCTTCGCTCATTGCCTCTTGTGTGGGGAACGATATCTGTGCGCGTGTGGTAAGCTGGCTGCTCTGCTGCTTGGCTGCTTGCTGCTGTTGCTGACGTCGTGCGGCGGGCTGTGCCTGCATGATGCCTGGCAACGTGCAGGCTGCGAGCAATATAGTGATAATGCGTTTCATTATATTATTGTTTGTTATTGTTTCGCTTAATGGGGTTACTTCACAATTACCTGCATACTGCCTGTTAACTTGCGCGAGATGCCATCGGGGCCCACAGCAGTAATATTGGCAATATAGAAGCGTTTGTTGCGTGAGAGCTTACGGAAGGTATCGCGCTGGCGCTCAGAGAAGTGTGCACCGTTCGACGCCATAGGCACAGCGTTACCCATATTGTCAAAGAACACGGTTTCGAAGCCCGTTACACGGAACTGTATGTCGAGAATACCGTCGTCGATGGCAGCGTTTAGGTGGGTAGCACCCATGATGGCCGCCTTTGACAGTCCACCCTCGCGGAAACGTGAGGTGCCAATTTGCAGATAGGCCGTGGGGTCGGGTAGCTTGCGCACGTGGAAGGTATATTTACCCATCTGTCGTGTGCGTCCGTTGTCGTTCGAGGCCACAATAATGGTTACATCTTTGCCCACAGTTGTGGGTCGAGCAATGTATCGGCCCATGCCTATCGACTTAAAGCCACCGCCCTCCATTGATGCTGACACGCTGCTCAAGGGCACGCCAGGGATAGAGATGCTTACTGGGTTGTCGTAGCCAGCATACAGCACATTCATCAGGTCGGCCGACACGGTAGCGCTGGGTCCTACCACAGTATATTTCTGTGTGAAGTCGCGCCGTATTGTGTTTCCATTTCCGTCGCGCATGGTGATGTAGCCACCGAAGCTGTGCTCACCCACGCCGCCTGCAGTAAACTGATATTGGCTACTGTTAATGCGCTGTCCGCCCACATATATCTCTGGCTGCTGTGTGGTGTCTACCGCAGCCATTACGATTTGTGCTTTGAACAGGTCGCCACTGATAACGGTGCGCGATTCAGGAATGACGAAGGCGCTGAGTTTGTTTACACGAATATCTTTCATGTCGATATTGGCCACCAGCGTGTGCAGCACCTCGCCCTCGGCATAGCGCACGTCGCTTTGCAGTTTCGAGAGCAGCGTTATGGCACCAGCCACAGGCATATCTTCAAACATATATTCTTGCCAGTTTTTGCCCAGCGTGCTGGCTTTGTGTGGCACCTTTGTGGTGAGGTTGCTGGCAATGATAGCCTTCTGTTGAGGGTCGGTTACCATGGTCAGTATGCGCTCACGAAAGTGGTTGATGGCGCTAAACAGTTTCTTTCCTTGCCCTGATCCTGGTGCCAGCATGATGGTGCTTGCCGCCTCAAGATTGTCTTTAGCTTTCACGGCTTGCACGTCGCCATCCTTGCCGTCGGCCTCTTTCACGATGGCCACCTTCAGCTCTTGGGCATAGTTGTATAGCGAATCGCTCATGCGCTTCACCTCAGTAGCCTTTTCGAACCATGCTTTCACCTTTTGCGGGTTAGCTTTCATCTGTTCGGCAAAGTTACCGTATAGGCTCTCGTTCTCTTTTGACGAGTTGGCGGTTGTTCGGTTGAGGCTTTCTTCCACAATCGAGAAACCGTCTAACACCTCGGTCGAGACGTTGAGGGCGAGCATGGCCATGAGGACGACGTACATCAGGTTGATCATCTTCTGGCGTGGCGATATCGGTCTTTTCTTTATTGCCATTGTTTATTCTTTAACCTTTAAATTCATATTAACGGTCATTGCCTCAATCATGCGTGCATAGATGCTGTTCAGCTGTTCTATCTGCTGAGCCATGCGTCGGCTTTGGTCGTTAATCTGGTCGATGGTGCCAATCTGTTGGCTGGCACCCTTAAGCTGCATCTCGTATACCTTGCAGATGCCAGTGAGTGTGCGGTTTAGGTTTTCCATCTCCTCGCTGTCGCGGGTCAAACGTTCGCTCTGCTCTGCCACCTTTTGCAAGGTTTCGGTCAGTTTCTTCAGTTCTTCCACATAGTTGTTTTGTGCGTCGGCCAGCTCGTCTGATGCCTGTTGCTGTTCTTCCAGCGAGCCAGCGCCCATGTTGCCACCTATTATAATAGTGCCACCCACAGCCGAGCCACCTTCTATCGTTGCGCCCGATGCGGGTACGCCACCTATCACCGTGGTGCCCATGTTTACAGTGCCAGCCATCGTAGTTGTGGCTGCCGTGTTAGCAGATTCGTTGTCACCAGTTAGCTCTTCTTCTTTATCTTTATCTTCGTCGAGATGAGTGGGCAAATCCATGCCAATGGCCGTCTTGTCGAAGGGGCGGTCGAAGGCTGAGAGAAAGAACACGAAAACCTCGGTGCCCATACCCAAGAACAGCCAGAAGTTGGCGCCCGGAAGGTGGGTCAGTTTGAAGAGAGTTCCGAGAATTACGACCGATGCACCCCAGCTATAGGCATAGTTGAGGAAGGTTTGTCCAGGCACGCTGTCCATCCACTTTTGCAGACGGTATATCACGTTAAACTTACTATACTTTGTCATCTTTTCTTGCTTTTTTTCTGTTTCACACTTGACGTACTGGCGAGGCTGCGCACGCAGCGGAAGCCAATGTAAGAACGGGGCTGGTTTTGATATTCCCATGTGCGCCATGCCGAGCGTATGAACGACTCGGGGTCTTTCCATGATCCACCGCGCACACTTTTCTTTTTCAGGCTGTAGGGGTCTTCCTTGGCTGCCTTATATTCGAGCTGAGGGTTCAGGTCGTTCATGGCATCTACGCCCGCATCAGTATACACCGTGCTGGTCCATTCGGCCACATTGCCCGCCATATCATACAGTCCGTTGCTATTGGCATTATAGATGCCCACCTTTGATGTGATGAGGTTTCCGTCTTGCGTATAGTTGCCACGGTCGGGTTTAAAGTTGGCAAAGAAGCATCCCTCTCCGCTCTTCACATCTTCATTTTCCCACGGAAACTCGGTGCCCTCTTTTCCACGAGCCGCATACTCCCATTCGGCCTCGGTGGGCAGACGATAGCGTTGCACATAACGTGCCTCGGGGCCGAGGCCCTTCAGCAGATAGTCGGTGCGCCAAGCGCAGAAGGCGTTGGCCTGTTCCCATGTTACGCCCACCACAGGATAATCGTTATACGTTGGGTTTGAGAAGTAGTTGCGCAGGTAAGCCTCGTTGTCTGAGTTGCGGAAGTCGTTCACCCATACCGTGGTGTCGGGATACACGTTTACGATGTAGGTGTTCAAGAAATCCCAGGGTCCTGACAGCGGTCGGTTGATGGTTTGTCTTACAATGCGTCCTTCGTCGTCAATGTATGCGGTATCTTTCGATATCATTACCACCTCGTTGGGGTTGATGGTAACATCGGTGTTCAGGTTGCGCTCGTCAGGGTTTAAGCGGTTGCGGCGCAATGCTGCGGTGGTATAGTCGTACACCTCGTAGCGATAGTTTAGCTGTCGATAGTCGAGCATCTTCTCGCCCGTTACGGGGTTTGTGATGTATAGGCTCTCAATGGCGCGCTGCTCGTCTTCGTTGGGTTTGCGTGGCAGCTGCTTCTTCCAGTTCAGGTGTGGCGTTACGGGGTCGCCATTCTTATCCTCGGTTATCATGTAGGTTTCGTCGCCACCATACGAAGGGTCGGCCATACGTGTGCGCAGAATACTATCTCGCACCCAGAACACAAACTGTTTGTATTTTGAGTTTGTTACCTCGGTCTCGTCCATCCAAAAGCCGTCTACCGAGATGTCTTTCTTTGGCGTCTTCATGCCCCACAGGCTGTCTTCTTTCTGAAGGCCCATGTGCAAGAAGCCACGGCTCACCTTGGTCATGCCGAAGGGAGTGGGCTCGCTGAAACTTCGGCCTCCGCCCACGCCTACCAGTTCGCCGCCTCGGCCCGAACCTGACGCGGCTCTTCCGCCGAAGCAAGCGCTGACGGTCAGAGCAATGATAGCCGCCATCAGCAAGGGTACTATTCTTATTTTCATCATGATGTTAAAGTATTCTTACGCTTTTATGTTTATTCTTTCCTTTCTTTGTCATGTTCAGGTCCATCTGGTAACCTATGAACAGCTCGTGGCTGCCGTTGCCTGGGCTGATGGCCGATGTGTAGCACTCGTAGCTATAGCCCAACATCACGCCGTGTACGCGTCCGCCAATGAGCAGTGTCACCGAGTTGGTAGGGCTGTAGGCCAGTCCGGCATACATCACCCGTTTCTCGTTGGTGTAAACCAGTCGACCTGTAACGTCGGCGCGCCAGGCCACCCCATCAGTTCTGCCTAATGCCGATGTTTTGATGGTGAGATAGGGGTTGCGCAGTTTTATGTCGTAGCCCCCCGTAATATAGTAGGTGGGGTCAATCTGCAGCTCGTTCTTCTCGCCCATGCGCACCAGCGGTGCTGTGAGGTGTGTGGCCGATATGCCCGCATACCACGGCCCGTGGGTGTAGTAAAGGCCTGCCCCTATGTCGAAGGCGTTGCCCTTAATGTCGGTAGTGGCCAGTGCGGGGTCGTTGCTCTCGTCAACGTCAACCTTCGATCCATCAAAGCCTTCGCTCAGCAATCCAGCGTTCACACCTATGCTCAGCGTTCCGCCCAGCAGCCTGCTCTTGTAGGCATATTGCACGGCAATGCGTTGGTGTGAAAAGAGGCCTATCTTGTCGTTCATAAACTGTAGACCCACGCCGTGCAGCGCACCCAAAAACCTCACGGGCATATCGGCGCCCGCATACATCGTGTTTGGGTTGTGCTCAAAGCCCGCCATATCAATGGCGTATGCCGCCGCGATGTTCAACTTCGACTGCTTTCCCACTGCCGCCGCATTAAACGTTGGCTCGAGGTCGAAATAGTGGCTGAACGACGCGTCGTACTGGGCATGTGCCGCTGTTGCGACAGATGCAAGCAATGCTAATATAATGTAATTGCGTTTAAACACGCTATAATAACGGAGTTGTACCTATATTATTATACAAAAAAGGTGAAAATTTTCTTTCGCCACCGTCTAAAAGAACTGATAAGGGCTCACGCTCCACCGCTTTTTGTTTTATTTTGGGGCTGATATTTGTGAGGTGTGACAGGAGTAAATGCTATGGCATTATTGTCGCCGTTTAGTTATATCATTTTTGTTTTGTCTCTTTTATAATGACGTATTTTAGCGATAATATTTGCTTGATGTGCCGAAAATGTGTAAATTTGCACAAAACAAGTATCAAAAATGTGTAATTATTCACATTTTCGATATATAAAAAGAAGAATATGTTTAACAGAACAATCACAAAAGAGCTCGAAGCTTGGAAAAATAAAGTAGGCAGAAAGCCATTGATAATGCTTGGCGCAAGACAAGTGGGTAAGACTTCAGTGCTGAAAAAATTTGGTAAAGAACAGTTTGAACATTGTGTCTATTTTAGTCTTGATGAGGAACAAGGTGTGTGCGATATATTTCGTGCCACCAAGAATCCTGTGCAAATTATAGAGCAGTTGTCCTTCCTTACTGAAGAACCTATATTACCACAAAAAACGCTTTTAATTCTTGACGAGATACAAGACTGCCCTGAGGCCATTAGCGCTATGAAATATTTCTGCGAAAAAACTCCTGAATATGTAGTGGCGTGTGCTGGTTCTCTTTTGGGCTTGGCTTTCGGCCATGAGGGATTTTCTTTCCCTGTAGGCAAGGTCGACCATATTAATATGTATCCAGTTACGTTTTCTGAGTTCTTGGAACAGAGAGATGCAGCTCTCTACCGATACTACCAGTCAATAAATAGTCTTGAACCATTACCTCAAGTGTTTTTTGACAGACTGTCTCAGGCTTTTACTGCTTATCGTGTTTCTGGTGGTATGCCTGAAGCTGCAATGCGAATGATAGACAAAGATATTAATGGCGTAGAAAAGACATTGCAAAATATACTTCAAGATTATGCGCTCGACTTTGTAAAGCATGCCTCACCATTGCTTGCTAACAGGATATCACATGTTTGGAATTCGCTGCCATCACAACTTGCCAAAGAAAATAGAAAGTTTGTATATCAGCTTGTACGTCCTGGAGCAAGAGCAAGAGAATATGAAGAAGCCCTTATCTGGTTGCAAAACGCAGGGTTGATACACAAGGTTAGTCTTTGTCAGACCCCACTGATACCATTGAAATCATACGAAGATTTAAGTGTCTTTAAAATTTATTGCCTTGATATTGGCTTGTTGAGAGTGTTATCTGAATTAAGCCCAGAGGCATATTTTAGCGATGCACCTACTTTTAAAGAATATAAAGGCGCACTTGCTGAGAACTACATACTTCAGAGCTTGCTTGCCAATGGTATTAATTGTTCACGCTATTGGGCATCAGGAAACAAGGCTGAAGTGGAGTTTATTGTACAACATGGCATTAATATAATTCCGATAGAAGTGAAGTCGGGTATGAGTGTCACAGGAAAAAGCTTGAACGAATATAATAAAAAATACTCGCCTGCTATGCGTGTTAGGTTCTCAATGCTCAATCTGAAACGTGACGATACGCTGCTGAACATACCATTGTTCTTGGCAGACAGAACAGAACACTTGTGCAAAATGATGTAGCCTAAACGTAGGATGGGGCGTAGTTAAGTGAAGGGTGAAGAACGAAGAGTGAAGAACGAAGAGTGAAGAATTCATGTGATGGACGAGGCAAATCAAAGTAGGACGGTGGTCTCTGTGCCCCGTCCTCCAGCAACAAGCAATGCTATTTACTCCCCTCTCCAACGGGGAGGGGAAAGCCGTGCGTTAGCGCGGCGCGGGGGAGGGGCTATTGATGGTTATCTATTTAGAAGTGCAGGGTGCTGGAGGACGGGGCACGGAGACCACCGTCCTACTTGGAGGGTGCATCCGTTTAGTAAAAGTATTAATGCTGTGTGAAGTGTTTTAGGAAAAGTGTTACTGCCGTGTGAAGTGTTTTAGGAAAAGTGTTAATGCTGTGTGAAGTGTTTTAGGAAAAGTGTTAATGCCGTGTGAAGTGTTTCAGTAAAAGTGGGCGTATAAGGCGTGTGAAAACATGGGAAAAGTGGGGTGGAAACAAGGGAAAAATGGGGTGAAAGCAGTCGGAAAGTTGGGGAAAACCCATCCAGGGCCGACGCATTACTTTATGACATCACCTTATCAAGGTAAGAGCAGTCCCAA
>ENA-ORNT01002715-ORNT01002715.1-human-gut-metagenome-genome-assembly--contig:-NODE-2715-length-10706-cov-70.360717_pt1 | contig 10706 bp, 8 predicted proteins | sample MGYA00242120_ERZ509032 | MGnify/ENA primary metagenome ERZ509032 (study PRJEB26280, sample SAMEA2338729) | human gut metagenome | biome: human gut; feature: human-associated habitat; material: faeces...
TTACCGATGTAAGAGTCGATGATGCCCTGAAGACCGCTCTTCCAAGCTGGAGAAAGCTTCTTGGCTGTACTCTTTGCTACTGCCTCTACGTATGGAGTCATTACGTCAAAGAACTCACCGAAGTTAGCCAATGAGTCGCCTGTCAGTGTACCTGGAGCTGGCATTGCATCCTCTGGTACGATGCCATAGTGCTGCAAAGCATAAAGTACATCGTATGCGCTACCACCCTGAGAGAAGCTTACGTCGCCGTGCATTCTCACAGCCATTGTGGCGCGATCCATGTAAGTCTTGTTGGCAACGAACATTTCGCTGAGATTGAATGTCTTGCCTGTGTTCTTCAAAATCTCGCTTTCGAAGAAACTGAGAGTAGAGTAAGCCCAGCATGTACCGCTACGGTTCTGGTCCTTGATACTTGTGATTGGATTCTCCTTAACTACAGTAAATACTGGCTTGTTCTTCGCAATTGCTGCAGAATCAGCAGCTGTCTTTGCATTTGCACCTGTAGCAGCCAAAGCAAGCATGGCTGCAAAGATCATTGATTTCTTCATGAAATTTTTTCTCTTTTATTAATAATGTTTTTACTCTTATATTCTCTCTCTTGGAGAATCCTCAAGTTCTTCTCCTTGAGGATTCTTTGTTTGCCTAAAGAATTTCTTCTCTATGTGCTGCCATGTATTCCTCTACGTCTTTTGGATGATAAGGAATGCGGTCTTTGCCAATGAATCTGCAACCATCCTTGGTGATGAGTACATCGTCTTCGATGCGGATTCCACCAAAGTCCTTGTAGGTCTCAATCTTATCAAAATTGAGGAATTCTGCACAGTGACCTGATGCCTTCCAGTCGTCGATGAGGGCAGGGATGAAATAGATTCCCGGTTCATCTGTTACGACGAAACCTTCTTCGAGGCGGCGGCCCATACGCAGGCAGTTGGTACCGAACTGTTTCAGGTTAGGACGAACTTCCTCATCGAATCCTACATTGATCTGGTCGAAATTCTCCATATCGTGTACGTCCATTCCCATCATGTGACCTAATCCGTGAGGCAGGAACATGGCATGAGCACCAGCCTTGACAGCCTCTTCTGTATCACCCTTGGCAAGTCCTAACTCCTTGAGCTTGTCAAACATCAGACGGCATACTGCAAAGTGAACATCTGCGTATTTCACACCAGGCTTGGCAACTTCGAGTGCATAGTCGTGGCAAGCCTCTACGATTGAGTAGATTTCCAACTGGCGCTGGGTAAACTTACCGCTTACTGGCATGGTACGTGTATTGTCAGAGCAATAGTTGTTGATGGTCTCGGCACCGGCATCGCAAAGAGCCAGTCTGCCAGCTTCCAGAATGCTCATGGAAGGATTGCCGTGCATAATCTCACCATGCTGACTGAAGATAGTAGGGAAACTGACCATTGCTCCATAAGAGTTGGCAATTCCGTCAACTTGTCCGCCTACAAATTTCTCTGTTACTCCTGGACGAGTCAACTTCATGGCAGTGGTATGCATCTTGTAACCAATAACTGCAGCACGTTCCAATTCCTCGATTTCTTCAGGAGTCTTGGTAGAGCGCATCTTTACCACAGCCTTGATGAGATCCATAGAGGCCTCTTCCTTTTGCTGGTTAGGATGGATGCCGAGGAGATCGAATATCTGGAGCTTGATGTCAAAGCGGTAAGGAGGCAGGAAATGAATCTTGCGCTTCTTAGACATGGCATCATTGCAGATAGTCTTCAGAGATTTCATAGGTGCAGAGTTGTGGACACCAACCTGTTCTGCCAAGTCGTGTACGCTTTCCACGCTGCCATACCATACGATATCTTCTATATCTATATCGTCACCGATCAATGTCTCGATGTCGTTGTCAATGTCGATTACACCTACCAGTCCGTCACGCTGCTGTCCGAAATAGTACAGGAAAGTAGAGTCCTGACGGAATGGATAATATCCGTTGTTTGGGAAATTACAAGGTGAATTGTTGTTTCCGAAGAGTATAACTATACCGCTGTTTACGAGTTTCTTGAGCTCCTGGCGGCGACTGATATATGTATCTTTACTAAACATATTTTTAGATTTTTACTATATTTTGCTGCAAAGTTAGTAATTATTTCCCAAAAAAGTGTTATCTTTGCAAGCAAAATTTAATAAATCTCTAGAATTTATAAATAATTAATATAAAAATGCACTTTTCGGGGTAAAATGTGTCAGGAATTTGTTCCGGATTAGAGCAAAATGATAACTTAAGGTAAGTTTGTTGTAGTTGTTATGAAAATGAATAAGAATACAGGATTGGTGCTGGAAGGTGGTGGAATGCGAGGTGTTTTCACCAGCGGAGTACTGGATGCTTTTATGAAGTACGATTTGTACTTCCCTTATGTGGTAGCTGTTTCGGCAGGTGCTTGTAATGGCATGTCGTATATGAGTCGGCAGCCTCGTCGTGCTCGTATCTCTAATATTGATTACTTGGCGCGTTATCAATATATAGGTATCCATCATCTTGTTACTCAAGGCTGTATCTTTGACCGGGAGTTGCTTTACGACAAGTTTCCAAACCAGTTGCTTCCTTTCGATTTTGATACTTATTTTAAATATGCCGATAGGTTTGAGATGGTTACCACCAATTGTCTGACGGGGCAGCCGATGTATCTTTCAGAGACTAATCATGAACGTCAGCGTGCGCTTGATATCGTAAGAGCTTCCAGCAGTTTGCCGTTTGTGAGCAAAATCGTCAATGTGGATGGTATTCCGATGCTGGATGGAGGAATTGTTGATAGTATTCCTGTGCAACATGCATTCGATAAGGGATTTGAACATAATGTGGTGGTTCTTACAAGAAATAAAGGCTGGCGGGATACAGGCAAGGATCGTAAGTTACCTTATTTATATAAGAACTATCCTCGTCTTCGTGTGGCTTTGAGTCATCGCCATAAAGTTTACAATGAACAGATTCAGCTGGTGGATGATTTGGAGGCAGCCGGGAAAATTACTTGTATCCGCCCGATAAGACCGATGGAAGTAGGACGCATAGAGAAGGATACTGCTAAGTTGGAACGACTCTATGAAGAGGGATTTATGTTGGGAGAAAAGTTTTGTGAGAAATTCCTTTGATGAAGTTTACGTCATGGGTTCCAGGTGTGAATTTCCCATTATAAAACAGCCTATTCTCAAAACAGAAAATCATGTTTTGAGAACAGGCTATTCTTTATATAAATATTTAACTTATATATATGTTACCTTAATATATATAAGTCTTGCTGATTGCTTTCCTGCCGATTATCCTTTAAGCAAATCGGGTCTTAATCGTTGGGTCCTCTCCATGGCTTGGTCAAATTCCCACTGACGGATTTTGGCTTCATTACCGCTCAGTAATATTTCTGGTACTTTCCATCCCTTGTAATCGGCAGGGCGGGTATAGATAGGAGCAGCAAGAATGTCGTCTTGGAAGCAATCGGAAAGGGCACTCTGTTCATCGCTGATGACGCCTGGTACCAGTCTGATTACCGCATCTGAGATGATGGCAGCAGCCAATTCACCACCGGTTAACACATAGTCGCCTACGCTGATTTCTCTTGTGATGAGATGGTCGCGTACACGTTGGTCGATTCCCTTGTAGTGACCACACAGAATAATGAGGTTGCCCAGCATGGACATCTCGTTGGCAATCTTCTGGTTGAAAGTTTCGCCGTCGGGTGAAACGTATATGACATCGTCATAGTCGCGTTCGGCTTTTAGTGCAGCAATGCATCGGTCGATAGGTTCGCATTGCATTACCATGCCAGCACTTCCGCCGTAAGGATAGTCATCTACTCGTTTCCATTTATCTAATGTATAGTCGCGCAGGTTATGAAGATGAATCTCTGCAAGACCCTTCTTCTGCGCACGTGCCAGGATTGATTCGCCGAAGAATCCTTCCAGCATCTCTGGTAATACTGTTATAATGTCTATTCTCATATTACGTGCAAAAGTAATAAATAAAGTGGAATGCTCCAAATATTTTTTGCTTTTTCTTTTTCTTTTCTTACTATTTTTTGTTTTTCCTTATTTTTCTCTTAGAATTTGTTGTTTTGAAGTGGATTGTTGATGAAAATGGCATAAATATGCAACAAATATATCAAAAAACAAGAAATGCGGTATCAAAATGCTAAATTTTTAATAAAAAGTGCTACTAATTGCAGAAAAAATTGTAATTTTGCAAACAAATAATTCGATGTAATGCATATTCTTGTAGAAAAGATTGCATTCATGAATGTGGTAATAAATAATAATTAGTGAATAAGATGATACTGGACATTGAAATGCTGAGAAGCTTTTATGCTTCGTATTCGGAGAGTGTAGCCCAAGCAAAGGCTACAGTGAAACGACCTCTTACTTATGCCGAGAAGGTGCTTTTTGCACATCTTTTCGACCCGACTCAGTTGCGACCATATAAAAGAGGTGTAGAATATGTTGACTTCCGACCTAATCGCGTGGCGATGCAGGATGCTACGGCGCAGATGGCACTCTTGCAGTTCATGAATGCGGGTAAGGATAAGGTAGCTGTGCCTGCTTCCGTACATTGTGATCATTTGATTCGCGCTGATGTGGGCGCTAACATCGATCTTCCTGAGGCTTGCAAGACAAATAAAGAGGTCTACGATTTCTTGAAGTCCGTATCTCAGAAATATCATATCGGTTTTTGGGGGCCTGGTGCTGGTATCATTCATCAGGTAGTACTCGAAAACTACGCCTTCCCAGGAGGTATGATGGTGGGTACCGATTCCCATACTCCTAATGCCGGTGGCTTAGGAATGGTAGCTGTTGGTGTAGGTGGTGCTGATGCTGTGGATGTGTTGACTGGTCAGCCTTGGGAACTCAAGATGCCTCGTCTTATCGGTGTTCATCTGACCGGTAAGCTTTCAGGATGGGCAACTCCTAAGGATGTGATTCTTGAAATTCTTGGTATTCTTACCGTAAAGGGAGGTACCAACGCTATTCTCGAATACTTTGGTGAGGGATTGGATAGTATCTCTACTACAGGTAAGGCAACTATCTGTAACATGGGTGCTGAGTTGGGTGCTACTTGCTCTATCTTCCCATTCGACCAGAATGCCGGTGAATATCTGCGTAAGACGGGGCGTGAGGAAATTGCATCTCTCGCACAGCAGAATGCGGAAGAACTCCGTGCAGATGATGAAGTTTTGGCTAATCCTTCTGCTTTCTATGACCAGATTGTAGAAATAGACCTTTCTAAGGTGGAGCCTCATTTGAATGGTCCGTTCACTCCAGATGCAGCAACGCCAATATCTCACATGAAGGCTAAAGGTCCTGCCAATGATTATCCTATGGTGGTAGAAGTAGGTTTGGTAGGTAGTTGTACCAACTCTTCTTATCAGGATCTTGCCCGTGCGGCTAGCGTGGCTCGTCAGGCTTATGAGAAGGGTATTGAAGTGAAAGGTCAGCTAATCATTAATCCTGGTTCAGAGCAGATTCGCTATACTGCCGAGCGTGATGGCATCCTTGATGACTTCAAGAAGATTGGAGCTCTTATCATGACCAATGCCTGCGGTCCTTGCATCGGACAGTGGAAGCGTCATACAGAAGACAATACTCGCAAGAATGCTATTGTTACCTCTTTTAATAGAAACTTCCGCCGTCGTGCTGATGGCAACCCTAATACGTTTGCCTTCATTGGAAGTCCTGAACTTACGGTGGCTCTGACCATTGCTGGCAGATTGGATTTCAATCCAGCTACCGATACTTTGCTGGACAAGGATGGCAATAGCGTGAAGCTCGATGCTCCTACAGGCTTTACTTTCCCTCCAAAGGGATTTGCCGTAGAAGACAAGGGATTCTTTGCTCCAAGTGAAGAAAATGCAAATGTAGAGGTAGTTATTGCTCCAGACAGCAATCGTCTTCAGAAACTGGCTCCTTTTGCTCCTTGGGATGGTAAGGATTTGGTAGACATGCCTTTACTTATCAAGACGGAAGGAAAGTGTACCACTGACCATATTTCTATGGCTGGACCTTGGTTGAAGTTCCGTGGACATCTGCAGAATATTTCAGACAACCTTCTGATGGGAGCCGTGAATGCCTTCAACGGTGAAAGTAATAAGGTGAAGAACCAGTTGGATGGCAATTATGTTGAGGTTTCTACAGCAGCTAAGGCTTACAAGGCACAGGGAATCAGCAGCATCGTGGTGGCAGAGGATAATTACGGCGAGGGATCTTCTCGTGAACATGCCGCTATGGAGCCTCGTTTCTTGAACGTAAAGGTGATTTTGGCTAAGAGTTTTGCTAGAATTCATGAGACAAACTTGAAGAAGCAGGGTATGCTTGCTCTAACATTCTGCAACAAGGACGATTATAACAAGGTACAGGAAGACGACCGTATCTCGTTGACTGGTTTGAAGGAGTTTGCTCCTGGCTCTAAACTCACCGTTACTTTAAAGCATAAAGATGGTTCTGAGGATAGTTTTGAGGTAGAACATACCTATAATGATACACAGATAGCATGGTTCAAGGCTGGTTCTGCATTGAATTTTGCTGCAAAAAACAAGTAGTCATGAACAAAGAATATTTAATATATAAGCTGAGTGATGAGGTTAAAAACTCATGCAAGATTGATAAAGAGGCATTCAAGAAGTTTAATGTAAAGCGTGGACTTCGTAATGAGGATGGTTCTGGTGTATTGGTAGGATTGACCAATATAGGTAATGTCGTGGGTTATGAGCGCGATGCAGATGGCAAGTTGACCCCTACAGAGGGTAAACTTTACTATCGTGGCTATGAGCTGGATGATCTGGTAAGCCCACTTCTGAAGGAAAAGCGCTTCGGTTTTGAGGAGGTTGCCTTCCTCCTGCTCTCTGGTCAGTTGCCTGATAAGGAGGAACTGGAGGCATTTAAGGAACTTCTGAACGACAATATGCCGCTCGATCACCGTACAATTACCCACATTATTGAGTTGGAGGGTAGCAATATCATGAATATTTTGGCTCGTTGTGTGCTCGAAATGTACACTTTTGATCCAAATCCTGATGATATCAGTCGTGATAACTTGATGCGCCAAAGCATTGAGCTGATAGCAAAGTTCCCTACGATTATTGCCTATGCATACAATATTTACCGTCATTCAGTGCAGGGTAGAAGTCTTCATATTCGTCATCCTCGTGAGAATCTCTCTATTGCAGAGAACTTTCTTTACATGATGAAGCATGAGAACTATTCTGAGCTGGATGCGCGTATGCTCGATCTTCTCTTGATTATTCAGGCAGAGCATGGTGGAGGTAATAACTCAACCTTTACAGTGCGTGTTACATCTTCTACTCGTACAGATACCTACAGCTCTATCGCAGCAGGTATCGGAAGTTTGAAAGGTCCTTTGCATGGTGGTGCCAATATCAAGGTTATCAATATGTTCCACCACTTAAAAGAGGCAATCAAGGATTGGACCAATGTAAACGAATTGGATATTTATCTCAAGCGTATGCTCAATAAGGAGGCTTATGATAAGACGGGACTTATCTATGGTATCGGTCATGCCGTTTACACATTGAGCGATCCTCGTGCTGTAGAATTGAAGCGCTTGGCTGGTGAACTTGCCAAGGAAAAAGGTAGAGAAGATGAGTACAATTTCTTGAAATTGATAGAGCAGGAGGGAATCAAATGTTTGCAGGAGCATCGTGGAGGAAGTAAGCCTGCGTGTGCAAACCTCGATTTTTATAGTGGCTTTATCTATGAAATGATAGGTCTGCCACAAGAGATTTATACTCCAATCTTCGCTATGGCTCGTATTGTGGGCTGGACTGCACATCGTATCGAGGAACTCAACTTTGAGGGTCGTCGTATCATTCGTCCAGCTTATAAGAACATTCTTGGTGAGCTTGATTATCAGCCGCTTGATGAAAGATAAAACGGTGATTCCTTTTATTGAAATATATAAAAGCTGGCAATACTCGTAGTGGGTATTGCCAGCTTTTTTCTGATTAAAATCCAATAAAGGATGGTAATGGCGTTTCTGTTATCTTCTTGGGGACAGTTCAGTCAAGGTGCTTGTATTTTGTTGCTTTTTGAATGTGTTTATTGAGAGTCTACACTTTTAGTGCATAAAAAACGTTAATAATTCATGAAAATAGGGGCGTTTATTTGCTGTTCTCAAAATAATGTGATAATTTTGCAAATTGAAATTACGTTTTCTGGTAAAAGATGAAAGTTGAGGTCTAGCTATAGTAAATGTTTTAAACTTAGATCTCACCGTAAGTTTAAATTAGTCTTAATCAAAATGGATTGCGTTATGAGCTCCGTTTTTTATCAATTGAATTTCTTTTGGTGATGAGCGGAACAGTAAATGAAAAAATTATGGAAAAAGAGTTTGAAGATTATTGGCTAAAGCATCAAAAAAGGTTGATTTTGAAATCGCCAAAGAACTTGAGAGAAGAGTATCTTGAGTCTACGCGCTTAGATACCCCGATGGATTGGGTATGCTTTGTATTGCCGATAGCTGTTGGCATCATACTTCAGCCTAGATTGAATTTTGATAGTGAAATTCTGTCATGGGGCGTGGTTTTGCTTGTTGTGGTTGTGCTTTTTGCGCTACTTCAGATGGTCAAGCCTTATCTGCAAAAGAAAAAGACTACGATTCAGGCATTGGATGCTATTAAGAATTTCTATTATGAACGTTATAAGAAATATGGTCTAGACAAAATTGAGTCTTGGTCATAATATAAGTTGCGACATATTCTGGATTAGAATATGTCGCAACTTTTTTTACACTATCATGAAGTCGCTCATGATATCATCAGAAACATAGAGTCCTTTGGGAGTGAGCGAGAGGTGGTCGTTCTCTATCTTCATCAGGCCGCGGGCAATATGCTTTTGAGCTTCCGAAGTTAGTTGACGGGTTAGCTCTTCTCCAAATTCTTCTGCCACATGTTTTATACTGATGCCATCGGAAGTACGTAGGGCAGTAGCGATGAGGTCATTGTATCGGGTATTGATGTCAAGTTCTTCTTTTTCTGATGGCAATGTGCCTTGTTCTATCTTTTCGATATATTGTGCCAGTTGAGCTATGTTCCAGCTTCTTGTGACAAAAAGTTGGCCTCCTTTATGGATACGTTTGTATGAATGGGCTGCGGCTCCGATACCTATGTATGGTGTTTCGTGCCAATAGCTGCTGTTGTGGCGTGAACGATAGCCGGGGCGTGCAAAATTGCTGATTTCATAATGTTCGTAACCTGCCTTGGTAAGAAGTTGTATCAGTATCTCGTACATGTTCCGGCTCATCTCTTCATCAATTTCTTCAATTTTCCCCTGTTCTAATAAACGATAGAGTGAGGTCCCCTCTTCGTACATCAAGCTATATGCTGAGATATGTTCCACATTCAGACTGATGACTTCTTGGATGTCGCTTGTCCATTGTTCGATATTTTCGCCGGGAAAGCCGAACATGAGGTCGATACTGATATTGTTGATGCCAATGTTGCGCAGACGTTCTACGGCTATTCTGACTTCTTGAGCGTTGTGGCGACGGTGTAAAAAGCGCAAACGCTCATTGCTGAAAGTTTGGGCACCCATGCTGATGCGGTTGACCGGGAGCTGTTTGAGGGTTTGGCAAAACTCTTCTGTAATATCATCAGGATTGCATTCCATCGTGATTTCCATATCGCGAGTGAAATGTCCTAGATATTTATTGATTCCATCGAATAATTTGATGAGTTGTTCGCCCGTAAGTTGACTGGGCGTACCACCTCCTAAATATACAGTCTCTATCTTTTCTCCTTCTTCCAATTCTTGATGAATAGGGCGTAGAGACATTTCTTTGATGAGTGCGTCTACGTATGCATCCCTTAGTTTGAGGGATGTAGTGCTGTAAAAACCGCAATAAATGCAGCGGCTTTCACAAAATGGGATATGTATGTATAATCCAGCCATTTTTTTTACTTCCAGTTATTCCTTCTAGCTTACCCTTATCTTCTTATATATAATAAGGTGTAAGGAGGATTTCTATATTTAACAAAATGCAAAATTACTAATATGTTTTAAAAATAGGCAACTTTTTCGATAAAACTTTTGGAAGTATCAGAAAAAAAGCGTAATTTAGTACCATGAAACGGAAAAACCGCATGGTTGGACTGTTGAAAACAACTAGCAAATTTAATGTATAACCCTTAAAAATCTATAAGCGTCATGAGAGTATATCAGACAAATGAGATTAAGAACATTGCATTGCTGGGCAGTGCGGGTAGCGGCAAGACTACACTTGCCGAAAGTATGTTATTTGAAGCAGGCGTTATCAAGCGTAGAGGCTCTGTAGAAGCGAAGAATACGGTGAGCGACTACTTCCCAGTTGAGCTGGAGTATGGTTACTCTGTGTTCCCTACCGTTTTTCACGTGGAGTGGAACAACAAGAAGTTGAATATCATCGACTGCCCTGGTAGCGACGATTTCGTTGGTGGTGCAATTACATCCCTCAACGTAACCGATCAGGCAGTTATCCTTATCAATGGTCAATATGGTCCAGAGGTAGGCACCCAGAACAATTTCCGTTATACCGAGAAGTTGAGCAAGCCTGTCATCTTCCTCGTCAACCAGCTTGACTCTGACAAATGTGATTTCGATAACCTCATTGCAACTATGAAGGATATATATGGTCCTAAGTGTGTGCAGATACAATATCCTATCGAGACCGGTCCTGGCTTCAATGCTCTCATTGACGTCTTATTGATGAAAAAATATTC